>Ga0074044_10002326_pt1 | contig 16642 bp, 13 predicted proteins | sample BogForMeECP23OM1_FD_94443 | JGI IMG/M metagenome (GOLD analysis project Ga0074044, IMG submission 94443) | Bog forest soil microbial communities from Calvert Island, British Columbia, Canada - Bog Forest MetaG ECP23OM1 | ecosystem: Environmental > Terrestrial > Soil > Wetlands ...
TCCCTTTGCCGGCAAGTACCAAGTCACTTCCCTTTCGTTGGCGTCCGAGCCAGCCATTAAGGGACAATCTGTGCTTGCCCTTTCGCTGCACCCGCAAAGGCTCCAGAACGCGTACAGCTTCGATTCCACCCGCGAGGACTCGTCCCCGGGCACGGTTCTGAGCTTCGAATCCACACAGCTGGAAAAGTCCGCCCCCGCTGCTGATGTCTTTCTTCTCAGCCATCCGGTGGTGAAAGGCCAGAGCGGCTCTCCTGTTCTCGCCGCCGACTCACATGCAGTGGTTGGTCTCGTTGAGGGGCTCTGGCTGCGGGGCACCTCGGTGTCGCTCGCCAAATCCAGCGCGCTGCCGACGGGCACTCCCGGTGCCGCCATACCGATTCAGTACGCACTCGCGCTTCTGAAGGACCAAAACATCGCGTGGCATCCGGCGAAGGCTTCCTCGTCAGAGAACGCTGCGCATCCACCGCCCCAGTAGCGGGCAGGTCGTGCACCAAAAAAACAATTTCTCAGTTGAAGTGATCGACGAGCATGATGTCGCTGTTTTCTTCGTCGAGTTGAGAGAAGAGAATGTATCGGCCATCGGGCGAAATGGATAGGCCGCTGTCGAAATCCTTTTCGGCGGTGAAAATCCGACGAGTCTTTCTTGTTGAAGAATCATAGAAGTGCAGCGACCTGGGGTCGTCATGGGGCACAATATAGACGCCACTCGGAACCGGCGCCCATAGCCCGAAGTACTTGATTTTGGGCAATCCCGGGAGTTCGGACACAGGTGGCGCACCCGTCAGGGAGAGCATGCCTAGATCTGTATTGCCAACGCGCTCTGTAAAATAGAGCGAATTGCCATCTAAGGATTCGACAAAATTCGCGCTCTCCGTCGGAGCAGGAACGGGTAAAGCGGCGCCTCCGGAAGCGGGACAGCGATAGATTTTGTGGCCGAGCGTTTCATAGGACAGAAAATAAATCCACTTGCCGTCACGCGACCACGCGGGCGATGAAATCTGCGTAAGGTCGGTCGTCAACTTGCGAGGGACGCGTTCGTCGATATCCACAATGTATATCTCGTAACCGCCTAATCTTTTCAGGTCAAAGGCAATCTTCTTTCCATCGGGAGACCAATTCGGCCCATCCGCACCGTCGGCCAGATTTGTAACTTGTACCAAGTTATTTCCATCGGAGTCTTGCATCCAGATGTTCCAAGGCCCAGCACGGTTAGAGCTGAAGGCGATGTGCTTGCCGTCGGGCGAGTATTGCGCCCCGGTTTGCTGCCTCGTCGATGAGATGACCTTTACCGCAGGCAGGTCCGGCTTCATAAGATCTTTTCGCCAAATGTTGACGCTATTGGAAGAAGCGCTGTACGCGAGTTTATCGCCCTTGGTTGAGAGCGCCGGCCACGTGCCGTCTAGCACTCCAGGAAGTTGCCGAGGCGAGCCGCTGGGAAACGGAATTTCTACGAGGTCTGCGCCATTTTTCGTCAACTCACTGATCACCAATCGACTCACGTTGGGAGACCAGGCAAATCCGTTAGGGAAATTCGTGAATCGAGTGACGAGCTTGGATGTGCCGCCAACACCGGCGAGAGAGTAGACCTCGAAATCGGTCCGGTTGTGCACACAGACATAGAGGAAGCTATTGGGGGTGTGCGAGAAATTCAGGTTGGCTTCATGCAGGCAGGCGGGGTTGTGAGGGACGGCGGTGGCCTCCAGCGTTTCTGGTGACAGCAAAAACATGCGGTCGCCGGGCTGATCAGGAACCCGGTCGTCGAACGAGATCCACTTACCATCAGGGGACCAATTGACTTGCGAGGCCACGCTATTCGGAATATGCGTGGAGCGGAGCTTTCTTTCCGGCCCGCCGAGAGCGGGCACCACGTACAGGCCGGTATCGGAGCCCGCCAAACGGTGAAAGGCGATTTGCGTTCCGTCGGGCGACCAAACTGAGCTAATCCATTCGGAAGGGTGGTGTGTCAAGCGTAGGAGCGTCTCGCTGCCGATGGCTTTCACGTACAAATCGAATCCTTTGCTGCCGGAGGTGGGATCGCCATTCCACGCAAAGGCGATGCGCGATCCATCAGGGGAAAACGCGGGGGACGTTTCAACGCCAGGAAGGGAGGTGAATGGCACGGGATTCAGCGTGCCCGTGCCAGCCTCGGAGCGGGGACGCAAGAAATGGCCAGCCAGGATGGCGGCAACGCCGAGCGAGATTCCGATGGCCCAGGCAGCGGCCTTCCATGGGCGAGCGAGAGGCTTGTCATGCATGGGATCTTCCGGCGGCGCGGGTGCGATCGGCGGAGGCACAGGCTCTACATGGGGCTGGATGGTACCAATGAAACGGTAACCGCGGCGTGGGAGCGTTTCGATCCAACGAGGGCGATCGGCAGAGTCGTGCAGAGCATCGCGGAGCCGATTGACGGTGGCGTTAAGGCCATGCTCGAAATCTACGAAAGTGTCTGAAGGCCAGAGCAAAGAGCGAAGCTGTTCGCGGGTGACGAGGTCGCCGGGATGGTGCAGAAGCATTTGAAGGACCTGAAAGGACTGAGCTGGAACACGGATGCGCTTCCCGTTGCACAGCAATTCTTGCGTCAGGGGATTGGCCTCAAAAGGGCCAAAGCGAACTTTGGACGAGCCATTGGCCGGGGCTTGCGGCATGAAGCACCTGATTTACGGTGAGAATAACATACAAGTTATGGAGCGAAACGAAGAATCGAAACCTGGGCAAGCCATGAATTTTCATGGGCTTAGCGTGTGACATTTCTGTGACCGCAATGTGCTGCCGCAGGTATTGCGATCCGCCTCCATTCCATTACATTCGCAAACCGTTGGATCGTTTCCGATACGGACGGTCCGGAACACTCCGCCGAAACGGCCCGATCGTCCCGCAGGCGCACGGCGGCTCACAAACAGGATGAGGAGAAAACGAATGAAAGTGGCGCGAGAAGTGGCACGGACATTTGCAGTGGCAGGGCTGATGGTCTTGATTTGGCCGAGCGGCTCGAAAGCACAAACGCCGTCGGCGAATGTCAGCGTTTTTGCGACGGGTCTTAATAATCCGCGAGGATTGAAATTTGGGCCGGATGGGGAGCTGTACGTGGCCGAGGGCGGAGCTGGAGGGACAGCTTCCACGATCGGACAATGCGAACAAGTTCCGGCGCCAGTGGGACCGTACACGGGAGGATTTACTTCGAGGATTTCGAAGATTGATCGTCACGGGAACGTTTCCACGGTGATTGACAATTTGCCCTCGAGCGAAACGAGCGCCGCGCAAGGAAATCTGGTGAGCGGCGTTGCAGACATCGCCTTCATCGACGATGAGATGTACGCGATAACAGCTGGGGCGGGTTGCTCGCACGGATTGCAGGGCACGGACAACGGCGTGTACCGTGTGTTTCCGGACGGCAAGTGGAAGATGATCGCGGACTTGAGCGTGTTTCAAAAGGCGAATCCGGTGGCGCATCCGAATCCTCCGGACTTCGAGCCGGATGGCACGTGGTACAGCATGATATCGGTGCGGGGGAATCTCTATGCCGTCGAACCGAACCACGGCGAGCTGGATGAAATAACGCCATGGGGAGAAATCCGGCGCATCGCCGATATTTCCGCGTCGCAGGGCCATATCGTGCCGACGGCGCTCGCCTATCACGGAGATTTTTTTGTGGGGAATCTGGGGCTGTTTCCGATCGTGGATGGATCTTCAAAGGTTCTGAAGATTACGGCGAGCGGGCATGTGACGACGGTGATTACAGGAGTGACCACCGTGCTTGGTGTGGCGTTTGACCGCGAGGGGTTCCTCTACATTCTGGAAAATACCACGGGAAATCCCTTTCCGACGCCCGGGACTGGAGAGGTCTTGCGAGTGACGAAGGACGGACTGGAGGAGATCGCCACTGGTTTGTTTTTGCCGACGGCGATGACCTTTGGACCGGACGGGGCGCTTTACGTATCGAATGTCGGATTTGGACCGCCGCCAGTGGGGCTGGGAGAGATCGTGAAGATCACGGTTCCACGAAGCTCGGAGTGCAAGAAGGTGGCAGGCGCGACGGTAACCAATCTCGACAACTAGCGAGTGTTTTGACTCAGGCCGTACGACCACACCCTAAACGTCGAACAGGCCTCGTCGCTGCGGAATGCGGTGTGATGCAAATAGCATTCAGACGGCGACGGGGCACCTGAGTTTTAAGAATGACACGCGAAGAAACGAGTGCAGGTTCGCGGCATGAAAATCCGCTAGGGAATGACGACAAGCCTGCGGCTGCGTTCCGTGCGCTGCCAGGCATGTTCGATATCGGCTAGTGCAACTTGTTCTGTGTCAATCCGCAGCGCGCCTGCGGCTCCCCACGCCAGGACTTGCTGCATCGCCGCGACGAGCACGTCGCGCGCTGGCATCCCGGCGGTTCCGAGAATTGTGAGGGCGGTGCTTCGAAGTACCGCAGCGGGAAGCGCGATAGTCGGGCCAGCGCTCTCCCCCACTTGCAGAAGGCGAACTTCGGGATTCACGGCGGCAAATTCGTGGCGCGTAATGGCAGCCAGAAGCACTTCGGTAGGGCGGCCCCAAACATAATCAATGATTACGTTGAATCCGGTTTCGCCTGCTTCGGGAGTGAGCTCTTTCTTCAACTCTTCCTCGGGTTGATCGAGTTGTATGGTCGCGTCCGCACCCAGGGCAGGCAGCTTGCGCAACGCTTCCGGGTTTCGGCCTGCGCCAATCACCCGCCCTGCCCCAAGCATTTTCGCAATCTGCACGGCGAGCGATCCCGTAACTCCCGTCGCGCCCAAAATAAGCACCGTCTCGCCCTTTGCCACTTTTGCGCGGTGCTTCAGCGAGAGCAGCGCGGAAACGCCAGGATTTGGCAACGCCGCCGCTGTGGCGTCATCCATTCCGTCTGGCACCGGAAAACAAAATCCCGCAGGAACGACTGTGCGCTGCGCCATCGCGCCGTACGGCCTGCGCGGGCCGCCGAAGAAGACGCGCGATCCATCGGCAAGCTCGCCAACGCCATCGGCACCGCACACGACGGGCAACTCGCGCGGACTCGCGTAGTGCGTGCCAGCGGCAAGTTGCTTTTCGATCGGCTTCAGCGACGCGGCTAGCACGCGCACAAGCGCTTCGCCTTCGCCTGCGGCCGGCTCAGAAAATTCCTCAAAGCGCGGCGGTTTGCCCAATTCCTGGAGTACGGCTGCTTTCATGCTGGTTCTCGCTTGTCTCGCAGCTCGCTCGGGTTCAGATAAGTTTCAGAGCCAGCGCGCATTGGGATTTGCTTCGTAGTATGCCATTGTTCGGGCTGGGCCTTGATCAAGACGCGGGCAAGAACGAGCACAGCGACGCTCTGCCCCTACGAAGGATTTGGGGCGTTTCGCTTATTGCCGGCAAAACGCTCTGGTGACGAGTCCGTTGCTGGCGGCACGTCTTTGTGATGTCATATCACTCTTCGGAAGCGGGAGATGTGCAATGACACCGAACGAATTTCGCAAGCTTGCTCTCAGCTTTCCGGAAACGGAAGAGCGCGCGCACATGAATCACCCTGACTTTCGAGTGGCGGGGAAAATCTTCGCAACGCTCGGCTACCCAGACACGGAAAGGGGCATGGTGAAAGTCACCCCCGTCGAGCAGGACATGCTCGTGAGTGCCGAACCGGCGGTCTTCTCTCCGGAAGCGGGGGCTTGGGGACGCAAGGGTTGCACTCGGGTCAATCTCAAAGCCGCCAAGACAGCCACATTGCGGCGCGCGCTAGCGGCAGCGTGGCAACTTGCCGCACCGGAGAGTGCCTCTCGGCAACTTCCAACGGAAGCGGCCGCAGCCTCGGGCGAGGCCCAGAAAACCAGGGCTACACATGCGCCTCGAAAGAAATCCAGCCGATCCGCAAAACTCAAGGGGGGACGACCCAAACGCAGCTGATTCTTGAGTTACGATGTCGAATTCGGAAGGGCTGTTCGTCTAACCTGCAGGAGGCAACAAAAATGCAATTTCTTCTTCTGATTTACGGAGTCGAAACAAACTGGGCCAAGATGAATCCGCAGGAACAAGAGTCCATGTCGCAAGAATATGGCAAGTTTACACAGCAGATCATGGACTCAGGCAAGTTTCGCGGCGGAGCCCAGCTCAAACCAATCGCATCGGCGACAACCGTGCGCGTGAGGGACGGCAAACGAGTCACCACAGACGGCCCATTCGCAGAGACGAAAGAACAGTTGGGCGGCTTTTATCTGGTTGACGCTAATGACCTGGATGAAGCGATCGCCATGGCGGCGCGTATCCCGGGAGCCCGTTCCGGATCGATCGAGGTTCGTCCGATCGTGGTCAGAGATGTGCGAGCGGATAGCGCGAAAGGGTAGCGCTCCTCACCTTCAGGAAGGGCGGCGATGTACCGTCAGCCGAATGGATTTTGAGAAGCTTCACCGCGAAGAGTCCGGCCGGATTCTTTCGACGCTCATTGGCCTCCTCGGCGACTTTGACCTTGCCGAGGAGACGCTGCAAGAAGCGTACGCGACGGCGCTGCAAAAATGGCCTGCCGATGGCGTGCCGGCAAATCCTCGCGCGTGGCTAATCAGTACGGCTCGCAACAAGGCGATTGACCGGCTGCGGCGCGAGCGTAATTTTGATACGAAGCGCAAGGAGATTGCGCGCTACGCGGAACTAACGGCCCAGGCTGGCAGTGACGCGCCCGATTCAGCTGTCTCGGCTGATTCCACAGAAGAAATGTTTTCCGATGATCGTTTGCGGCTGATTTTCACTTGCTGCCACCCGGCGCTGCCTACGGAGGCGCAAGTGGCGCTGACGCTGCAAACTGTCTGCGGGGTGACGACGGAAGAAATTTCGCGCGCGTTTCTCGTTCCGCTGGCGACGATGGCGCAGCGGCTGGTGCGAGCGAAGCGGAAGATTCGCGATGCGGGAATTCCCTATCGCGTGCCTTCGGTGGAAGATTTGCCGGGGCGGCTCGATGCCGTGTTGCTGGTGGTCTACCTGATCTTCAACGAAGGCTATCTGGCGAGCAGGGGCGACGCGCTGATTCGGCGGGAACTTTGCGCGGAAGCGATTCGGCTCGGGAGGGTTCTATATAAGCTTTTGCCGCGACAACCCGAGGCTCACGCACTGCTGGGATTGATGCTGCTGCACGACTCGCGGCGCGACGCACGGGTCAGCCTCGACGGGGAGTTGGTACTGCTCGAAGAGCAGGACCGCGATTTGTGGCATCGGGAGCAGATCAAAGAAGGGACCGAGCTGACGGAATCGGCGCTGCGCAACGGCGCGGCCGGCGCGTACGCAGTGCAGGCTTCCATTGCAGCGTTGCACGCCAATGCCAAAACACCTAAGGATACGGATTGGCCGCAGATCGTAGGGCTCTACGATATTTTGTTGCGAGACAATCCCTCGCCTGTCATCGAAGTAAACCGCGCGGTGGCCGTGGCGATGGGCCGGTCTCTCGAAGAAGGGCTGGCGTTGCTCGACGATTTGGAGAAGCGCGGCGAGCTCGCGGAATTTCATTCTTTGCCTTTGGCGCGCGCAGATGTGCTTCGGCGACTTGGACGAATTTCAGAGGCCGCCGACGCTTATCGGCAGGGGCTCGCGCTCGCCACTAATGACGTGGAACGGCGATTCCTGCGGCGCATGCTCTCTAAGCTGGAACCCTGAGGCCGTGTATTTTGTTTTCCAGCGTCTAGCGTGATACCTCGGCACAACACCGGAGTTCTGGATAAATCTGCAAGTGCATTACGATTTGTCGGTTTCGTGGCGGCGTGCGGAAGAGAGGATTGAGCGCGACGTTCGGCCGATGGCGAAAGTGAAGTAGAGGCGATTTCTTGTGACGCGAAAGCGCCAGCTGGGCCGGCGCACTCCATAGGTGAAATCAGAGTTGTCGGTGGCGGCCGCGGGTAAATGGGAATAATCTTGCGCCGTGGGGATGGGTGCACGGAGTGAGGCGTGGCGAGCAAGAATTAGGAGAAAAATTGCGATGAAGGCACGGACTTCGTACTACGCGGCGACACTGTTGGCCGGTTTGTTTCTTGCTGGCGGGGCGGCGCAGGTTGTAGGACAACTGGCCGCTGGCAGCGGACCCGCAGCTATTGATATGACGGTGGCGAAGCCAGAAACGGTGGGATTTTCTGCGGAGCGGCTGGAGCGGCTACACGCGTTGATGCAGCAAGTGGTGGATCAGAAGCAGCTGCCTGGGGCGGTGACGCTGCTGGCGCGGCACGGCAAGGTCGTGGACTACCGCACGTATGGAATGCGCGATGCGGCTAGCGGCGCGCCGATGACGCGCGACACGATCTTTCGCGCGTTCTCGATGACCAAGCCGGTGACCGGCGTGGCCATGATGCTGCTTTACGAGCAGGGCAAGTGGCTGCCGTCGGATCCGATTGCGAAATACATTCCGGAATTCGCGCATTTGAAAGTGTGCAAGGGGGTGGACGCGGCGGGAAACATGATTCTGGAGGATCCGATTCATCCGACAACCATGCAGGAGCTGATGACGCATACGGCAGGCTTTGTATACGGATTTTTCGGCAATACGCCGGTGGACAAGGAATATCAGAAAACGGGAGTGATGCAATCGAAGTCGCTGAGGGAGTTCATCGAAAAGCTGGCCAAGATTCCTCTGGCGTACCAACCAGGGACAAAGTGGGTGTACAGCGCTTCGATGGACATTCAGGGCTACATCATTGAAAAGCTGTCGGGCCAAACGCTACCCGATTTCATGCAGGAGCATATTTTTAAGCCGCTGGGGATGAAAGACAGCGGATTCTTCGTGCCTGCGGACAAGAGGGGGCGTTTTGTAACGATCTACCGCAGCAATGAAAAAGGCGAAGTGATTCCGGCGCCAGGCTTCGGCGGCGAATATGCGGAGCAACCGGGGATGCCATCCGGAGGCGGCGGAATAGTGAGCACGGCGGAGGATTATTTTCGCTTTGCAGAGATGTTGGTGAATGGAGGCGAGCTGAATGGCGTTAGGATTTTATCGCCTGCGGCGGTGCAATTGATGAGCTCGAATCATCTGGGGCCCAATCTTTTGACGGGTGAGTTTGGAATAGGCGCGCAAGTGATGCGGCCGGGCTTGGGCTATGGTTACGATTGCGCTGTTGAGTTTGACCCTCTGGAGGCCAATCTGCCCGATGGGCGCGGCACCTTTTTTTGGGATGGAGCGGCGGGAACGTGGTTCTGGATCGACCCGACAAACGATATCGTTTTTATTGGAATGGTGCAGCGTGTGCTCGGACCGGATAGCCCTCAAGTGGAGTATCAGAGCCGGCCGGCGGTTTACCAGGCACTTTTGAATCCGAAGAAGTGAGGAATGCGCGAGGACGGCAGCTTCGTGCGTCCACGAACAAGGCAAATTCGGGTAATTAGAGGAATGCTGAGTTCAAACCCGGGCATCGAGAAACGAAATCTCCAGCACCCACAATTCGTGCTTTGGCAATGCGATCAGATAGCGCTTTGCCGATCACTGACCGACTCCAAGGGCAGCGCGCCCGGCGAACGGAGAGTCCGAATGTCCCGCATGGGTGGTTGGCCGAAGAGACGGTTGTATTCGCGATTGAATTGGCTGGCACTTTCGTATCCGACTTCAAAAGCCGCACTGGCGGCGTCGAGGCCGTCGACGAGCATGCGTGCTCGCGCTGCCTGCAACCGAATCTGCTTCTGATACTGAAGAGGACTCATGGCCGTCAGCGCCCGGAAATGATGGTGCAGAGTGGACAGACCCATGCCCGCGATTTGCGCGAGATCTTCCACACGTAGCGGCTTCGCGTAGTTTGCCTTGATCCACGCAATTGCTTTTGCCGTCCTGTGGCTCTGATCTCCCAGCGTTGCGATCGCTCGAAGGCGCGCCCCTTCCGGTCCCCGTAGTATTCGGTAAATGATTTCGCGTTGAATCGGGCCGCTCAGAAAAGGAATGTCCTGCGGCGCGTCCAGCAAATCCAGGAGCCGGCAGCAGGCGCTGAGAAATTCGACCGTGGCTTCACCGGTCGCCATCGCGGGACTGTTAGGCGGCGGCTCCGCCACATGAATCTCATCACGGCTGAGAAGTTCGCGAATCACGGGCATTTCGAGTTTAAGCGCCATCGCGAGACAAGGCGCCTCGACGATCTGGCTGACGATTGGCAAATCAAGCGAGGTCAGCAGATATTGCCCCTCGCCATACATGAAGGTGCTTCGTCCGAGGTCTACGCGCTTTTGTCCTTGGGCCATCACTGTCACGCCTGGCTCGTAGGTCATCGAGCACGGAACGGTTAGGGCGACCCGACGGTGGAGCGTCAGGCCGGAAATGCCCGTTGCCCGATTCTCTTCGGAGCCCATGAACGAGGCAATCTTGCGAGCTAGCTCAGCGCACAATTCATTCGCTCTATTAGATAATGGCGTGGCGTTTGTGCCGGTCTTTTTCACTCAGAAGGTTTCCTTTGTCCTTTGCCTAAGATAGCCGCTCGGCTCCGGATACACCAATGCTTTTTCACATAGCAAGAGGAATAGGCAATAAATCGGAAGGATCGGGCTACCGCTTTCGCTGTGTTTGAACCTAGTCTTGGTGTGACAGAAACGGTTCAGAAGGAGTAGCAATGGAAAAGCGCAAGCTTGGAAAAAGCAACTTGGAAGTTTCGGCTCTTGGGCTGGGCTGCATGGGACTGAGTTTCGGCTTCGGGCCCGCCGTAGACAAGAAGGACGGGATCGCGTTGATTCGAGCGGCCGTCGAACGAGGCGTCACATTTTTTGATACTGCGGAAGTCTACGGTGCGTTCACGAACGAAGAACTCGTAGGTGAGGCTCTGGAGCCCTTCCGTAAGCAAGTGGCGATCGCCACCAAGTTCGGTTTCAACATTGATCCGGCCACCGGCTAACAGGCCGGGTTGAACAGCACGCCCGCGCACATCAAGGAAGTCGCGGAGGCCTCGCTGAAGCGGCTCAAGACGGATGTTATCGATTTGTTTTATCAACACCGCGTCGATCCCAATGTCCCCATCGAAGACGTTGCGGGAGCTGTGAAAGAGCTGATTCAGCAAGGCAAGGTGAAGCACTTCGGACTTTCGGAAGCGGGCGTGCAAACGATCCGCCGAGCGCACGCGGTTCAGCCTGTGACAGCACTCCAGAGCGAATATTCGCTGTGGTGGAGAGAACCTGAAGCGGAAGTGATCCCGATGCTGGAAGAGCTCGGAATTGGATTCGTGCCCTTCAGTCCGCTCGGGAAGGGTTTCCTTACCGGGAAGATCGACGACAAGACCACCTTCGACAGTTCCGATTTCCGCAACATTGTGCCGCGCTTTTCTCCAGAGGCGCGGAAAGCGAATCAGGCCGTGGTGGATCTGCTAGGCAGAATCGCGGAACAGAAAAAAGCGACACCGGCGCAGATCGCGCTGGCATGGCTGCTGGCGCAGAAGCCGTGGATAGTTCCGATTCCCGGCACGACCAAGATATCGCGGCTGGAGGAGAACCTTGGGGGAGTGGAGATCAAACTAACAGCAGACGATTTACACGAAATCGATAGCGCGGCATCTAAAATCAAGGTTGAGGGTGCGCGGTATCCAGAGCACCTGCAGAAAATGGTTGGCCGCTGAGCGGCTTACGCAACGGAGGTAACGTACCTGTTCCTACGCTTTGGGGAGTAGAATCGAATCCAGAATGTGCCGTTGAGGGGGTTGACTATGGTCAAGATTATCGTGAATGGAGTTCAGCGTGAGGTGCAGGCGCCTGACGACACGCCGCTCCTATACGTCTTGCGTAACGATCTTCAGCTCTCTGGTCCGCAGTTTGGCTGCGGGCTCGCCCAGTGCGGAGCGTGCTCGGTTCTCGTCGAGGGCAAGGAAGTGCGTTCGTGCGTCACGCTTGTGTCGACTGTCGCGAACCAGGAAATCACCACGCTTGAAGGTCTGCCCGCGAGATGGGCAAAGCTAAAAGGTCTTTCTCCCGATCAGGCCAAAGACATACTTCACCCCGTCCAGCAGGCATGGATTGCCGAACAAACTCCTCTCTGCGGCTTTTGCCAGAGTGGAATGATGATCGTCGCAACCGAACTCCTCGAGAGCAACCCTAACCCGACCGTGGCGCAAATCAAGGGAGCCTTCACTACTTCCGGGCCGTCGCCGCATCTCTGCCGCTGTGGAAGCTACACGGCCATCATTGACGCCGTAAAACACGCCGCCGTAATAATGGCGAGGGGAGGCAAGTAATGGCGATCGCGAACGAAGCACAACTGAGTGTTTACAGAGCGACGCTTTCCCGCCGCCAATTCGTCAAAAGTGGCGGCGCACTTGTTGTCGGCGTCGCATTCGTCGGTCCTTCCCTCCTCAAAGCTCAGGGCTTCCAGGCCCCGAAAGTCACCGGAGCTCCTTTCAAGAACTCTCTTGATCCGACTCAACTTAGTTCCTGGATCGAAATACATCCGGACAACACCGTCCTCATTCGCACCGGCAAGAGTGACTTCGGTCAGGGCAGCACATTCACGGCATATCGCCAGATTGTTGCCGACGAATTGAGCGTTTCGTTCGAAGCCATCACCACCGTCGTCGCAGGACACACCGATCAAACGCCCGATGGCAGTGGCGCCTTCGATTTCCTTGGCCGCGGCACTCCCAACATCCGCAAAGCCGCTGCGTACACCTATCAAGCGCTTCTCGATCTCGCTTCAGAACGCCTCAAAGTCCCGAAAGACCAACTCACAGCCAAAGACGGTGTCTTTTCTGGCGGCGGCAAATCCATCGCTTATGGCGACCTCGTCAAAGATCAACAACTAAAACTCACCATTCCCGTCAGCGGAGATCTGACCGGCATTATGGGATTGACCGTTGAAGGCAATCCGCCGATGAAGCCTGTTAGCGCCTACACGGTCATCGGCAAATCGCACCCCAACTCAATCATCACCTCCAAGGTCACTGCAAAAGAAACCTGGGCCACCGATATCCGCCTTCCCGGAATGTTGCACGGACGCATGGTGCATCCAAAAACGCTCGGCTCCACGCTCGTCTCAGTCGGGCAGCTCGATAAATCCAAATTCCCCAATTCGCAAGTCGTTGTGAAAGGAAATCTCGTCGGAGTCGTCGCTCCCACAGAGTGGGAAGCCATTCAGGCGTCGCAGCAGGTAGCTAGCGCCACAAAATGGACAGATTGGAAGGGCCTGCCCGGTAACGAAAAGCTCTACGATTCCCTACGCAAAGAAGCCGATTGGACCACCGCGCCAGTTATGAAAAGCGACGCCAACAAAGGTGATGTACCTGCAGCGCTCGCTTCGGCTCGGAAAAAGTTCTCAGCCACGTATCACTTTCCCTTCATGAAGCACGCTCCCATCGGTCCCACGATAGCCGTTGCTGACGTCAAGCCCGACGGCGCAGTCCACATCCACACACATAATCAAAATCCCCAGGCCTTGCGCGGCGAAATCGCCACGATGCTTGGCACCACGCCCGATCACGTCATCGTTCACACGCATCCCGGAGCGGGGCACTACGGCCGCTCCAACGGCGGCAACTCTGGCGCGGAAGACGACGCCGTAATTCTGTCTCAGGCTGTCGGAAAGCCGGTGCGCGTTCAGTGGATGCGTGCCGAAGATTTGCAGTGGTCCACGCAATCCCCAGCTGCTTTCGCCGATGTCGAATTCGCTCTCGACGAAAAAGGAAGAATCGCTGGCTACCAGATAGATCACTACATGCCGGCCTTCCAGGATGATCGGCCCATCGGCGCCATCCTCGCCGGACTTCCTACCATGCCCGCGCCGGGAGGAGGCGGCTCAGGATTCACCAGCTCTACGGCCAACTTCTTGGGCGATCCCTGGTCTTATGATCTCGTTCCCAATGTGGCCGAGCGCGGCCACGGCACGTTCCAAGTTGGACAAAAAGCCTCGCCGCTCGCCGTCGGCCTTCGCGATCACAGCATGCGCACGCCCGGGCAGTACCAGCAAAACTATCCGCGCGAACTGGCCTTCAGTGAAGCCGCAGCTCTCGCGGGCGCCGACCCGATTCAATTTCGAATCGATCACGCCAAGGAAGAACGCCTCATCAATGTTCTCAAGCAAGTTCGCGACGCGAGCGGCTGGAGCACGCGTCCCTCGCCTAGCTCTGGGGCAAAATTTGTCGGCTCAACTCCCGTTCGCGGCCGCGGAGTCTCTGCAATGTTTCGCTCTGGCACTCACTGGGCCTGTGTCTGCGAAATCGCTGTCACTCCGAGCACCGGCGCTATCGCCGTCGAAAAATACACCATCGCCGTGGATCCCGGCATCGTCGTCAATCCCGCTCAACTAAAACGGCAAGTCGAAGGCGGCGCCATGATGGGGATCAGTCATGCGCTCTATGAAGAAGCTATGTTCGATGAAAGCGGAATCACTTCGCGCGACTGGAACACGTATCCCATTGCCAAAATGACGGACACTCCCGAAATAAAAGTCGTGCTGATCAACAATCCGAAGGTTGGCAGTTATGGCGGAGGTTCGGAAGCGGCTAACGCCCTTGCTGCTCCAGCGATCGCCGCCGCTCTCCACGATGCAACCGGAAAAGTCCTCCGGCGGCTTCCGCTGAAACGCGCTTACGTGCAGGCACTTCTGAAGTCTTAACCGAGAATTCTTGTGGGCCTGTCAATAAGCGCATCAAACCGGTCACTTGCCTTGAGCAGTATCCAGTCTCAAGAATCGCGCGGCGTTGTTGTACAGAATGTCGCGTTTTTGTTGAGGCGTCAGGTAATCGGCGTTCTGAATGATGCTGATCGAATAGGCCATCAGCTTGGGCCAGAGCAGTTGGTCGGTTCCGAACATCACGCGATCCTCGAATCCGGCATCTACCAGCCGCTCAATGTAGCGATTGACTTCCTTGATGGGGTAACTCCAGATTAGTCCAGCAACGTCCACGTAAACGTGGGAGTTTGCTTGCAGCAGCGTGAGCATCTCTTCGATCATCGGATAGCCCGCGTGCATCACTTGAAGGCGCAGTTTCGGGTGGCGTGCCAAGAGCTCCTCGAACAAAAGCGGGTTCCCCATCGAGCCACGGAATTTTGGCATCGTCACGTTCGCGCGTCCGGAGCCGCCGGTGCCCATGTGGACCGCGACAGGAATGTCCAACTCCTCGGCGAGCGCGAAGTAGGCATCGACCGAAGGATCGCTGGGTGAGATGCCCTCATACTGAAGGCCAATCTCGCCCATTACCTTGAAGCCGCCGCTCGTGAAGTCTTTTCGCAGCTCTTCGAGCGCCACGCGCTGGCCGGGAGCCATTCCGTTGCTAAAGGAGGTGCCGGGGATGATCCGGGTGGGTGCGGCATCTTTCCATTTCTGCACGCTCTTGGGATCGCCGAAGACAACCGCGGTGACGTTGAGGCGCTCCATCTCGGCTAGAACATCTTTCATATACTCGCCCGGAGCGGACGGATAAAGTGCAGGGCTGCATTCTTCTTTCGCCCAGCCGAATGGCGCTTCCTTCTCTTTAGGATCGGACGCTGTGAACTTCGAAGTGTTGGGGCACATGGGTGCGACGCCGGGAAAGGTTCCGTCCATGGCGTGGACGTGAACATCGATCACCGGTGGAGCTTTGACCTCCGTGTTCTGCGCGAGTGAGACCGTTGAGTAGGACGAAAGGACTAAACTGCAACACAAAAATCGCCAGAGGTGGCCTGAGGGCATTTAGAATCTCCTTTTCTGCGCAAACGCCTAACCTTGATTCGTCAGAGGTATATCACAGCTCTCGCATTCGTGCGCTCCAGATAAGCGTGGTAAACGTCGTAGCCGGACAATGAAAACCACAATCGGCTTCCATTGAGCGGTGAGGTGGGCTTGAGGTTGAAACGGTTTAAAGGATATGTACGGAAGTCGTTGAAAAAAACCGGAAATAAATGGCGCGCCCGGAGAGACTCGAACTCCCGACCCTCTGGTTCGAAGCCAGATGCTCTGATCCAACTGAGCTACGGGCGCGTGACCTCATTATATCTGTAGGCATCCCTCTCAACCAACTGTTTGCATGGCGGAAACTAATTCCGGGATGTCAATTTTGATGAGGGTGCCTTGGCCGGGGCGGCTCTCGATTTGGAGGTGAAAATCGGCGCCGTAGAGGACGCGGAGGCGTTCGCGGACGTTGCTCAGGCCGATGCCTTCGACGTAGACGTGGGGCATTTTTTCCTCGGAGATGCCTACGCCGTTATCTTCGATTTCAATGTGTAGACGGCCGTCGCGGTTTGTGGTGCGCAGCTGGATTTTCCCGCCGTCGAGTTTTGGGGCGAGACCGTGTTTCAGGCAATTTTCAACGATCGGCTGGAGAAGCATGCTGGGGACGAAGGCTTCGAGAGTTTCATCGTCGATTTGTTTGATGATGTCGAGGTTGTCGCGGCCGAAGCGGGCGACTTCGATATCGAGATAGTCGTCGATAAACTCGAGCTCTTCGCGGAGTGGCACGAAGGTTTCGTGTTTGCGTAGGAGGCGCCGCAGAATGTTGCTGAGCTTGAGCACCACGCCGCGGGCGTTATCGGGATCGAAGCGGATAAGAGCGGAGACGGTGTTTAGAGTATTGAAAAGGAAGTGCGGGTTGATTTGGCGGGAGAGGGCGTCCATGCGGGCTTTGAGGAGGAGTTGCTGGTGGCGCTCGAGGTTCATCTCGATGCGTGTGTTGTTCCAGATTTTCAGGGGCGCGGCGACGGACATCAGCGTGGCAATCACTGTCAGGACAAGCCACCAATCCCACTGCGAATGAATCGCGAA
>Ga0074044_10002329_pt1 | contig 16633 bp, 27 predicted proteins | sample BogForMeECP23OM1_FD_94443 | JGI IMG/M metagenome (GOLD analysis project Ga0074044, IMG submission 94443) | Bog forest soil microbial communities from Calvert Island, British Columbia, Canada - Bog Forest MetaG ECP23OM1 | ecosystem: Environmental > Terrestrial > Soil > Wetlands ...
GGTTTTGCCAACGACCAACGACGAACGGCCAACGACGCCTCTTATACTCTGCGCCGCTTCGGCGGCCGGCATCCGTTGTGCGGAATCGGGGTGACGTCGCGAATCGAGCGCACTTCAATGCCTGAGGACGCCAGCGCGCGCACCGCCGACTCGCGTCCAGAGCCGGGGCCGCTCACCCGCACATCCACGCTGCGGACGCCGTGATCGCGCGCCATGCTGGCTGCGTTCGACGCCGCCTGCTGCGCGGCAAACGGTGTGCCCTTGCGCGATCCGCGGAAGCCCAGCGACCCTGAACTCTTCCACGACAGAACGTTGCCGTTCATGTCGGTGATGGTCACGATCGTGTTGTTGAAGGACGCCTGCACGTAGCACAATCCATGCGGAACGTGCTTGCGCTCCTTCTTCTTGAAGGTTTTCTTCTTGCCTTTTTTCTCCGGCGCGGCTGTTGTGCCGCCCGCTGCTGCTGGTTTTGCCATGATTCGCCTTTAGCTCTTGGCTATCGGCTCTTAGCTCGAGGCCAAAGGCCAAGAGCCAACAGCCAACAGCAGATTTTACGTTTTCGTCGCCGTCTTCTTCTTGGCTGCGACCGTTCCCTTGCGCGGACCTTTGCGCGTCCGGGCATTGGTATGCGTGCGCTGTCCGCGGACCGGCAGGTTGCGGCGGTGGCGGAAGCCGCGGTAGGAGCCGATTTCGATGAGCCGCTTGATGTTCATCGAAACTTCCTTGCGCAGATCGCCCTCCACCAACCCCTCGGCCTCAATCACCGTGCGGATGCGGTTGACCTCTTCCTCGCTCAGGTCCTGAACCTTCTTCATCGGCTCAACCTTGGCTTCGTCGAGGATGCGAACGGCGCGCGGCCGCCCGATTCCGTAAATGTAGGTCAGCGCGATATTGATGTGCTTCTGGCGGGGAAGATCCACGCCTGCAATACGTGCCATGTTTCTTTAACCTCAGCGGCTGTGCCGCAGCCTGCGGGCTCTTGGCTCTTAGCTCCTGGCTTTTGGCGAAGAGCCAAGAGCCAAAGGCCAAAGGCGACTTACCCCTGGCGCTGTTTATGTTTCGAATTGACGCAAATCACCCGCACCACACCCTTGCGGTGGATGACCTTGCACTTGTCGCAAATTTTCTTTACCGATGCTCTGACTTTCATGACCCCAGCTTTCAGCCGTCCGCTGTCGCCTTTGCAGCTTTCAGCAAATACCGCCGGGCTCTGCCCGGCCCGACCGGGTCAAAGAGACCCGGTCCCACGTGAAATCATTTGTAGCGATACACAATCCGCCCGCGATTCAAATCGTAGGGCGAAAGCTCGACCGCGACTTTATCTCCAGGCAAAATGCGGATGAAATTCTTGCGCATCTTCCCCGAAACGTGCGCCAGCACCTGATGCTTATTTTCCAGTTCCACCCGGAACATGGCGTTGGGCAGCGGTTCCAGGACCACCGCCATCACTTCAATCGCGTCTTCTTTACTCATGCACCCCTTAAAGGCTTTTGGCCTTTACTCTTGGCTTTTAGCTAAAGGCCAAGAGCCAAAAGCTTAAGAGCGATCTCATTGCGTCAAAATCACCGGACCATCTTTCGTCACCGCCACGCAGTGCTCGAAGTGCGCGCTGAAGCTTCCATCCGCGGTTACCGCCGTCCACTTGTCGCCCAGCACGCGCGTCTCCGGCTTGCCGTAGTTCACCATGGGTTCGATCGCGATCACCATGCCTTCGCGCAACTTGGCTCCGTGTCCGCGATTGCCGAAGTTCGGAACCTGCGGCTCTTCGTGCAGCCGCGTCCCGATGCCGTGTCCTACAAACTCGCGCACCACGCTGAATCCCGCGGCCTCTACATGCTCCTGCACCGCCGCGCCCACATCGCCGATCGAATTGCCGATACGCGCCTGCTCAATGCCGCGATAGAGCGATGCTTCGGTAACTTCCAGCAACTTCTGCAGCTCCGGCTTCACCGCATCGCCCACCGGAACCGTGATCGCCGCGTCGCCGTAATATCCGTCGAGCACCACGCCGCAGTCGATCGAAACGATGTCGCCCGCTTTCAGCACCCGCTTTTCCGACGGGATGCCGTGAACAATTTCTTCATTCACCGACGTGCACAGCACGCAGGGATAATCGTAGTATCCCTTGAACGCCGGCTTGGCCCCGAGTTCCTGAATCTTCTTGTCGGCGGCGCGTTCCAGGTCCATGGTCGTAACGCCCGGCGCAACCAGCGTCCTCACGTGATCGAGAACCTGTCTTACGATGCCGCCGCTCTGCCGCATCTTGTCGATCTCAGCCGTCGATTTACAAACAATCGCCATCGCCATTTTCACGCGTGATGATCTTCCAGTATGCGAAATATCTGTCCGGTGACTTCGTCCATGGGCGCTTCCCCATTCACCGTGACCAGTCTTCCGGTGCGCTGGTAATAGTCCGCCACCGGACGAGTCTGCTCCTGATACGTCATCAGGCGCGGCTGAATGACTTCCAACCTGTCATCATTGCGGGTCACCAGCTTGGCCCCGTCAACGTCGCAGATTTCATCTACGCGGGGCGGCTGGAAATGGACGTTATAGATCCGTCCATCGGTGGGACAAGAACGGCGTCCAGTGATCCGGAGCAATAATTGATTATAGTCGACCTCGAGCTGTATCACAATCGGCCACGCCCGGGTCGCTCGCGGATTGTCAAAGATCTCATGCTCCAGCAGGGCGTCGAGCCATCCCGCCTGGGCCGCAGTGCGCGGAAACCCGTCGAGAACGTAGCCGCGCTTGCAATCCGGTTGCAGCAACCGCTCCCGGACCATGTTACATACCACATCGTCGGAGACCAGTTCGCCACGCGCCATGACGGCCTTAGCCACCTGGCCGAGCTCCGTGCCCTGCGCGACGCTTTCCCGCAGCAGGTCGCCGGTCGAGATGTGCGGAATCCGGTAGCGTTCTTCAACCCGCTTCGCCTGGGTGCCTTTTCCAGCTCCAGGCGGACCGAGCAACACGACCGGTCCCACATTCCGCGAGGTTTCCTGCGCCATCGGCTTGGCCAAAGCCCCCCCGACCTCAATCTCCCCGGCGTCGCGGCCGGAGTGCAGCAACCCCGAAAGTCCAAAAGTAGAAACGTTGCTGGCAACGTCCCGGCAGCATCAATGCTGCCGGCAGAGACATAGCAAGCTACGTCTCTACGACTCGCGCTTTACCACCGGCGCCCGCGGATGCGCCCGCTGCGCGGGGTAAATCCGTCGTAGTGGCGCATGATCAGCTGCGCCTCGATCTGCGTCACCGTATCCATCGCCACGCCCACTACGATCAGCAGCGAGGTGCCGCCAAAATAAAAGTTCACGCCCAACCCGTTGGTGACCCACACTGGAAGCTTCTCAAAAAACGATCCGCCCAGCCAGAACGGCAGATGGTTCAGGTGAATGCCGGTGATCAACCACTCGGGGATAAACGAAATAATGATCAGGTAGAGCGCGCCCACCAGCGTAATCCGGGTCAGCACTTCGTTGATGAAGTCGGCGGTGCGCTTGCCCGGACGAATGCCGGGAATAAATCCGCCGTACTTGCGCATATTGTCGGCGACTTCGCTGGGATTGAACACGATCGACACGTAGAAGTACGCGAAGAAAATGATCCCGATCGCATACAGCAGCGTATACAGCGGCTCGCCCCAGCCCAGCATCCGGAACAAATCCCCGATATAGCGGGTATTTTTCAGGCCGTAGCCGATGGTCTGCGGCAGCGTAAGAATCGACGACGCGAAGATTACGGGCATCACGCCGCCGGCATTCACGCGCAACGGCAGGTGCGTGGACTGCCCGCCCATGACTTTGCGTCCGACCACACGTTTGGCGTATTGCACGGGAATGCGCCGCTCGCTGCGTTCCACGTACACAATGAACGCCACTACCGCGATCATGAATACGACCAACCCAAGCATCAGTGGGAAGGTCATTGCGCCCCAGGACGCGTTCTTCGCCTTGTCGATCAGGTCGACCACGCCGCGCGGCAAGCCCACGACGATGCCGGCAAAAATCAGCAGCGACATGCCGTTGCCCACGCCGCGCTCGGTAATCTGCTCACCTAGCCACATGATGAAGGCACTGCCCGTGGTCAGCGTGAGCATCGTCATCATGAGAAAACCCGTGCCCGGATTGAGCGCGAAGCCACCCTTTTCCAGACCAATCCCTATGCCAAACGATTGCACCGAGGCGAGAATAACGGTGATGTAGCGCGTCCACTGCGTGATCTTCTTACGCCCCAGTTCGCCTTCTTTCTGCAATTTGGCCAGCGGCTCGTAAACCACGGTCAGCAACTGCAGAATGATGGAGGCCGTGATGTAAGGCATGATGCCCAGGGCGAAAATCGTCATGCGGCGCAGCTGGCCGCCGGAAAACAGATCGACGAAACCGAACAATCCGCCCTGCTGGCCCTGAAAATAATTCTCCAGCGCCTGGGTGTTAATCCCCGGCGTAGGCAGGTGCCCGCCCAGCCGATAGACGAACAGCAGCCCCAGCGTAAACAGGATCCGCTTGCGCAGGTCCGGAATGCGGAAGATATTGGCCAGCTTGTCGAACATTACTGCTTTGCTCCCACTTGCTTTTTCACCGGCGCTTGCACTGGCGCCTTTACTGGTGATGAAATGACTTCGAACTTGCCGCCAGCCTTAGTGATCTTCTCCTGCGCCGACTTCGAAAACTTGTGCGCGTGTACGGTGATCGCGGCCTTCAGCTCGCCATCGCCCAGAATCTTTACCGGATGTTTGGTCTTGATCACGCCGGCCTTGCGCAGCACTTCAGGCGTGATCGTGGTTTCTCCGAGTTCGACCAGCCGCTCCAGGCTGACAATGTTGTATTCCTTGCGAAAAATGTTGGTGAAGCCGCGCTTCGGCATGCGCCGGTGCAGCGGCATCTGGCCGCCTTCAAAGCCGCGGATCATGCGCGAACCGGTGCGCGAACGCTGTCCTTTGTGTCCGCGGGTCGAGGTCTTGCCCATCCCCGAACCCATGCCGCGGCCGACGCGCTTGCGCTTTTCGGTAGCGTTCTTCGGTGCTCGAATGTTCGATAGATTCATAACTCTTCTTTCGTAGAGACGTTGCTTGCAACGTCTTGCCCGCACCCGCGGCAATCTCACCGCCGGCAGAGACGTAGCAAGCTACGTCTCTACGCAAAATGCTATTCCACAAACTCCACCAGGTGCGGCACCTTCGCCACCATGCCACGAATAGCGCTCGTGTCCGGGCGCTCGATCACCTGGTTTAGCCGCGTGAAGCCCAGCCCTTTGATTACCAGCTTCTGTTTCACCGGAGCGCAAATCGCGGAGCGCACCCACTTCAGGTGCAACTTCCCTTCGCCCGAATTCGTCTTCTTCGCCGTCATTCTCGAAACCTCAACCCAGCTTTTGTAACAAATGCTTTTGTAACAATGCTTTCGGAACAATGCTTTCGGAGCTTCAGCGCTGCGATCTGCCCATTTTCTCCCTGAGGGTTTTAGCCCTCGAGGGTTCCTACAGTTCCTGCGCCGTCTTGCCCCGCATGAGCGCGACACTCTCCCGACTCTTCAAATGACGGAGCGCGTCAAACGTCGCCTTGATCACGTTGTGCGGGTTGGTGGTGCCGATCGATTTCGTGAGCACATTCTGGATTCCGACCGACGTCATCACCGCGCGCACCGCGCCGCCTGCGATCACGCCCGTGCCTTCCGGAGCCGGCTTGAGCAGAACCTTGCCCGAACCATAGCGTCCCAGCGAAAGGTGCGGAATGCTGGTCTGCGTCAGGTTGACCTTAATCAGGTTCTTTTTGGCCGACTCGATCCCTTTGCGGATGGCCTGCGGAACTTCCTTGGCCTTCCCGGAACCGTAGCCCACCACTCCCGCCGAAGGATCGCCCACCACCACCAGCGCCGCGAACGAAAGATTCTTGCCGCCCTTGACGACCTTAGTGACGCGATTGATCGCGACCACCTGATCCTTCAGCTGGTACGAACCTGCATCGAGTTTCTTGATTACTGTTGGCATTATTAAACCTAGCCTTTGGCTGTTAGCTCTTGGCTCTTGGCCTTTTCGTCCTAGCTAAGAGCTAAGAGCCAAAAGCCAAAAGCGGTTCTTCTAGAACTGCAATCCCGCTTCGCGCGCCGCATCGGCCAGAGCCTTCACGCGTCCGTGATAAATGTAGCCGCCGCGGTCGAAAATCACTTTCGTTACACCCTTGGCCTTGGCGCGCTCGGCGATGGTCTTGCCGATTTCTTTCGCAGCAGCCACGTTGCCACCGGTGCGCCGGCCTTCTTTTTTGCCCTCGGCCGAACTGGCGGAAACCAGCGTCTTGCCGTGCAGGTCGTCGATGATCTGCACATAGATGTGGTTCAGAGAACGGTACACGTTCAGCCGCGGACGCTCCCCGGTCCCCTGCATCTTTTTGCGGATGCGCGTGTGCACGTACCCGCGCTTTTCGTTTTTTCCAATTCTTCTCAGCATGAAATCTGTCCTTGGTCGTTTGTCGTTGGTCGTTAGCCCAAGACTCCCGACTCCGTGATGCTCTCAATTTCTAATCACCGCGGCGATCTTAATCGGACCGCCATCGACTAACGACCAGCGACTAACGACCGTTACTTCGCTCCCGTCTTTCCGACTTTCTTCTTCAAGCGCTCACCGGCATAGCGCACGCCCTTGTTCTTGTAGGGGTCCGGCGGACGCAGCGCGCGCATTTCCGCCGCTACTTGCCCGACCTTCTGCCGGTCGATTCCGGTCAGCGTGATCTTGGTCTGCTTCGGGTCGACCACCGCATCGACTCCGGTCGGCAGCGGATACTCGATCGGATGCGAGTAGCCCAGGTTGAACACCACCGTCAGCTTGCCCTTCATCTCGGCGCGGTAGCCGATGCCGACGATCTCCAGGTCTCGCGTCCAGCCCTTGGTCACGCCTTCGACGGCGTTATTCATGAGCGCGCGCGCCAGGCCATGCAGCGCCGCCTGCGAATCGTTCTCGCGGATGGCAACCAGGTTTCCGTCCTTTTGCTCGACGGTGATGCCGGTCGGCAACGCGGTATCCAGCTTGCCCTTCGGCCCCTGCACCAGGACCGTGTTGCCTTCGACTTTGATTGTGACTCCCTTGGGAATCGCGATCGGTTTTTTTCCAATTCGTGACATAAGTTCGGCTCTTGGCTCTTAGCTATTGGCTATTGGCTCTTGGCTTCACTGTTTTGCCTTTCGCGAAAAGCCAAAGGCCAACAGCCAAGAGCGGGTTCCTCACCAAATCTGGCACAGCAACTCGCCGCCCACGCCTTCCTTGCGGGCCTGGCGTCCGGTCATCACTCCGCGCGGGGTGGTGAGGATGTTGATCCCCATGCCGCCCAGCACGCGCGGAATCTCGCTGCGGCGCACATAGACGCGGCAGCCGGGGCGCGAGACGCGCTCCACCTTCGAGATCGCCGCTTCGTTGTTGGCGCCATATTTCAAATACACCCGGATGACCTTGTGGCCTTCCTCTTCCGTGGGCTTGAAATTGGAGATATAGCCCTCTTCCTTCAGGATGCGGGCAATCTCCAGCTTCAGCCGCGAAGCCGGAATATCCACCTTCTGATGCCGGGCCTGGAGCGCGTTCCGCACTCGCGTCAGCATGTCTGCCACCGGATCGGTCAACCTCATCGTTTTGCTTCTCCTTGAGCCACCCGTTCGCTCCGCGCGAAGCGGAGAACCTGCAGCAGCTTGTCTACTTCGGTCGTTAGTCGTTGGTCATCGGTCTTTGGTCGTTCGCCGGACTGTTATAGCCGATGGATTTTGCCAACGACTAACGACCAGCGACCAACGACCCTCTTCCTACCACGACGACTTCGAAACTCCAGGAATCTCCCCGAGCAGCGCAAGCTGTCGGAAGCACAGCCGACACAGGCCGAACTTGCGCAGATAGGCGCGCGGCCGGCCACAGCGCTTGCAGCGGTTGTGCTTGCGCGAGGAGAACTTCGGTTTTCTTGCGTCCTTAACTCGTTTCGCTGTAGTTGCCAACTTAGCTCCTATGTAGCGCCGGCGTCTCGCCGGCTTTCCGGTGGGCGTCCCGCCCACCGCCCCGCAATCTCTTACTGCGCCCGGAACGGCATACCCAGATGCTTCAACAAAGTCCGCGCCTGGTTATCGTTTGCCGCCGTGGTCACAATCGTGACATTCATTCCCTTCAGCTTGTCGACCTTCTCGTAGGAAATCTCCGGGAAGATCAGCTGATCGTGCAATCCGAGCGTGAAGTTTCCGCGCCCATCGAACGACTTGGTCGAAACTCCTTTGAAGTCGCGCACCCGCGGCAGAACAATATTCACCAGCCGGTCGAAAAATTCATACATGCGGTCGCCGCGCAAAGTCACCATCGCTCCGATGGCCTGGCCTTCGCGCACCTTGAAAGCCGCAATCGATTTCTTGGCCCGCGTCGTCACCGGCTTCTGCCCGGTGATCTGGGTCAGTTCGTTCACCGCCGGATCGAGCACTTTCGCGTTCTGCGTCGCCTCGCCCACACCCATGTTGACGACAATCTTGTGCAGCCGCGGAACCGCCATCGGATTCTTCAGCTCCAGCTCTTTCTGCAAAGCCGTGGCCACTTCCTTTTCGAACTTAGTGCGCAGCCGCGGACGCTCTTTCGCGCTGTGCCGCGCCTGGTCGGGAGCCTTCTGCTCCTGCGACGAATCCTTCGATGCCTTTTTGTCTTTTGCCATTTTTCAACTTCCTTCAGCTCTTGGCTCTTGGCCTTTGGCTCTTAGCAAACCCTTCTTGTTACGGTGCTCCAGGCCAAAAGCCAATGGCCAAGAGCCAATAGCCTACTTGTCCAGCGTCGTATCGCACTTCTTGCAGACGCGCACCTTGCGGTCGCCGCGCACTTCGTGCCCGATGCGCACCGGACCGCAGGTTGCGCAGACCAGTTGCACGTTCGAAATCGCGATGCGGCTCTCCTGCTCGGCGATGCCGCCTTTGATGTTGCGCTGCGGATTCGGACGCACGTGCTTTTTCACCATCATCACGTGTTCGACCAGAATCTTGGCGTCGTTGGGAAACACGCGCAGAACGCGTCCTTCCTTGCCCTTGTCGCGTCCAGTGATCACCTTCACGGTGTCATTGCGCCGGATATCTACTCGTGTATGTGCTGTGCTAACAGTTCGCATAATCGAAACCCTGTCTAAACTTTCTGGCCCGGTCTTGGGTCTTGGGTATTAGGTCTTAAGCCTCAGACCTAAGACCAATCACCTAAGACCGCCTTCCTAGATCACTTCCGGTGCCAGCGAAACAATCTTCAAAAATTTCTTCTCGCGCAGTTCCCTTGCCACCGGACCGAAGACGCGCGTCCCCACCGGCTCGCCCGCATCGTTGATCAGCACTGCGGCATTCGAATCGAAGCGGATGTAGGTGCCGTCGCGCCGCCGATGCTCCTTGCGCGTGCGCACGATCACCGCCTTCACCACTTTGCCCTTCTGCACCTGGCCCTCGGGCACCGACTCCTTCACTGCGGCCGTAATAATGTCGCCGAGCCCGGCATTCAATCCAGTCGAACCGCCCAGCGGCAGAATCATCTGCAGCTTGCGGGCGCCGGAGTTGTCGGCTACCTCCAGCATCGATCTCATCATCACAGCCATGGCATCAATCTCCCGAAATCAATCCTTCGTCTCGTTAAGGCGGCGCTCGCAAATCTCTTGTCATTCCGAACCGGCGCGAAGCGGCGGTGAGGAACCTGCTTCTTTGCCGGAACCGGCAAAGCCCCTACTTCACCGCCACGTCAGCCGCAACTTCCGGCAGCAGCGCCGTCTTGCGCACAATGTCTTTCAGCTTCCAGCGCTTCAGCTTCGACAGCGGACGCGTCTCTTCGATCCGCACCACGTCACCCACGTGCGCCTGGTTGGTCTCATCGTGCGCATAAAATTTCTTGTTGCGCGCGATCACGCGGCCATAGAAGGGATGCGCTTTCTTGCGCGTCACCTTCACCACAATCGTCTTCGCCATGCGGCTGGAGACGACTTCTCCCACCACTTCCTTGCGGCGGCCCTGCACCTTCCCGGTTGCCGTTGTTTCCGCCATTATCGTTTCTCCGTTGCTGCGGCCGTCCGCGTCCGCTCGCTCACTAGCGTCTTGACCCGGGCGATGTCTTTGCGCAGGCCGCGAATCTTCTTCAGGCTCTCGGTCTGCCCCATGTTCAGCTGGAACTTCAGCTTGAACAGCTGGTCGGCCAGATCCCGCTCCTGGTGCTGCAATTCCGCGTCGGTAAGATTTCTGATCTTGTCTGCTTTCATAAATAGCTCTCAGCTCTCAGCCTTCAGCTCTCAGCCAAACCGACCGTCTTTTACTGACAACTGACGGCTGAGAACTGGCCTCTGCTCTAGTGCATTACTCCTTCGCGCTTGACCATGGTCGTACGCAGCGCCAGTTTGTGTGAGGCCAGACGCAGCGCTTCGGTCGCATCGGCGAAGGTCACGCCTTCCATCTCAAACAGAATCTTGCCCGGCTTCACTACCGCGACCCAGTGATCGGGCGCGCCCTTGCCCTTGCCCATACGGGTTTCGGCTGGCTTCTTGGTGACCGGCTTGTCGGGAAACACCCGGATCCAGATCTTGCCGCCGCGCTTCACAAAGCGGGTCATGGCCACGCGGCTGGCTTCAATCTGCCGGTCGGTGATCCAGCCAGGCTCGAGCACCTTCAACCCGAAATCGCCGAACGACAGCGTCGATCCGCGCCAGGCCTTGCCCGTCATGCGCCCGCGCTGCTGCTTGCGATACTTCACTTTCTTTGGCATCAACATAAAATCAGCTCTTAGCTTCTAGCTCCTAGCTAAAGTCCAATAAACTCTGTCATTCCGAACACCCTCAACTAGAATCCGCCGGCCACGGCCGTCTGTGGCTCGCGCTTCTTGGTCGGCAGAATTTCTCCCTTGTACACCCAGCATTTCACCCCGATCACGCCATAGGTCGTGCGCGCCTCGGTGAAGCCGTAGTCGATGTCGGCGCGCAACGTGTGCAGCGGCAACCGCCCCTGCAGGTACCACTCCGAGCGCGCGATTTCGTTTCCGTTCAGCCGTCCGCTGACCCGGACTTTGATTCCCTTGCATCCGAAGCGCAGCGCCGAGTCGACGGCTTTGCGCATCGCACGCCGGAAGCCCACGCGCTTTTCCAGCTGCAGCGCGATCGATTCCGAAACCAGCTGCGCGTCGAGTTCGGGCTTGTGCACTTCCTGGATGTCGACAAACACCTCGCGCGACGTCTTCTTCTGCAGCTCGCCCTTGAGCTTGTCGATCTCCGCGCCTTTGCGCCCAATGATGATCCCAGGCCGCGCCGTCTTGATGATGATGCGCAGCTTGTTGCCCGGCCGCTCGACCTCGATCGAACTCACACCCGCCGACTTGAGCTTGTCTTTCAGCTCAGCCTTCAGCTTGATGTCTTCGAGCAGCAATTTGTCGTAGTCGCGCTCCACAAACCAGCGCGACTTCCACGGCTTGGTGTAGCCGAGGCGAAAACCGTAAGGATGGACTTTTTGTCCCATTGCTTCTCCTAAATCAATCCGACCAAACTCTTGTCATTCCGCCAAAACTCTTTGTCATTCCGAACACGCGCAAAGCGCGGGTGAGGAACCTGCTGTTGCCACTATTTTGCAACCGCCTTCTTCTTCCCCTTGTCGGACTTCGCCCCCGCCGACTTCCGAGCCGCCGCCTTCGCCGCCGGAGCACTACGCTTAATCTTCGCGCCCGTTGCGGTGTCCCCGCCGGCCGCGTGGACCACGGTGCCGTCCTTCCCGCTCTCGGCCAGCACCACCGTGATGTGCGCGATGCGGCGCTGATAGCGGTACGCGCGTCCCTGCGGCGCCGGACGAATGCGTTTCATGCGCGGCCCGTCGTTGGCAATCGCACTCTTCACGTAGAGGTTGTCGATCTCGACGTCGAGTCCCTTCTCGCTGGCGAGAAAGTTCGCATTGTCGAGCGCCGACTGCAGCAGCTTGCCCACATGCGCCGCCACCCGCTTCTTGGTGAAGGCCAGCGTGTTGCGCGCCTCTTCGACACGGCGGCCCTTGATCAAATCCAGCACCAGCCGCGCCTTCTGCGGCGAAACCCGCAGGTACCGCATTTCCGCTCGAAATTCCATAGTCGTAATCTCGCTCTTGGCTTTTGGCTTTTGGCCTTTAGCTCTTAGCCAAAAGCCAAGAGCCAGCAGCCAAAAGCGGTCTTATGCCTTCGGCGCCGCCGGGGCCGCCGGCGTAATCGCTCCCGGACCACCCGGAATCCCGGCCGGCTTGGCCGCCGCTTCCGTGGGCGCCCGCATGGAGTGTCCCTTGAACTGGCGGGTAAAGCTGAACTCTCCCAGCTTGTGGCCGACCATATTCTCAGTGACATACACCGGGATAAATTTCTTGCCGTTGTGCACCGCGATCGTGTGCCCCACCATCTCCGGAACCACGGTCGAACGCCGCGACCAGGTGCGCAGCACTTTCTTCTCGTTGCGCGAATTCATGCCTTCCACCCGCGCCTGCAGGTAGCTGTCGACGAACGCGCCCTTCTTGGTTGAACGTGCCATAAGTCAGCTCTCAGCTTTCAGCCGTCAGCTCTCAGCCAACAGCCTTTCAAAATCTTTGTCATTCCGAACCGGCGCAAAGCGCGGGTGAGGAATCTGCTTTTTCTAACGACCAACGACAAACGACCAACGACTTACTTGCTTCTGCGGCTCACAATGAACTTATCCGTCCGCTTGTTGTTCCGCGTCTTGTAGCCGCGCGTCGGCTGTCCCCACGGCGTCACCGGATGCCTTCCGCCCGAAGTCTTGCCTTCACCGCCGCCATGCGGATGGTCGACCGGGTTCATCGAAACACCGCGGTTATGCGGACGCTTGCCCAGCCAGCGCGACCGTCCCGCCTTCCCGATGGTGACGTTTTCGTGATCGATGTTGCCGACCTGCCCGATCGTCGCCATGCAGTCCTGCGAAATCTTGCGAGTCTCGCCCGAAGGCAGCTTCACCAGCGCATACTCTTCTTCTTTCGCAATCAACTGCGCCGCGCCGCCCGCCGAGCGCACCATCTGTCCACCCTTGCCCGGCTTCAGTTCCAGATTGTGGATCTGCGTGCCGGGAGGAATATTCCGCAGCGGCAGCGCGTTGCCCACAAGAATGTCCGCATCTGGTCCGCTGACAACTTTCTGCCCCACCTTCAGCCCTTCCGGCTGAAGGATGTAGCGCTTCTCGCCGTCGGCATAAGCCAGGAGCGCAATGCGCGGAGACCGGTTGGGATCGTACTCGATGCTGACGACGGTGGCCGGAATCCCCGTCTTGTCGCGCTTGAAATCGATGATCCGCAGCTTGCGCTTGTGCCCGCCGCCGATAAAGCGCATCGTCATGTCGCCCGAGTTGCGCCGTCCGCCGGTACGCGGCTTGGGCTCAAGCAGCGGCTTATGCGGATGCTTGGTCGTAATGTCGTCGTTGACGATCGTCGTGCGATAACGCAACGTCTGCGTCGTCGGTCTGTAAGTCTTAATTGGCATAATCAGCCTGCAATTCTGTCTTTCGTCGCTGGTCGTTTGTCGTTCGCAATTCCTCTTTGATCCTTATCGTCTTGCCGGCGACCAACGACTACGGACCAACGACTGTCTTACAAATTTTGCGCGTACTCCGGCATTTTCTCGCCCGCCCGCAGCCGCACATACGCCTTCTTCCAATCCGGACGGTAGCCGGCAAACTTCCCCCGCCGCCGCTCTTTTCCCGGATACACCGCCGTGCGCACCGAATACACCTTCACTTTGAAAATCGACTGCACCGCCTGCTTGATCTCCGTCTTGGTCGCCTTCGGAGCCACCTGGAAAACCAGCGTGTTCTGCAGTTCTTTGATGGCCAGGCCCTTCTCGGTAATCACCGGACGCCGAATAATCTGGTATGCGGATTTCATGGTCCTACGCTACCTCCGCCGCTTTTTCATGCTTCGCGCGGCGCCGCGGAGTTGCCGTCGCCTTCTTCGCGCCTTCGTCTTCTTTTTCTCCGGAGCCATGCTTGCGCTTCGAGACCGAACCCTTCAGCGAAACCTGCAACTTCTCGATCGCCGGATGCGAAAAAATCACGTGGTTGTAACGCAGCAGGTGATACGGATGCACTTCGTTGCCGCGCATCAGTTCGAGCCCCGCGATATTGCGCGCGCTCAACTCCAGATTCTTGTTCTCGTGCTTCGCCTCTTCCACGATCAGAACGGTGGCATCGACTTTCAGCGCGTTCAGCGCTTTGCGGAAGTCTTTCGTCTTCGCTTCCTTCACATCGAACGCATTCACCACGATCAGCTTGCCGTCCGCCAGTTTGGCGGCCAGCGCCGAGCGCAGCGCGCCCAGCAGCTTCTTCTTAGGGAAGGTGTAGTCGTAAGACCGAGGTTGCGGACCATGCACCGTGTAGCCGTGCCGCCACAATGGTGAGCGGATCGAACCGATGCGGGCGCGTCCCGTGCCCTTCTGCTTCCAAAGCTTCTTGCCGGAACCGGAAACTTCCCAGCGGCCCTTGGTTTTGTGCGTTCCGGCGCGCTGCGAGGCGCGGTAATGCTTCACCGCTTCCCAGAGCAGGTCTTCGTTGACCGCGCCAAAAATCTCGTCGGCCAAGTCGAGCGTTCCGACTTTCTTCCCCGCCAAATCGTGAATGTCTATCGTCGCCATTTTTCCTAGTCCTGAGTCCTGAGTCCTGAGTCCTGAGCGATTCCTCGCAGCTCGGGACTTGCGACTCTGGACTTCTACGCCTTCTTCGCCGCGCGCTTCGCCGCCTTCAACGGATCGACCGTCGCCGAACCCGCAAATCCGCGGCGCTCTCGTGGCGGCTTCTTAGCTTTCGAGATCACAATGTATGCGCCCTGCGGTCCGGGCACGCTGCCTTCGACCACCAGCAGGTTTTCTTCCTTATCAACCCCTAAAACCCGCAGGTTGCGCTGGGTCACGCGGATGTTGCCCATGTGCCCCGACATGCGCATCCCTTTAAACACGCGCGAGGGGAACGCCGACGACCCGATCGAACCGGTAATCTGGAACATCGACCCGTGCGACTTCGGACCGCCGCCGAAATGATGCCGCTTCACCACGCCCTGAAAGCCGCGCCCCTTGCTCACTCCCACAATGTCGACAAACTTTTCCCCGTCAAACATGTCGACCAGAACCCGGTCTCCGACTCTTACGGTGACGTCGGCATCGGCCGCGCCGTCGGTTTCAAGCCCCACTTCGCGCAGAAATTTCACCGGCGGCAAATTGTTCTTCGCCAGGTGTCCGCGCTCCGGCTTCGACAGCCGCGACTCTTTCACAAACTCGACCAGGCCGATCTGCGCCGACTCGTAGCCGTCCTTGGTGGCCGACTTGTGCTGCGTCACCACGCACGGCCCCGCCTGCAGCACCGTGACCGGGCGCACGTCGCCCTTTGAGTCAAACAGCTGCGTCATCCCGACTTTTTTCCCCAGAATGCCTGTAACTCTCGTCGCCATAATCTTCGAATCTCCATCCAGCTTGGGTCGCGCTCCGGCGCCTATTGGCTGGGTGTTTGCCAACGACTAACGGCAAACGACCAACGACTACTTATGCTCTTTCCCGAACGCCTTAATCTCCACATCCACGCCCGCCGGCAGGTCGAGCTTCATCAGCGCGTCCACCGTCTGCTGCGTCGGCTCGAGAATATCGAGCAGCCGCTTGTGGGTGCGGATCTCAAACTGCTCCCGCGATTTCTTGTCCACGTGCGGCGAACGCAGCACGGTGTACTTGTTCTTCATCGTGGGCAGCGGAATCGGTCCCGCAATCTGCGCCCCGGTGCGCCGCGCCGTTTCCACGATCTCGCCCGTCGACTGATCCAGAATGCGGTAGTCGTAAGCTTTCAACCGGATGCGAATTCTTTCTTTTCCAATCACTGTGTCATCTCTCTAACCCCCTCCGCCATCCGCGGAAGGAAAGAACCTGCGGCAGGTTGCAAGCCGCTTGAAATCAGCTGTCAGCTCTCAGCCGTCAGCTCTCAGCAACACCTTTGTCATCCTGAGCGAGACACTTTCTGTCTCGCGAAAGATCTCTGCACCCGCTGTCATCTACCACCAGTCCGCCCTTACTGACAGCTGAGGGCTGATAGCTGACAGCTGCTTACGTCACAATCTCCGCAATCGTTCCGGCGCCAACCGTGTGCCCGCCCTCACGGATCGCAAACCGCAAGCCCTTTTCCATCGCGACCGGCGTGATCAATTCAATTACCAGGCTAACGTTGTCTCCCGGCATCACCATCTCGGTGCCGGCCGGCAACTCCGCCACGCCCGTTACGTCGGTCGTGCGCAGATAAAACTGCGGACGATATCCCTTGAAGAATGGCGTGTGCCGTCCACCTTCTTCTTTCGTGAGGATGTAGACTTCCGCCTTGAACTTGGTGTGCGGAGTGATCGATCCCGTCTTCGCCAGCACCATGCCGCGCTCGACATCTTCTTTCGCAATGCCGCGCAGCAGCAGGCCAGCATTGTCGCCCGCCATGCCTTCGTCGAGTTGCTTCTTGAACATTTCGACGCCGGTCACCACCGTCTTGCGCGTCTCGCGGAAGCCAACGATTTCCACTTCCTCGCCGACTTTCACCTTGCCGCGCTCGATACGTCCGGTAACGACAGTGCCGCGGCCCTGAATCGAAAAAATATCTTCAATCGGCATCAGAAACGGCTTGTCCAACTCGCGCGCCGGCTGCGGA
>Ga0074044_10002330_pt1 | contig 16633 bp, 10 predicted proteins | sample BogForMeECP23OM1_FD_94443 | JGI IMG/M metagenome (GOLD analysis project Ga0074044, IMG submission 94443) | Bog forest soil microbial communities from Calvert Island, British Columbia, Canada - Bog Forest MetaG ECP23OM1 | ecosystem: Environmental > Terrestrial > Soil > Wetlands ...
GTTCTGCTAGGCAACGGCAACGGCACTTTCCAGTCTCCTGTGACTTACCCTATTTCGTTTGTTCCAGGCGCGATCGAGGCTCCAATCATCACGGGAGATTTCAACGGCGATGGCAAACTCGACGTGATTGCTGGTTTGACCGTACTGTTAGGCAACGGCGACGGTACATTCCAGACGGGCGTTGCCCTGCCGGCGAGCATCGGGGCGCCGCTGGTCGCGGGCGACTTCAATGGAGACGGCAAACTCGACTTTGCCGGAGTCGACACCGCCACTTTGCAGCTTACGGTGATGCTGGGAAACGGGGACGGTACGTTTCAAGCGCAAACTCCGATCCAGCCGCTCTCCCCAGTGGAATACTTGTTTGATGCTATAGTCTCGGCGGATTTCAATGGCGACGGCGTGCTGGATCTGGTTCTCAGCGTCGAAACGCTGGAACACGGTGAAGGCGTGCTTGTTATTCTCCTGGGGAACGGCGATGGCACTTTTCAGGCGCCGCTGTTCGGCGGCGGCGGAGCAATAGGAACCTACCTGGGTGAAGTTGCAGCCGACTTTAACGGGGATGGCCAACAAGACGTGGCCACCGCTTTTGCTTTTGGGCAATCCACCGAACCTCAAAAACCCGGATTCGCCGTCGACCTCGGCAATGGAAGTGGAACTTTTACTCTCAATGCCTACATGGATGCCCTCGCAGGTGGCGCGCCGATTTTTTCGGGTGATTTCAACGCGGACGGCAAGCTGGATCTTGCCATGGGCGGCGTCATTGTTCTGGGCAACGGTGACGGAACTTTTCAAACACCTGGCATCACCGTTGCAAACATACTCGAGGCCGTGGGCGATTTCAACGGAGACGGCAGGCTCGACCTGGTGATCAGCGATCATTCGGCTAACATTTCGCTGCTCTTGCAGTCCGTGACCGGGGTGGCACAGATCTCCCCTGCTTCGCTTGCTTTTTCCACTCCGCAGTTGATAGGAACCACCAGTTTGCCTCAGGTTACAACCTTGACCAATGCTGGGAACGCCGCACTGGCGATTACTGCCATCGGCATCGTCGGGGCGAACGCGAGCGACTTCGCCCAAACCAATACTTGCGGCTCCACGCTTGCTATCAATGCCAGTTGCAAGATCAGCGTCACCTTCTCGCCTACGGCAGGAGGTACACCATCGGCCGAGGTGCAGCTCACAGACAACGCTCCTGGCAGCCCGCAGGGAGTGTCGCTGACAGGCACGGTAGCGACACCGGTCCTTTCCCCTTCTCCCACCGTTCTCAATTTCGCGCCTCAGACGCCGGGGACGACCAGCTCAGCGCAGGCCGTTACCCTGACCAACAGCGGTACAGCTACGCTGACCATTTCGGGCATCGCAATCAGCGGCGCTGATTCCACCGCCTTTGCGCAAACTAACAATTGCACCTCGCTCGCCCCGAGTGTATCCTGCAAAGTCAACATCACCTCCACTCCGAAGGCCGCAGGAACTCAAACCGCCACGCTCAACCTTACGGACAATGCTCCCGGCAGCCCACAGGCCGTCGCGCTCAGTGGCACGGGTTCGGATTTCTTGCTCAGCGTGACTTCCCAGACGCCCATCACCGTCACGCCCGGACAGGCGGCGAATTATTCGGTCTCCGTCTCTGGAACAACCGGATTCACTCAGTCTGTGATGCTCAGCTGCAGCGGAGCGCCGGCGCAATCAACATGCACAGTGAGCCCCAGTTCGGTTATGCCCGGTTCCGTGGCAAGCGTAGCTGTTGTCACCACCGGAGCGGCGACAGCCCTGACGCTACCGATTGGCGGGCCGTGGCCGGACCATCCCTTTGGTTTGTGGGTAGCATTCTCCGGCACGCCGGGACTGGCATTGTTGCTCGGGATCATGCCATCCCGTCGACGATGGCGTCCTCAATTGCTTTACGGACTGACCCTACTTTGCCTACTGTCGATCGGCGTAGGCATGTCGGCATGCGGCGGAGGAAGTAACAGCAGCAGCGGCGGAACGCCAGCGGGCACTTACGGTCTGACGGTGACGGGCACTTTCACCGCAGGTTCGACCACGTTGACGCACAATACGAAGCTTACCTTGGTAGTGCAGTAATCATTGGTGACAATCACGATCTTGCGACATCGCGGTAAATTGCGATGGTCTGCTCCGCGGCCCGTTGCCAACTGAATCGACTCGCCTGTTCCAAGCCTTTGCGGCGAAGCTGCTCTCCAACCGAAGGGCTTCGAATGAGATCCTCGATCGCGCGGGCCAAAGCCTGCTGGTCTTGAGGCGGGAAGAGAATTGCTGCATCTCCGGCGACTTCAGGCAAGCTGGAGGTGTTGCTGCACACGACGGGGGTTCCGGCGGCCATGGCTTCCAGCACAGGGAATCCGAAGCCTTCGTAGAGCGAAGGCATTACCAGCATGCTGGCGTGAGCGTACAAACCGGGGACAAGTTCGTCCGGCATGTGCCCCGTCAGAACAACATTACCGGTCAAGTCCAGTTCTCGAATGGTTTCGAAGGTCTCGTGTGCTCCCTTTACTGCAAGATTCTGTGATCCCGCCAAGACCACTTGACGGTTGCCCCACGTCCCCCGGGTGCGCAAATCTGCGATGGCGTGGAGTAAGGTCGGAATGTTCTTCCGGTAGGAGAAAGTGCCAACGTGGAGCACGTAGCCGTCGCGAATGCCGAGGGACTGCGCCCAGCGATGGTCCAGAGCTGCCCCTGGATGGAACCGCTCATGGTCAACCCCGTATGGGACTACGCGCACTTTGTCGCAACCGATGCCGTACGCTTTGACGATGTCGCGTTTTGAATTCTCGGAGCCGCAAATAATGGCGGCAGCAGACCTTACCGCAGGCGGCATCACCAATTTCAGGTATGTCGTCCACCAGGTTGAGAAGTGCGAAGGATAAAGCAAATAGGTGATATCGTGAATGGTCGTCACCACCGAACAAGGGGAGACTACCGGTGCGATGATGGCGGGCGCGTGCAGCAGATCGGGACTTCGCTTCCAAACCAGGGCTGGCAAACAAGCATGCGTCCAGAGCAAATCACCGGCGGCTCGAAGCGCCGCAGCGGCAGGGTTCCGTCCCGACAAGTGACGCCAACCATTCAAGAGATCGATACGCAGGTCCGGTCTTCTCCCGAACTGTTCCAGTAACCGTGCCGCGTAAACGCCGGTTCCTGCCTTGTCCTGGCGTGCCAGACAGTTATCCCAGGCGACTCTTAGAATGGTCATTCGATCAATGAACGTCAGCCGGGTGGGGATCGAGTTTGGTGGGAGCCTTGCGGGCGATCACTAGAATCGTATCGTAAAGATTTACCCTGAAAAGGTAAGAGAACGCCAAACAGCAATGGTAGTAAAGGTCCGCCTTCAGTCTCTGAAACCCTGTCGCCACGTAATGGGGGTCCAGAGTACTGGAGATGATTGAAAATCCCGTTGCCCGTAGCAGGCGGTGCAGGACCGGGGGGCTGAAATGCGAGAGGTGAATCTCATCCATCGACCCATCGAGGCTTATGCGGGGCAGTCCCATCCCCCCAATGCCTTGACGTCGTCGAATCCCGAGCTTAGCCAAAGCTCTCTTCGCGAAAGCGCGAAGGGAAGCTACTTCATTGGGCACGGCGATGACCAGGATGCCTTCGGCAGAAAGAAGTGACCTGCATCGCTCCAGCACCCCTCGCGGATCGGGAACATGTTCTAACACGTGGAAGAGCGTGATATTGTCAAAGACTCTGCCGCGCAGATCGAGGCTCTCCGTCGTACCTTGGAAGAGGTCGAGATTGTACCGTTGTTTGGCGATTCGAATTGCCGCTTCTGACACCTCGGTCCCGTAGACCGCGTCGTAGGAGTCGCGGGCTAGAAAGAGGAACTGGCCGATTCCCGCTCCGACGTCGAGCAGGGTGCCGGGTTTCTTGGTGGACCGCGACTTCCGGAGCCTACGTTTCCATAATCTGTCGCGAATCGCGAGCTCGTTGAGCCAGCCGTCATATTTTGTTGGCTTAGAATAGAATTCGACTAGTTCGTCGAGAGTAGGTCGAGGATTATCGAAGATGTAGCCGCAATCGCGGCATTGCATGATTTGGCAAGCGGGGTCGGCCGTCTCCAACACTTTACTGTGGCAAACCAGGCAAGTCTGCAGCAGTTCGGTTTTCATGCTTCTTGGGGTTGTATCACGAATCGGGGATAAGGATTCCAGCGACAAAGTCATTTCAGGAATAGCTGTAGGCGAGATTATACCTTGAGCTTCCCAATGCGAACCGAGGAAAAACAGCAGAAACCAAAAGTCTCTTGTGAAGGCGCTCGTGCCGATGACGCAAGGCTATTGAACAGAGACTTCAAGCTCCACAATCCGTGGCTCTTGGCTGCAATCCTCGTTTTCAGCCTGACATTATGGGTCACAGTCGGATTCTACCGGCCCGTGGGTTTTGGGTTGCTCACGGCCGCGCTGACTCTTCTGGTTCTGGCGGTGACCAAATCCGACAGTTGGATCAACATAATCTCTTTCGACCGCGGACGTCTTCGGATTCTGTTTATTGGTGTACTGGTCGTTTTCCTGATGGTGGGAGCAGTACGGAATCGATCAAAGCGTGCAAACTCCGGGCCCACTATCGATGTACTGACCTATCAACGAGACGGTGTTCATGCCCTGCTGCACGGCATCGATCCTTACGGGGTTACCCATGCGAACCCCTACGGTTCCGACTTGCACTACTACGGCAGGGACTTTGCCGCGAACGGGCGCATTCTTGTGGGTTATCCTTATTTACCATTGACGCTTTTATGGGTCGTCCCCGGTTACTTACTGGGAGATGTGCGGGATGCGGACCTCGTCGCGGTCGTGACGACAGCATTTTTGATCTTCTGGATGGGTCAGAACACCGCCAGTTTTCTGGCGAGCATTCTATTTCTTGCCGGACCGCGTACGCCCACGGTCCTCTTAAATGGATGGACAGAACCGATTATGGCGCTAATGCTTGCGTTAGTTGTTTACACCGCGCTCCATGGTCGGCGGTGGTTGCCGGTTGCGCTCGGTCTGTTCCTGGCATCGAAGCAGTACGCTCTCCTCGCGGTTCCAGTGGTGCCTCTGTTGTTGCAGGAATATTCTTGGAGGAAATACGCAAGGCTGCTGCTGCAGGCTCTGGGGGTCGCTGCGATAATCACTTTGCCGTTCACACTCTGGAACGCTGGAGCATTTTGGCATGATGTTGTGCTCTTTCACATCTCGCAGCCTTTCCGGCCCGACTCACTCAGTTATTCCGCGCTTCTGTTCCGGCTTGGGGCAGGGGAACTTCCCCCGGTTGCGGTCATCGCAGCAATGGCAGGCTGCCTCGGACTCGCCTTCCGGTACCTCCCCCGTAATCCCGGTGGATTCGCCTGCGCGGTTTCGTTGCTGACAGCTGCGTTCATTGTGTGCAACAAGCAGGCGTTTCTGAATTACTATTTTTTTGTTACGGCGGCACAATGCATCGGGGTCGCGGCAATTAACGATGAACCAGAGGCCACGGAGAAGATAATTCCAACGGCGGCCTTAAGAATACGAGCGAGAGCCTGAATTTCAAAATCTATCGCCGCAATAATGCCCCTCTTATCCAATGCCGGCTTGTTTATCTGGAACCGTTCATCACGCCGCATAGAATGCTCACCAGCGGCGAAAGATCAGGGGCATAACGATTGGCGGGGAAAGGCCGGAGACTTCCGATGCCAGAACTGGTGATAGAACCCGCCGCTCCCCAACCGCGAAATTTTCGGCGGGCGCGCACTGTCGGGATCGTCAGCGTGCTTACCGTGATCGTCGCCGTTTTCGGCTACCTTCGCGAGGCTGCGCTGGCCGCGAAATTCGGCGTTTCGGCAACCATGGACGCTTACTTCGGCGCGATCTTCATTCCGACCATGGTCTATATGGTTCTCATAGCAGGCACGCTTTCGCCGGTGTTCATTCCGATTCTATTGCAGGAGGATACAAACGGGGACAGCGCCAAACTTTCGGAGACATTCAGCGTAGTCACGAACTTTGTGCTCCTATTTCTGACGGGGCTCGTGTGTTGTGCCCTGATTACGGCTCGCATTTGGCTGCGGCTGTTATTTTCGGGTTTCAGCGCTGCCACGGCCGAAACGACCATCCATCTGGTTTATGTGATTTTCCCGTCGGTCCTTTTTGTCGCCATGGCAGGAATTCTCACCGCCGTGCTGAATGGATTTGGCAAGTTTGCGCTGGCGGCATTCGCCCCTGCTCTGTCGAGTGTTACGGTGATTGTGGCCACGCTCCTCGCCCGAGGAGACAGGGCCATTTACGTTGTTGGAATTGCTACCGCGATCGGTTTCGTCCTGCAGTTGTTGTCCTTGATTCCGGCGACCGCATCTCTGGGCATTCGCTACCGGCTAAACTTCAGCTTTCGGCATCCAGCAATCGAGCGACTGTTGCGTTTGGGAACTCCCTTGTTTCTCTATTTGGTAGTGGCAAATGGCACCTTATTTCTGGAACGCAATCTGGCATCGCGCCTCTCCGCGGGAGCTGTCTCGACATTGACCTATGCCATGCGCCTGTTTGCCGTCCCCGCGAACTTCCTTGCCGCTCCCCTCGCCATAGTGTCATATCCGCAGTTCGCGCGAGAAGCGCTGCGCGAGGGTCATGGCGACTTGAGAAATCAGGTCTCCAGAATGTTTCGTCTGGTGCTGTTCTTGTTCTTGCCGGTAACCGTATTCACCATTCTTAACGCACGACCGATTACCCGCCTTCTCTATGAGCGCGGGCAGTTCAGACTCGCAGACTCGGTTGTGACTTCGCGCGTGTTGATGCTCTACGGGATAGGGATCCTTCCAAACGCGCTGGCGGTGATTTTGTTGCGCTGCCTCTACGCCGTCCAGGACACGGTTACTCCCTTGCTGGCTGAAAGCGTTGACCTGGTCTTTTACGCGACGGTAGCAACGGTACTTACGAGGCATTTCGGTATCGAAGGGCTGGCTCTTACCCGCGGCCTGACTTTTTTTCTGGTAACTGCAATCCTTATGTTTGTGCTTTCGAAGAAGCGGGACTTGTTGGTGATCGATCTCGGACTCTTCCGGTTTTTTTTGCGAACCGCCTTGGCGTCGGTCGTTATGATGACCGTAAACTGGATGACCCTTCGCCTTTTTCAGTCCCCTTTCGATTCCGGGACCGCACCGGTGCGACTGGCAATCTTGTGTGGCGTGCTGGTGCTGAGTGGTGCAGCGTTTTTGGCAGCCGCCCGCTTGCTGAAACTGAGCGAAGTGACCCTCGCTTTCAATTCCGGACTGGAGTTGCTGCCGCGTAGATTGCAGGCGAGGCTTTTTGCGAAGATGCCGGGATCTGACGGTTTGGCGGAATGATCGTTTTTCAAATTACCTAACTTCATCTACATCAATCGAGCCGAAGCAATCTGCCAACTATATGAACCAAGGACTGGACACCGAAACGCCAATCGTCGACGCAACAGCGGACGCCTCCGCACTCTCGATGCACTGCTTCCGCCCCTGGCTCGTACTTACAGGCATAGCTGTCTTATTTTCTTTGACCCTGGAACTGGGCATCATCGAGCAGCTCGACAGTTTCTTGTTATACATGACCTATCATGAGGTAGCGTTGGATGCCGGCGTGGCACTTCTAGTTATGTTGGGGTTTGGCATCCTCTGGTGGTTATTTGTGTTGCTTGTAGTAAAGTTTGCCAAGGTTGTTCATTCCACAAACCGATACAGTACCGCGTTGGGTTGGTACTTAGGGCTGTCCCTTCCGCTGGCCTGCTTTGCCCTCAACCTTTTCGGTGCGGTCAAGCAACTGATCTTTCCGCAATGGCATTCCGGCCCAATCGTATGGCTGTCAGTTTTCGTGCTACTTGTTGCCGGCCTTCTCATCGTCAGAGTATCCGCAATTGAGGAATTCTGTCGCACCCGGATGGTCCCTGTTTTTTGGCTGCACGTAGCCTTGGCCGTCGTCGCCGTCATCGCGCTCCAGGGGAAAGGCGTTCGACTCTTTCATGACTATGTGCGCCCCGCCCAGGCCGGGACCTCATCGCAGTCGCCCGACATTTACTTAATCACCTTTGATGCCCTGGCGGCGCGAGATACCTCCGTGTACGGATGTCCGCGCGCGACCACGCCCAACTTGGAAAAGTTCGCGAAGCGAAGCTTTACATTCGATAATTTCTTCGCCAACTCCAACTTTACGGCGCCAACCACCACCTCGATGGAGACAGGCAAGCTGCCATGGTCTCATCGAGTATTTCAGCAAGGTGGTTTTCTGCGCGGTCAGAATCAGAGCGAAAACCTGGCCGAACTCTTGCGCCGGCGCGGGTACTATACTGCGATGATTACCTCGAACCAGTGGGCGGCTCCATTTCGTCACCGCACCCTGGAAAGCTACGATGCGGTGGAATACGCCGAGCCGTTGGGGTTGAGTGGCGCTTGGTTCCGCTATTCCAATCTCACCGGTACCAACACTCAATATACCCTGTACGATGCTCTGCTAAAACGGCTAGGCCGCGCCATGAATTATATGGATGCCATGATTTGGCCGCGCCGCTATCCGGCGCCGGCCGAAGGAGTCTTCGATCGTGCGCGGGCGTTGCTGGAGCGCTCCGACGCCACGCATCCGCAGTTCTTGTGGACGCACATCCTTCCTCCCCATGATCCCTATCTGCCGCCACCGCCATTCCGATCTCGGTTCCTGGACTCGGACAGGTTGACCCGGGCCTACGATTTTCAGTCCCTTCGGAACTATGCGTTACCGCCGGGCGTGTCTCCCGCTGAGTTGCAAGCTCGCTACGACGAAATGGTGTTGTATGCCGATCATGCAGTCGGAGATTTTCTTGATTATCTCGATCGAACAGGAAGGTTAAACGACTCCATCGTTATCATCTCGGCAGATCACGGCGAGTCGTTCGAGCACAATTGGTTTCTCCATGCCGGCCCGCCGCTCTACGATGACCTGATCCACATTCCGTTGCTGGTACACCTGCCTGGCCAGAGCCAGAGCGCACACATATCCGAGCTCGCTCAACAGGTCGATCTGCTCCCAACACTTCTAGATCTTATTGGAGCGCCCGTGCCGAGTTGGACAGATGGCACGTCGCTCAAGTCTTCTATTGCGGGCAAAAGGAACCCCAACAGATTTATCTTCAGCATGAACCTCGAGCCAAACGGAGTGTTCGATCCAATTTCAAAGGGCACCCTGGCGGTTATGGATGATGAGTTCAAGTATGTGACTCGCCTGGATGCTAAACAAGAAGAAGCAATCTATCGGTACAAGACCGACCGGCTTGAGCAATTCAACTTGATCGCCTCCGAGCCCGATGCGGCTAAGCGCCTCCATGAGGTGCTGGTGAATAAGCTCAAAGAGGTCAATGCCCGCCCTGCTCTCAGACCGTGAAAATAGCTGAGGAGACCGCGAAATCTGTTGGGCTCCGGCGGTTGCGCTTGTCGTTAGGCGCCTGGCGGCGCTTGGAGCGTAGAGTAAGGGCGGTGAATGGACGCCCAAATTGGCGAGTTCAGGCTGCCTATTGGTTGAGCGGCGCAGGTCATTCCCTGCTGAGCCGGATCCAAAGCGCCAGCCACGCAGAAAAAATAAGGACTGCCGTCGCCAGGCCTCCACTTTTTCTTCTAGGGTTCTGGCGGTCAGGCACGACGTTTTTACATGAGCTGTTTGGCTGCGACGCTCGTCTGGGTTTTGCCAGCACCTATGCTTGCCTGAACCCGTCGCATTTTCTGCTTACCGAAGGGTTTATGAGGGAGCAACCATCTCAGCCGTCTCTTCGGCCGATGGATAATATGCGCTACTCCTGGGTTTCGCCCCAGGAAGACGAGTTCGCCCTTCTCGCGCTTGGCGCACCCTCCGCTTACGAGGCTTTAATTTTTCCTTCGCTAATGCGTAACCCTCGGTCGCTCCTCGATCCGCGTCAGCGTCCCCGGGACGAGCAGGCTCGGTGGGCAGATACGTTGCAGCACTTCTTGCGCCTCCTCACGGTGCAGCAGGATAAGCCCATCGTGCTCAAGTCTCCACCACACGGATTCAGACTTCCCGTTCTGTCCTCGTTGTTCCCGCACGCGCGATACGTGTTGATCGAACGCAATCCCTACGAGGTATTTGCGTCGAATCTGAAACTCTGGCGTAGCCTGCTTGACATGTACAGCTTGGAGTCTATTTCGGCAGAAGAGATCGAGGCGTTCGTCCTGTCGGCCTATGTGCTTCATGAAGAGGCGATCGCCGAGGGCATACGGCAGCTTGATACGTCACAGATCGCGCGCGTGCGTTACGAAGAGCTAGTAGCTAATCCGGTCGGAGAGATGGCTCGGTTGTACCAGCATCTCGGTTTAGAGGACTTCGAGGCTGCGCGCATGCCGATCGAACGCCACCTGGAGAAGGTGGCCGACCATAAACGAAATCGTTTTCGGCTCTCGCCATCTCAGAAGCAAGGCGTAGACGCTGTTTGGGGTGCGCTCATAGAGAGAAAAAAGTACGGCTGGCCTCATGATCACGTCGCTTTGGAATAGACGCTGACCTACAGTGAAGGAAACGGCGGAAATTGGCCAGATAGCGATGCCCGCTGAGAGTTTCGAGAGTTCGAGAGCCTAGGCTCAGTGGGTTCTACGGAAGATAAGGCGGGGAATCGGTTGTGCAAGGCATAGCGCGAATGTTGTGCGTTCTGTTCGGCGTTCTTGTTCTGGGGGCAGGTGTTCAAACTCGGTTTCCGTCCAACTCCCTGAGGTCAAAGTCGATCTCCGTGTCCGCGCCGCTCTCCGAACACAGAATTACTGCTGACCAGCAACCCGGCCGCGATATGGGGGACAAAATCAACGCAGCCGATGCCAGCCTGGGCTTGAGGGCCGGGGAAATTCAGGTCCTGTCATCTGGCGAGATTTCGGGCACGGTCGTGCTCTCACAGAATCACGATCTGGTCTGTTTGGGCGATGACTTCGTGCTACGGATGACCACCGACAGAGCGTCCATCACGCAGAAGAGTAACACTCGCATAAGTGGATGCCGGCTCGTTTCGGGCCAGACTTCGGCAGTTAGCGGCGAGATTGTGTCGATGAACTCTTCGAACGTAGAGATTGAGCATGTCACTTTTGAAGGAGGAGGCAATCACATCCAGTACAATGCGGTCTCAAATTTCAGCATCGAGAACACCCGCCACGTCTCGATTACGGCAAAAGCAGCGGCGCCGATCGTGGTCGATTCTTCGGCGCACGGCCGAATCATCTCACCCGTGATCGAAGGCTTCATCGTGCCGGCCGGAAACTGGAGCGTCCGGCTGGTCGATATTGCCCAGAGTAGTTTCGTGGATGTAAGTGATCCTACGATTCGGGATGTGGATGCGTCCACGGTGTCCGGATGTGGAGGAGTCAGCTTTGTCGGTTCGAACAACTCTACTCTTCATGGGGGCAGGATCAGCGGTCTCAAGAATTGCGACGGCGTGCTTACCGAAGCCAGCGGGATGACGCCTGCGAGTGACATCCAAATCACTGATACCTGGAGCACTGGCCACAATTACTCACCTGGAGCGGGCCGGAACGCGAACAATGGAGAAGGCTTCGACATATTCAATTCCCGTCGCGTTCGTCTCTCGAATGTTATCTCGCGAAACAATGGGGTATCTCCGAGTAATCGCCAGTGTGGCATCGAGGTCAGCAATTCTGCCGAAGTCAGCCTCAGCAATTCCGTATCGAATGCGAGCGGGTCTGACGGAATCCGAGTGGATGGCTCTCGCGACGTCGCAATCGAGGAATCGAAGGCCGACGGCAACGGCGGAGTGGGGATCATGGTGATGCCTGCGATCGGCAAAGTGCACGCGACCCGTGGCTCGAGAATTCTGACCTGGACCGCAGGCGGCGCCAACATGACGTTTTCCCCGGTGTGGCCGGCTGATACGAAGATCGTCATCGATGATGGTGTCTACTCGATCGCCTCTGTGGCGTCGACCGGTCGACTGGTTCTCGCCACCGACTTTTCCGCGGCGACCGGAGAATACGGCTACAACGTGGATAGTTATGTGGAGATCAGTGGAGGAGAATCGCTGGACAACGGCCAACTGAGCGCAGGCCTGCCTCCCGAGCGGAATGTGGGCCGGAGAGAGGGAGTCTACTTTGCCGGCGGCTTTTCGGGCGAGATGACAGGCCAAGTCACTCGCCTGCACGCTAGCGATACTCACGATCGGAAAACGCAGACGTTCGGGATTCGCCTGGAAAATCGGACCCGCATCGTCGCGCGGGAGAATCTGTTGGACGGCAATCTATTGGGCCAGATACAGGATAGCCCGGGAAAAAGCTCGATCCACTAAAGAAACGCTACGGACCAATCACGATCACACCAGGCCCATTTCCTGCTGGAAACGGAGATCCAGCCATTGGCGTTAGTGTGCCGCTGTTGGTGTCCACTGTAAACCCCGCGACATTGCCACTATTATTAGACACATAAAGGAATTTGCCGGCCGGATCCGTGGCCAGGAAGTTTGGATTGAACCCCCAAGAATTAAATGGCGATCCGGGAACGGGCGTGAGATTGCCGTTGCCGTCGATCGAGAAACCCCGGAGCAGGGATTCTCCCCAGTCGCTAACGTACAAGAATTTGCCCGACGGATGGACGACCACGTAGTCTAAAGACGCCGGGAAATAATTGTATTGGATCGAATTCAGCAGCGTTAACGTCCCGGTTGTAGGATTGATCGCGTACGACCATATGGTGGCATTCCCAAAACTGACAGCGAACAAAAACTTGCCGGAAGGGTGAACGGCTAGCGACACCACGCCGTATCCACCTTGGGTTGCAGGCGTGGCCACGGGAGTTACATTGCCGGTCGTGAGATTAATCGACCCTACATAGATTCCGCTGCCGGTTGCGATGTTCACGCTTCCGACCCCATACAGAAAAGTTCCGGCCGGGTTCAGCGCCATCGCCATAAACTGGTCGAACCCCGGGCCAACGGCGATGGGAGTCAGAGCGCCCGAATTCGCATCGATCCGCATGGTGACGATATCAGAGGCCTGACTCGCCCCCGGGCCGCCAGAATCATAAAGAATGTTTCCCGTGGGGTCTCCGACGAAGACATTGGGAACCTGGGTGAAGAAAGGCGAACCCGCCAGAGGCGCAAGGCCACCCGAACTATTCGGAGTAAATCCGTCAAGAGTCGTACATGATTGGCAGGAGGGGTTAAGGTTTGGGATGGGGGCGTCAGCTACGTAGAGAAATTCATTCAGGTGATCCATACCTATCGGGTCTGGAACAGTTGTGGGGTAGGACGATGGAGTAAACGGCGAGTCAGCCAAAGCGGTTAGGGTGCCACTATTTGGGTCGATGCTGTATCCGGAGATCGTGTTGGAGCTCGACAGAAGACCGCTAATATTCGCGACATACAAGAAATTGGCAGGTGGCGATGCGGGATTAACGCCAAAGCGAAACACATTCGAAACTCCGCCACCGGGCGCTGGGTTGGAAACCGTGATCTGGGCGATGCCGGCAGCGGCGATATCGCTGGCCGTGACTTGCGCCGTTAGTTGATTACCGTTGACAAAGGTGGTTGCGAGCGCGTTGCCGTCCCACGTTACGGTCGCATTCGGGGCGAAGCCCGAACCGGTCAACGTCAGCGAAAAAGCCGCGCCGCCTGCCGTTGCGTTGAACGGAGAAAAAGAAATCAAAGACGGCACGGAATTGCCAGCCGGCGGCACCTGGGTCGTGGGACCGCTGCCGCCCCCGCACGATGACAAGCCCATCGCAACCACAAGAATGCCAATCCCGACTAGAGTTATTTTGGTTCGGAGCCCTCGCGTTGCGAACATACCCACCTCCGATTTTCGTCCCAGGCGATCCACTAAAAAGCTTAAGGACCAATCACCAGCGAGTTAGGCTCAACTCCTGCGGGGAACGGAGAACCGGCAACTGGTGTTAACGCGCCACTACTCGAATCCACTGTGAAGGCCGAGATGTTGCTGGCCGCGACGCTGCCTCCATCGTAATTTGCCGCGTAGAGAAATTTGCCAGCCGGATCCACGGCCAGAAAGTTCGGATTGATCGAACCCGCTCCCGCCGAGAATGGGGAACCGGCAAGAGGCGTGAGATTGCCGTTGCCGCCGATTGAGAATCCCAGGATGGTGTTATCACCTTGGTCGCTGACGTACAAGAATCCGCCAGAAGGATGGACGACAACGCCACCTAGGGTTACAGGAAAATTGTACGGAATCGAATTCAGAGGCGTTAACCCCCCAGTGGTGGGATTGATCGTGAACGACAATAGTGTGGACTGCGGAACATTGCCCTCATTGTCATTGACAGCGAAAAGATATTTACCGGAAGGCGTCAGAGCTAAAGCCGACAATGCCATTCCTCCAAACGGAGACCCCGACACGACAGTCACAGCGCCGGTCGTGGGACTTATCGAACCAACCCACACGCCGTTGGTAGCAGCCACAACTTGCGAGGTACCATAAAGAAAACTGCCCGCTGGGTTCTCCACCATCGAGGAAAGAGGAAGAAATCCAGGGCTGTCAGCAACTTGGGTCAGGGCCCCTGAGTTGGCGTCGATCGACGTGGTCAAAATATCACCGTAGTTGGTTAAAGGTGGACCGGCAGAAAGGTAAACAACGTTCCCCGTGGGGTCTGCCGCGAAGGCCGTGGGCGAGAAGAGACCGAAAAAGGGGGACCCAGCGAGCGGCGTCAATGCGCCTGAGCCGGCCGAGCCGAGCCCGGTGAGACTGTAGCATTCCTTGCAATCTAGATTTCCATTGTTCGCCACATAGAGGAACCTGCCAAATCGATCCCGGATCATCGGACCGGGGTTTGAATAAAGAGCCGCCGCCGCATACGGCGAACTGGGCAGTGCGGTTAACGCGCCGCTAATTGGGTCGACGCTATATCCCGAGATCGTGTTGTCGCCAAAATTCGCAGCATACAAGAAATTGGCAGGGGGCGATGCGGGATTAACGCCAAAGCGGAAAACATTCGAGACCCCGCCGCCGGGCGCGGGATTGGAAATCGTAATCTGGGCGATGCCGGGTGCGGCGATATCGGCGGCTTTGACTTGCGCCGTCAGTTGATTGCTGCTGACAAAGGTCGTGGCGAGCGCGTTGCCGTCCCACGTTACGGTCGCATTCGGGGCGAAGCCCGAACCGGTCAACGTCAGCAAAAAACCCGCGCCACCCGCAGTCGCGTTGAAGGGAGAAAAAGAAATCAAAGACGGCACGGAATTATTAGCCGGCGGCGGTACTTGGCTCGTGGAACTGCTGCCACCCCCGCACGACGACATGCCCACAACCAGAAGAATGCCAGTCCAGACTAGAGTCACTTTGGCTCGGAGTGCTTGCGTTACTAACATACTCACCTCCGATTTTCGTCCAAGATCATAGACCTAGTTAAGGGTGCCTGCAATTACCCGTCCGGATAAGTAGTCTGCCGACCGAAGCCGCTACGACCGACAGAATTCTATCCCCTCAACCCTCCTGATAACAAAAAGTTGCTATGCTAGAATTTCGAAACGTAAGAAGGAGCGCCCAGAATGCAACGCAAAGCCCTCATCACCGGAATCACAGGTCAGGATGGTTCCTACCTTGCGGAGTTCTTGTTGGAGAAGAACTATCGCGTTTATGGTCTGGTACGGCGCAGCAGCACGATTAACTTTGAGCGCATTACGCACTTGCAGGACAAGGTGGAACTGATTCCGGGCGACCTGCTGGACCAGAGTTCGCTGATCACGGCTTTGCAAAAATCCGAGCCCGACGAAGTTTACAACCTGGCGGCGCAGTCCTTCGTTCCGACTTCCTGGAGTCAACCCGTATTGACCGGGGAGTTCACCGCGCTGGGAGTTACTCGAATGATCGAGGCCATTCGCGTAGTAAACCCAGCCATCCGCTTCTACCAGGCCTCTTCCAGCGAGATGTTCGGCATGGTCGCGGAATCCCCGCAGAACGAATCGACCCGCTTTTATCCCCGCAGCCCTTATGGAGTTGCCAAACTCTACGGCCACTGGATTACTGTGAATGCCCGCGAGAGCTACGGATTGTTCGGTTGTTCGGGAATTCTGTTCAACCACGAATCCCCGCGCCGCGGAATTGAGTTCGTGACCAGGAAGGTAAGTTACAACGTGGCGCGCATCAAGTTAGGCCTTCAGAAGAAGCTTAAGATGGGCAATCTCGAAGCGGAACGCGATTGGGGCTTCGCCGGTGACTACGTTCGGGCCATGTGGTTGATGCTGCAACAGGACGCCCCTGACGATTATGTGATTGCGACAGGAACAGCTCATAGCGTCAAGCATTTACTCGAACTCGCATTTGCGCATGCCGGACTGGATTACCGCGACCACGTCGAGGTCGCCCAGGATTTTCTACGGCCAGCCGATGTCTACCATCTCCGTGGAGACTACTCAAAGGCGCGTAAGCAACTCGGTTGGGAGCCTCATGTAAGTTTCGAGCAGATGATCGAAATGATGGTGGATAGTGATCTCGACCTTATTGCGGGGAACGCGCCGAAGGCTCTATGTCTCGGAGTTTCCTGACATCGATCGGCCTAACATCGATCGGCATCTTCGCTTTGATCCTCTGAACTGAACATGGTGAACGGTTGCGTATCCTGATAACTGGCGGGACGGGTTTCGTTGGAGTTCACCTGGTCCGGTTCCTCAAGACGCGAGATTCTGAGATCTCCGTACTCGCGTCTGGCAA
>Ga0074044_10002331_pt1 | contig 16633 bp, 14 predicted proteins | sample BogForMeECP23OM1_FD_94443 | JGI IMG/M metagenome (GOLD analysis project Ga0074044, IMG submission 94443) | Bog forest soil microbial communities from Calvert Island, British Columbia, Canada - Bog Forest MetaG ECP23OM1 | ecosystem: Environmental > Terrestrial > Soil > Wetlands ...
AATATAAAATCGCGTGAAGATTGGGAATGCCTGCCGGTAACCTCACGAGAAAAATTAGTGGAAATGGAAATTCAGGAACCGCCTTATGCCGGTCTGGAAAATCCGGATAGTCCCGTTGACCGCATTTTTACGTCCCCCGGCCCGGTTTATGAACCGCATCTCTCCGAGACTGATTATTTATGGGCGCGCGCTTTTTATGCCGCCGGCATCGGCCCGAAAGATGTGGCGCTGAATGCTTTTTCCTATCATCTGGTCGCGGCGGGTTTAACATTTCACAACGGTTTGCGCAGAGTCGGCGCAACGGTTGTTCCATCGGGAACTTCATCATCACAAGTCCAGGTGCAATTAATCAAAGATTTAAAAGTTACCGCTTATGTGGGAACACCGAGTTTTTTAAAGGCGATTATTGATAAGGCAAAAGAGATGGGTTTTGATTTTAAAAGAGATTTCCTGGTGAAAAAAGCCTGCTTTGCCGCGGAACCGCTTTTGCCTGATTTGCGAAGGATGTTTGAAAATGATTACGGCATTGATACTTACCAGATGTACGGAGCCACGGAAGTAGGGGATGTGGCTTATGAATGCTCTGAAAAAAATGGATGGCATATCTGCGAAGAAACCATAGTGGAAATAGTGGATCCGTCAACCGGCAAAAAAGTTCCGGATGGAGAATTGGGCGAAATAGTTGTTACAAGGCTAAACGATATTTTATTTTTGCTGCGTTTTGGAACAGGAGACTTATCGCGCCTGATTACGGAAGTTTGTCCATGCGGACGAACTTCCTATCGTCTGGCCGGAATTGCCGGCAGGATAGGAGACGCCGTCAAGGTTCGCGGATTGTTCATTGCTCCAAGTCAGCTTAGGGTGCTTCAGTCAAAATTCAATAATCTTCCGCTGCAGGCGGTTGTAAGCCGCATGGGTCATGAGGATATACTTAAATTGCGCATTGAAAAAATATCCCACGAAATCGGAAGCGCTTCGTGGGAAGAAGATTTCAGGAAAATATTCAGGGAAATCTGCACCGTGAGAATTGATAACCTGGAATACCTCAATGCCGGTGAAATTAATCCTCAGGAGAAGATCATTGTAGATCAGCGTCAGTGGTAATTCCAGTTCCACATCAAAGCAATCTTTTATTATCTTTGATTTGAAACTGGAGAAATATCAGTATCGGAATTAGAATCAGTATTATCAAGTACAGGAGAAATTGATTGTTGTTTTTTTCCGATAGTATAGGCGTCGGCAATGGATGAAATCCAAAGCAGGAGGATGAGAGACAACATCAAAATAAGATAGAAACGGTTTGTATGTTTTATGGAATATACAGCCGTTTTTAATATCGCGTCAAAATTGACGGCATTTTTTCTAAAAGGAGAGATTTTTAAATATGCTGTGGTTGTTTGAACAATAGACCATAAAATAGATAGTGCTCCTGCAATAACAGCAATGATTATCGCTGTTCCTTTTTTATACCTCTTTAAATAAATCTGTCCCCATCCGGGAAATAAAAGCACGTTATAAAGTGCAGCTTTGGTGGCTTTATTCATTTATCCCTCCAAATACCGATCCGCTCGCCTGCAAGGCGGTAATTACAAGCAAAATAGTATCAATAATATCTATTTAAGGAATAATACTTACATCTTTCATCTTCAGTTGAATATTTGGAGATCCGTTCCAGTTATTGATTTGAGGCGTAAAAACAATATCAACATTGGCGTCGTTAAACTCGGTCAGATGTTTGCCCATATTAAACCAGATAGAATCGAATGATGCGCCATTGCTGTTAACCCACATTTTTAAATGACTATTGCCGACGATAATAGGAGATGAAACTTTAATGTTGCGGGCGCAAAGTAATGGTTCGGGATTCTTACTGCCAAAGGGAGCAAGGATATCCAACTGTTCAATCAAATTCAGACTGATATCTGAGATTTGACATTCCGAATCAATAATAATTGGAGAGCTCTGTTGCGTAAATTCAAAGCTGCTCTGAATTATTTCATCTAAAAGACTGGCAAATTCATCAATATTTTCTTCTTTAATGGAGATGCCGGCAGCATGATAATGTCCGCCGTAGGAAAGTAAAAGAGGCGCGCACTGCTGAATTCCTTTATAAATATTAAAATCAGAAACGCTTCTTCCCGAGCCTTTTCCTACGCCGTTATTAAGACTGATGACAAACGCGGGGCGGTTGAAAAGTTCAACCAGACGCGAAGCGACAATACCGATAACTCCGGGATGCCATTTGTCCGATGCGAAAACAAAAGCGTTCATTTTTTTGATGACGTTTTTATTGCTTATTCTTTCCAAAATTTCATTAAGAATTTTCTTCTCCATCAATTGCCGATTCCGGTTATAGGAATCAAGCTTATCGGCCAGCATTCGGGCTTCCGTCATATCGTCCGCCAAAAGTAATTTAACGGCATCCATGGCAGATGCGATGCGTCCGGCGGCATTTATCCGGGGAATAAGAGAAAAAGAGGCCTTAAAAGAATCTATAGGCTGGTTATCGACGCCGCTGACCTCTTTTAAGGCTTTGATTCCGGGACGTTGACTTTCCGTGATTAATTCCAAACCGATTTTTACAAAAATTCTGTTTTCATCTATAAGAGGCGCCATATCGCCAATAGTTCCAAGAGCGACGATATCGAGATATTCTTTTAAATTGGGATGATTTCTATCCCTCCAGAAGCCTTCTTTGTTCAAACTGCCGCGCAGGGCTATAAGAAAGTTATAGGCAATGCCCACACCGGCAAGTCCTTTAAAAGGGAAAGAGCAATCTTCACGATTTGGATTTATTGAGGCTACCGCGGGAGGCAGCGTCCCGGATATTTCATGGTGATCAAGAACAATCGTGTCGATTCCGATTGATTGAGCATAGGTAATTTGTTCCACGTCGGAAATACCGCAATCAACGGTGATAAGCAGCTTGACATTATTATTTTTAAACTTGTCAATAGCCGATATTTTTAAACCGTAACCCTCCTGTACTCTATCGGGAATATAATAATTTATGTGAGGCGTTATTTCCTTTATGAATTTGTAAAGAATCACAACCGATGTAATTCCGTCAGCGTCATAATCGCCGTAAATAATAATCTCTTCGTGATCGTGAATCGCTTTGAGCAATCGCGAAACACCCTTTTTCATATCCTTCATTAAAAAGGGGCTGTGTAAATCATTCAGGGAAGGGTGAAGGTAACGACGGGCGGCTTCAATATCCGGAATCCCTCTATTTACAAGAATTTGAGATATAATAGGATGAATCCCAAATTCTTTGCTCAGTAAATATTCCAGATTTTTATCGCCGGTTTCTTTTAATTTCCATTTTGTTGCCGGTAATTGATTAACTACTGTCATTATATTACTTTCGTATTTATTTTCATTATTTATTTGATCATATCAACGCTGTCTTTTATGTCAAGTATTTGCTACTTTTTTTCAAAGACAATATTTTTTACTGATGTTTCTTGTTTCTGCAATTGTGTGGCGTATTTTTTAAAATCATCAATATTTTCCAGATGGATTGTTTCTTCCGTGTTTTTTGATTCCACATAAACAGTGAAAGTGGTGTCTTTAAAACCGTATTTTTCCTTTATATATTTAAAGGGTTTTACGGAAGTAAAATCCTGCGGCAATTTCTTTATTTTAAATCCTGCCGGAAATTTATAAGAGCTATGTTCCCGTGAATAGAATGATTGTGACTGACTGATCGGATACTTGCGATTGCCTGCTGCGGTTATATCCCGGTAAGAATCCAGAGAAATAATGTTGGATAAAACCATTGTTTTTTCATCTAATATCTGCGCCAGATTTTTCAAATTTCCTGTAAGTCTTATTTCAAATGGTTTTGTCGTGTCTGTTAAACTGCCCAGTTTAAGTTCTTTAACTTCGATACCCCGGTCTTCAAAATATTTCTTTCTTTGTTCCGGCGGGGAATATTTAAAAAAATATCTGACAGCTTCAGCAGCTTTACCTGAATATTCATAATGATAATCAATAGCCGCATTACCTTCCCGGTCGATAAAATATTTCATATCGATATTGTAAGCATCATTTTTATCATTTGGTTCCGGAGTCGTGATAAATTGATAAGATCCATCTTCATGAATCAGAAATATTTTAGTGGGAAGCGTGAAAGGGGGTGAGTTATAGGCGGCTGTTTCGTTTGTCGCGTCCAGCCAGAAATATTTATTTTTGAATGGAACAACGGCAATAACATGATTAAATACATTCAACGAAGGGATGGAATCATCAAAGTATTTCCCGTTAGCGGGAACAAGAGCCGGCATTCCTTTAATACCGGCAATTTTAAGCATGGTGAGCAGAAGAACCGTTTTATCTTTGCAGTCTCCGTATCTTTTGTGGAATATTTCGTTGGCAGCGTGAGGCTTATGCGTGTATGGGCCCAGAAGAACGGCAATATATCTGATGTTCTGGGAAACAAAACTAAAGATGGCGTTGATTTTATCTTCATCTGTTTTTGCATCGGCAATGAGATGCCTTGTATAACTTTCCAGTTCGCTGTCTGATTTCATCTGATCTTTGACAAGACTCATATACCATTTTGAGATTTCATCCCAATTGTTGAGTGTCCATAAATAAATTTGAGGAAAAGTATCTCTGTCTAAAAGTGAAGGCATGCGCGATTCAGGAATTATTTCTTTTTGTTTGGTATTGGTCAAAATATATCTTTTCTTGCTGCCGTCGGCAATGATTTCGGGGGTAAGCGCTGTCTTAAAACTCCTGTATTTCAAATCGACATTTGCCGGCAGAACTATTTCCATTATATCTTTTTCAACGGGATATAAATTCTGAAATAAAAAAATGTCAAAATAGTCAAAGGATAAAACCGGTTTTAAGTTTTCTATTTCGTAAGCATATTCAATTATACAGCCGTCTTCCACCGCGGGCATCGTAAACTTTTTTACTTTTATATCCGTATAAAATTCATAACCGGCATACTCTGAGGAATCCTGAATATCTTTCCTGTCTAAAGGCACAACCTTTCCATCAGGTTTGATGGTATTGGCAAATAATATTTTTACTTCCTGATATCCTTCGCGATAAGATATTGATTTTGATGCAAGATTACGTCCGCGCTCATTAAAAATTTTAATGCGGTCTATATGTTTTGTGATGCTGGCGCCATCTTCATAAAATTCCGCATAATCATAAGAATATAAAATGTCAGCCCCGGCATTGGGATGTTCAGAGGCGCCGGGAGCTTGTTGTAAAAATAAATTGACATCGCCATCAGATATGCTTTTTATATTTGTATCTATGGCCGAGCAGGATAAGATAAATAATGATAAAAAGATTAGTATGTTTCTGAAAATGCGCATAAATTCTCCTTGATTACTTATTAATCATACAGTCTTTATCAGTTGACGTCAATTGCTCATTGAATCCTTAATATTAAAACGAAAATGTGATAAAAGTAAAGATCAATAGAAGATGATAAAAAAATATTTCAAATTAGACCGGAAAAATATTGTCTTAGTTCAATTTATTATTGAAGGATATGGAGATATGGCTACAGTCAAAACAATCGATCCTCAAGCAGCAATAATCCAAATTTCAATTATTCCTGATTATATTTTAGATATGTGCGATTTAATTGAGTATTTGAAAGATAAATATAAAATGGAGGAAATTAATTGGCCATTGAAATAAAAGACCAGCAATTTGAAATACAATATATTTATGGGTTATTCAAAAATGCTCAGATGCAAGGCGCGCAAAAACAGAACCGCGAGGCGTATATAGATATACGTTGAGCGATGATGTTTGCAGCGCAACGCAGCAGATGAACGTTTTTCAAGAGCCCCTTAATCGGTTTTTTTTATGTTTATGCTGACCCACACATATTTTCTGCAGAAGGTTTTAGACGCTGCGGATATTAAAGATATTGACCCGGATGTTTATGTTTATAACATTGCTCCGGATTTATTAACAATTCATCCGCGAATAAGCCCCATTAAAACTCACAAAATACGGAGGTCGCTGCAGATACCTCCGCAATATTCAAAATCAGCTTACGTAATATTTCATCTGCTTGTTGATGATCTTTCCCATCACGGGTATATTTGTTCGGATTGTCAGGAAGAATTCAACTCCGACTCTAAAGGGTATTCCTATATAAAAGGTAAACATCTTATAAAATCCATTATGGAATTGCATAAAATAATTAAAAAAGAAATTTCTTATAATGAAGCGGTTTATCAATCACATCTAATTATCGAGATGATCTATGATCTCGTTATTTTAAATCATATTAATTCCTTTAAAACCATTGATCTTTTAGTGGAAGCGATTAATTTTACCGTTAAAAATAAAATGGATGAATTCACTGCCACAATGAACTGGTTATATGATTTAGGAAAAAATGAAATTGATGAAGCGATGGAGAGCGCTTTATTTTATATAACGAAAGACGGGATGGAAAGCATAATGAACATTGAAGGCCGAATTAATCTTTATAAAGGTAAATTCGGCCTTCAAAGCTCTGAACGATTATTTTACGATTGCCTGAAAAATTTGTTTCAGCAAGCTATAGATTTAATTGATGATGATGAATTATTTTTTCTGGAAACCATGCAGATTATAAAAAACTATAATTGGCTTCCGGCTTTTAAATAGCTTTCTTTACAAATCCGGATCGAATACAACTGGTGCAAACCTTCACTCTTTTTACCGAGCCGGTTTTTTCATCAATGCAACGTAATCTTTGCAGATTAGGATACCATGTAGCTTTTGATTTATTATTGGCATGGCTCACTTTGTTGCCTATTGCCGGTTTTTTTCCACAAACTTCACAAATACGAGACATTTAAAAATCCTCCTAGAAATGTGCGTCGTTACTAAACTATAAGGCAGTATTTTGCAAGCATTTTTTCGCCTGTCTTTAAAAATTAAGGGATCAGGTTTGTTTATTGAGGGCTGCGGGTAAATTGCACCTGTAAAAGCAGGAGCAAATATTGATATTAAGTACATGATATAATTATGTATTGCAACGACATCAATTTTTCATGGAAGGAGGCTGTCCGGTTGTTTCCAAAACGCGCAGCCAGATATCATCCCGTGGATCAATTTTACGGTTAGATGCGACCGCGTTAAGCGGAAGATGAACGTATTCGTCTTGCATCAAGGCAACCAGGATGCCCGTTTTTCCGGCCATTCCAGCGTGAACAGCGTATTGTCCCAGCGAGTTGCAATAGATGCCGTCTGAAGCATTTGCCGGAACCGAACGAATCAAATAACTGGGCTCAATGTACTTTAGATTAATTTCCATGTTAATTTTCTTAAAATAATCATCAATAGCATTTTTTAAGAATAATCCAATATCCTGCAGGCGAATATTTCCTGAAGGATCTTTTTCAATGGAAGAAGTACTTTCATTGAAAAGGTATTGGCCCGCGCCTTCCGCTACCAGAACTACCGCGTGTCCTCCGGATGTTATACGTTTTCTTAATGTTGCTAAAAATCCATTTCTTCCTTTAAGATCAAAGGGCACTTCCGGGATTAAAACAAAATTCGTATCATTTTGCGCCAGCGCTGCCCATGCAGCGATATGGCCGGAGTTACGCCCCATTATTTTAATCAGACCTATTCCATTGAACGCACCCTTGGCTTCTACATGAGCGCTTTTAATCGCCTCAGCCGCTTTTTCTATTGCCGTGTCAAACCCGAATGATCTCTGAATTAAATTAAGATCATTATCAATTGTTTTAGGAATACAGACAATGGCAATTTTCAAACCTCTTTTTTTTATCTGGGCAGTTATAAATTCAGCCGCCCTTATTGTGCCGTCACCGCCAATACAAAAAAGAATATTAATTTTTAATCCGGCAAGATAATTCACCATTGCCCCTACATCCTGCGGGCCGCGGGAAGTGGAAAGAATGCTACCTCCGGTGCTTGTTATATCTTTGACCGTTTCAGGGGACAGTTTGACTAATTCATGTCCGCAGACCGGATTTAATCCCCGCAGGCCATATTTAACGCCAACGATATCTCTGACATTATAATTGAAAAAGAGCGTTGTCGTTATTGACCTGATGACATCATTAATGCCCGGGCAGAGGCCGCCGCATGTAACGATTGCCGCTTTTGTCCGGGAGGGATTAAAATAAATTTTATCACGGGGACCGGCGAGTTCCACGGAAAGCGGCTGACCATTTTTATCAACGCAGGAAAGATAATTATCCAAATAGGAGTTGAATAACAATCTTTTTTTGTCCGGTGTAAAATTGCTGATATTCAGCGGAGATTTAATTAATCTCTTCCCAAGATTCGAGATGAAAAAATCGTATTCCATAGATTACTCCGTTTTACCGGCCACTCGCGAGACGGCGTTTATACCGGAAATAATTTCTCCCTCGAAGCCGGCGTCTGTCAGTAATGAAGCTCCCGTAAGATAAATATTGCCAAATCTTGTTTTATTGGTTTTTGCGGCAAAACCGGTAATAAGGGAGTTTCGTAATTGATATTTAGGATTAACAATCTCGCGTTGTTTTTTTGAAATATTTATAGATTCCTCTATATCTGAAAATTCAATGTTTTCTTTTAAAAAGGGGAGAAAATATTCAAGACGATTAATGATTGAATCAGCTGTTTGACTTAAATTCTCGTTAGACCAGACCGCCTGATCGTTGGGAAGAAAAACAGTGGCCGTGAGCGGAATCTTTGTTGATGCGGAAGTAACTATTTCACCAGCGGGCGCGTTTAATTCCAAAATGATCAAATTATTATCATAAATGTCTTTGTCTATGTCATTGATTACCGCGACGTGCTTTGCCATTTTTTCGGGAATGCATTTCGGGTTAATACCCAAATGAATTGTAAAAGGATAATGGGAAATTTTAACCGGCCTGATCAAATCACTTAGATTAATTTTCTTTTTACGTTTAATCAGTAAATGCATGTTTTGCCATTTTGTGCTGACAATTAAGTTATCCGCCTCTATCCTTGAGGCTGTGCCGTCTTTATCCATGAAAGTTACTTCGATTAATTTGCCTTTTTTGATGGATAGGACTTCGCAGCGATTTTGATACAAACCATCCGCCGCCTCAATTTTTTTCAGCAGGGAATCAAAAAGCGATTGTTTGCCTTGTGAAAAACAATAAGCGCCGCGCATAGACGCACTGTATTGAAAATAAGAGAAAATAGACTTCTGATTGTTTGTCCTGAAGGAAAGTAAAACCTTTTGCGCTTCCATTACTTTCTTAAAAGAAGCATTAAGCGACATCATTCGCCCTAAATTGGCATTGTCAAATTTACACCGCAATAATTGGGGTATCAGCTTAATAAAATCGATATACTCTCTGGGGCTTCGGGGCGCAATATCAGGATGATTGCGCAGCCATTTAGCGGCTATATCCGAGTTTCTCGCAACAGCATTGTAAAAGGATTTTATTCCCGCGGCCAGTTCCGGGAATTCTCTGGTCATTTCTTTGACAAGGTCTTGCCTGTTGTTGAAAAAATCTATTCTGTTTTCAGGGAGAATTATCTGGTACGCGGGATTTAATAAAACGCTTTGAAGAGAAATGCCCAGCGCCGTCAAAAGCGATAAACCAATTTGATCATCGCCAAAACCGGTTAAAGGCGTGTGATCGACATTAAAAGCAAGATCGCCGATAAAACAGACATCTCCCATCCCGCTCTCAGACAGCAGCGCCGTCTTAATGCCGTAACTGCAGGCAACTGCAGCGGCCACATGGGAAGAAAGATCATCTCCTATAACAATTAGACCGTACATTTAATAATGTTACCTCATAAATAAATATCCCCAAAAAATCAAAAATACAAAACAGGTTTAAATGGTATTATATAAAGCAGGGCGAGATATTTATTTTTTAGCTTTTAATGTAGACTTTACGTCCTTTGATTTCAATTTTACCATCCGCAAAAAGCTGGATTGCCCGCGGATAAATTTTATGTTCTTCCTTTAATATTCTTGCCGCGAGCGACTCTTCCGTATCGTCATCAAAAACCGGCACGACACTTTGAATAATGACCGGTCCTGTATCCACGCCGTCATCAACAAAATGGACTGTGCAGCCGGAGAATTTCACGCCGTAATCGATGGCCTGTTTTTGTCCATGAAGACCTGTGAAAGACGGAAGAAGGGCAGGGTGAATATTCATTATTTTATGGGTGAAAGCTTTCAAAAAAGCGGGTGAAATAATACGCATAAAACCGGCCAGAACAACCAGATCAACGCCATTGTCTTTTAATGTCTTTATTAACTTTGAATCAAAGTCTTCTTTACTTTTAACATCACTGTGTTTTAAAACAACACAGGGAATTGAGTGTTTTTCCGCTCTTTTGAGACCAAGGGCATCCGGATTGTTGCTTATAACAATTTTGATGACCGCTTTTAACGAACCTTTTTCAATATGATCAATAATTGATTGAAGGTTGGAACCGTTTCCGGAAATCAAAACTCCCAGTTTCAATAAATCAGTCATATCGTTTGTCCTAGTTTTCGGAAAGACAAACCTGATCCTGTTTGTCTCCTTTTTTTTCTATGGAACCGATCAGATAAGCTTTTTCGCCAAGAGTCCTCAGGTATTCAAGAACTTCCTGACACTCTTTTTCCGCGGCAATAATCATCATTCCGATGCCCATGTTAAATACACGAAACATTTCTTTTTCTTCAACGTTGCCTGTTTCTTTAATAAGATCAAAAACAGGCGGTACAGGCCAGCTTCCTTTTTTAATAACCGAGCGGCACGCCTGAGGAATTATTCTTGGAATATTATCGTAAAATCCGCCGCCGGTGATATGGACAAGTCCTTTTATATTAAAGTTTTTGAAAAGTTTTAGAAGAGGCTTAACATAAATTCTTGTCGGTTCCAGCAATTCCTGGCCGACCGTTTTATCCAGGCCCGGGACTTTATCGTTAACGCCTAATTTACCTTTTTCCAGAAGAACTTTCCTGGCCAGCGAAAAGCCATTACTGTGGAGACCGCTTGAGGCTAGTCCAATGATTCTGTCATTGATGCTGACCGTGGAGCCGTTAATTAATTTTTCCGAATCCACAACACCTACGCAAAAACCGGCAAGATCATATTCGCCTGGTTTATAAAAGCCGGGCATTTCAGCGGTTTCACCACCCAAGAGCGTGCAACCGGCCTGCCGGCATCCTTCAGTAATTCCTTCAATGATTTTAACGCTTTTTTCCAGTTCTATTTTCCCTGTAGCGAGGTAATCAAGAAAAAATAATGGTTCAGCGCCCTGAACAACGACATCATTGACCGACATGGCCACAAGATCAATGCCGATCGTGTCATGTTTATCCAATAATTGAGCGATGCGAAGTTTGGTGCCTACGCCGTCCGTCGAAGAGACCAGCACCGGATTTTTTAAATCGGTCGAATTAAGATGAAAAAGGCCGCCAAATCCGCCGATGCCGGATATAACTTCTTTGCGGGCGGTCGTTTTTATCGAAGCTTTGATACGTTCGACAAATTCATTGGCGGTATCGATATCTACTCCCGCGTCTTTATATGTACTCTTATCTGTCATGTTGCCTCTGTATGAATTTAGTTTTAATATGGAAATGCAGTATGGATTTGTGTAGCGTAAATCAAATTTTAAGTCAATCATTCCTTGCGCAAACGAAATATATTTGTTAACAAAAAACAATCGATTTATTAGAAATGATTAAGGTTTGCCAACTTTTTACAATGCGGAGACTAAATGGATTCACCAAAAGATATTCTGCAGAAAATAGAGCGGCCTTTAACTTTTGCCTCAAAAGATAATTATAAAAATCTGTCCAACATAAAAGATTTAGGGAAATTCCTTTTAAATCTTCTGCCTGTATTGAAAGATTCCTCATTGCCTGCGGCAGTTTCCGATTTCAATGCCCTTATAGACGAATTATTGAAAATATTTTCCGATTATGACTGGCAAAAGTTGGAATTAAAGAAAAATAAAATTGAAAAAGCACAGATTATACTGGGAAAATTAAAAACTGATATTGAATCTTCGGCCGCGCACGCGCACGTTCATCCTCCCGATCCCAAGACAATAGAGAGAATATCCGATTTAAAAGAAGCCGCGGCCAAACTTAACTTGCCTGTTCAATACCTCAAAGGCGTGGGACCCAAAATGGCCGATCGCTTTGCCGCCAAAAAAATTGCCACCGTGGAGGATTTGCTTTTCTTTCTGCCGCGAACCTATGAAGACCGCCGGGAAACAAAAAAAATAAATCGTCTGGAACTCGAAAAAATTCAGACCACCATGGGCACCGTAACAACGTCGCAATATCGTTTCTATGGAAGAAAGAAAATACTGGAAACCGTTATCAGTGACGGCACGGCGAATCTGACAGCGAAATGGTTCAAAGGACAAATGTCTTATCTGCTCGGTATTTTTAAGAAGGGAACAAAAGTGATTTTTACAGGCGCGGTACGGCCGGATTATAACGGCAAGGCCATGATTCATCCCGACTATGAAATACTGGACGAAAAAGAAGAAGAAAATCTTTTAAATTTCAAAAGGATAGTGCCTATTTATTCAGAGACGGAAGGACTGCATCAAAAATACTTCCGTAAGGTAATGAATTTCGCGCTGGAGAATTATTCACGCTACGTGTCTTCCCCGATACCGGACAACATCTGCGAAAAACGAAAACTTATCAATATCCACGAAGCGCTGCTGTCTGTTCATTTTCCCGGAAATAACGAATCGGTAGATGAATTTTTATCTTCCCGGTCTGAGGCGCACAGGCGTTTGATTTACGATGAATTTTTCTTTTTTCAATTGGGTATGGCGGTAAAGAAATCGGGAAGGGTTCTGGACAAAGGAATTTCATTTAAACCCAGAGGAAACTTTCTGAAAAAATTTTATTCCATCATGCCTTTTACGTTAACCGGAGCCCAGATACGGGTCATTAACGAGATTCATGAAGACATGTCAAAAGAGACCGCGATGAACCGCCTTTTGCAGGGCGATGTGGGCAGCGGCAAAACAATTGTTTCGATGGCGGCGATGATTACGGCCTGTGAGAATTCTTATCAGGCGGCTATCATGGCGCCAACGGAAATACTGGCTAAGCAACACTTCGAAACGATCAGCTCCTGGGCCGGGCAGATTGGTCTCCATACCGTATTGCTCACCGGCAGCATGACAAACGCACTAAGGAAGGAAGCCCTTGGTCAAATTCAAAGCGGCGATGCCGATATTATCATTGGCACGCATGCTTTGATTCAGGAAGATGTTGATTTCCATAAGCTGGGAATGGTTGTGATTGATGAACAGCACCGTTTCGGCGTTATGCAAAGAGCGACTCTGCGCGGCAAGGGAATCAACGCCGATGTACTGGTCATGACGGCAACACCCATTCCGCGAACGCTGGCGATGACCGTTTACGGCGATCTGGATGTTTCTGTAATCGATGAAATGCCTCCGGGCAAAAAGCCGGTGCGCACCGTAGTGATGCCGGAGAGCAAAAGAGACAAGGTTTATCAGACCATCAGCACGGAAATGGCGAAAGGTCATCAGGCGTTTATTGTATATCCGTTGGTCGAAGAGTCGGAAATGCTTGATTTAAAAGACGCCACAAACATGTCCAAACATCTGCAAAAAGATATTTTCCCCAATCACCATGTTGGGTTGATTCACGGCAAGATGAACCAGAAAGATAAAGATGAAGTCATGCGGGAATTTCTGGAAAATAAAATACAAATTCTTGTTTCCACAACAGTCATTGAAGTAGGCATCGATGTGCCGCGGGCGTCTTTAATGGTGATCGAACATGCCGAGCGCTTCGGTCTTTCGCAGTTGCATCAGTTACGAGGCAGGGTAGGGCGGCGTGATATTCCTTCAAGCTGTATTCTGCTTACCGATTTTAAATGTTCAGCAGACGCTCGTAAAAGATTAAAGGTGATGGAAAAAACAACAGACGGTTTTGCCATTGCTGAAGAAGACCTCGCCATTCGCGGCCCCGGAGATTTCTTAGGAACAAGGCAATCCGGCCTTCCGGATTTCCGCATTGCCAGCATCATTCGCGACGCCCGAATCTTGAACGATGCCAAAGAAGACGCTTTCGCGATGGCAGCACGCGATCCTTTCCTGGATAAACCGGAACACATCATTTTACGTGAAACCTTAATCGCTAAATGGCAGGGAAAACTGGATTTCGCCAGAACAGGGTAAAAACAAAAATGCAGCAATTAACAAGCAATGAAAGCAGCGAATGAATAAAAGAAAAACTGGTTCGGAGGATAGAACATGAAAAGAGTTTATCAAAAGTTAATAAATAAAATCGTCACAATTATTACCTGTTTCGTGCTTGTTTTTTTATTTTTATTAACATTAACGATTATAGGATGTGCGACTATTGATCAGGGAAAGGATGATGGTATCGGAAGTATAAGTTTTTCGCCTGATGGTAAAAAGCTTCTTTTTACCCGCATAAAAGGTGACCTGCCACAAATGATTTATATTTATAACATGAAGACTGGTGAGTTAATCGCCTATAAATCACCAGTTGGAGAAATGTGGGACTATCCAAAATATTCTTTTGATGGGAAACATATCGTTTTCGTAACAATTCCACTGAAAATTCAACATATAACGGGAAGTTTTTTTTCTAAGAAGACTATCGAACTTAGCGATCTTAATAATAATTCACCGATAACCATTAAGGATCCATTTAAGAATCCGTCGGAGATCTATATGGATTTTAATAATTCGCAGATAACAGTCATGGATACAGACGGGAGGAATGTAAGAAAAATTACAAATACATTGGGATCGAAGATGGATCCCTCTTTTTCTCACTCCGGCAGAAAGATTATCTTTGCCCTTGAACATGACCCAAACATTAGAGGTGTTGCTAGTACAGACATCTATGAAGTAGATGTGAAAACAGGTCAACAAACCCGCCTTTCGCAATTCTCATTTTTATGGGTGTCAAAACCATACTATTTCCCTGATGACAAGATGTTCATTTTTGAGGGCCGTAATTTTATGGACTATCCAGGAATTCCCGGTAGACCAACTACGGAGTATTTTCTTAAGGTAGGCAAGATGAGGGAAGAGTTTCATTCCAAGTATGGCAATAATTCAATATATGTCATGCAGAAAGACGAAAAAGAGCTTAAACTATATATTATCATGCCCGATTACCCGGAAAAGTTTCCTGGATCTAGCCCGGGGGATGTATATTCCGAATCACCATCATTGAGCGCCGACGGTTCTGTTCTTATTTTTAGGGCACGGGGTTATAAGCCGGATGGCTCAGGCGATGATGAGGATCATTTATACCAATATTCATCAGATGGAAATCATCGGAGCATCACACAAATCACCCAGTACGGTAATGCAACCGTTTCACCCGACGGTAAGCTGATCGCGATTATACCAGTGCCCTCATATATTGTAATTTATCAGATTAAAGACGGAACAAGCAAGAAAATAACTTTGCCCGATCAGCCATCACGTATTATTAATAATTAGCCGTAATGTAATCAAGTGTACTCTTGGCTGAAGACGCTTTCGCGCTGGCCCAGCGCGACCCTTTCCTGGAAAAACCCGAACACATCATTTTACGGGAAACTTTAATCGGGAAATGGCAGGGAAAACTCGATTTCTGCGCTGGTTCAATCTTGCAGATTGAACCAGATATTTTAATATTCAACATTCGTTACAGCAATTCTTGTAGGCACCTTACTTGCCGATGACCAGCGCCAATCTTCAGGATAAAGCACATATTGTTTTCGTACCGGGTTGGATTCAATATATTCAATTTTCTGATGCAGGAATTCTTCACTTTCAATAATTTGGGGGAAATTTGTTTCTTTCCAGAAATGGTACTCGCCATCTTTTTCAAAAAGTTTTAACAGGTTGCGCTCAGTCTCGGAAATATTTTTCTTCAGATCTTTGGCCAGATACGTTTTCATGTCGCGGATGACGGCGATCATATCCGGCGCCGTGCCGCTGAAATGGAGATGATTGAGCATAAAAACGAAAGCATATATTTTTAATCCCTTGTTTTTCTGACAGAAGACAAAACTGTCTTCCAGTATTTCGAAGCGGTGGTGGCGGTTAAAGAGATAATACCAATTGTGGACGGTAAATGTGACGAAGTAAATCTTGTCTTTGAGTTCTTTGGTGATGCGGACTGACGGCATAGTTTATCCTCGTCGTTTTAAACGCGGCAAATCGTCGCTGGTTCAAGCTTGCAGCTTGCTGCCTAAATGTTTAATCGTTTTGGAGTTTATAACAGAATTTTCAAGCGGGTTCAATATTGTAAATTGAACCCGTGGTTTGATTTGTAACGAAGAAAATAACTGGTTCAGTCAGCATGACTGAACCAGCGGGAAATCGGTGAGAAATTTCAGATATAAGAATAAGGAGGATGATTTTCAATCACCCTCCTTATTCTTATATCGTTAATGAAGCGGCGCGCTCGTGGATCGCGCTCTACATATTTCAATGCAGGGATCTTTCCCCGAACAATCCGTCATACGGCCTATTATTACTGCTTAGGCAAAAGTGTAAGCGTCTTTGTGTAGAGCTTATTAATATTTTCCTCTTTAAACGGGAAATCCTTATACCTGCCTTCACGCCATGCGGTTATGCCGTCGTCGTAATAGGGGCTTGCGGGGTTATCCGATTG
>Ga0074044_10002332_pt1 | contig 16631 bp, 13 predicted proteins | sample BogForMeECP23OM1_FD_94443 | JGI IMG/M metagenome (GOLD analysis project Ga0074044, IMG submission 94443) | Bog forest soil microbial communities from Calvert Island, British Columbia, Canada - Bog Forest MetaG ECP23OM1 | ecosystem: Environmental > Terrestrial > Soil > Wetlands ...
CCGCCGGTCGCCATCGAGACCAAGTGACTCGGACGCGAGATATAGCCGTTGTCTTGGGGCGGAACGTGCGCCGAAGCGCTAGGCTCTCCCCGGTCGCGGGGGTCGCAAGAACGGCGCAAGACGCATCGCGAGCTCCGAGGCCGGGACCCGTTCCTGGGCTTTCGTATCGCGGGTCCGGACCGTAACGGTGTCGTGCAAGGGGCCGTCCCGTACGGTGTCCCCGTCGACGGTCACGCAGAACGGCGTGCCGGCCTCGTCCATGCGAGCGTAGCGCTTCCCGATCGTGCCGGCCTCGTCGTACTGGTTCGGGATCTCGGCGGTGGCGAGGTCGTCGGAGAGACGGAGGGCGAAGGGGGCATGCTCCTTCGCGATGAGCGGGAAGACTCCGACCGGCACGGGGGCGAGGTACGTCGGGAGGCGCCAGACGGTTCGCTCGCCGTCCTTTCCGAGGTGAATGTCCGCGGTCGCCCACAGGGTTCGGTCGGGACCGAACGTCAGCTCGAGAACGTGGGGGAGCACCGAGCGACCGCCGGTGAGCGTGACCGAGAGGTCCTTCCCCGAGCCCTGTCCGTGTCGACCGAGGTCGTAGTCCCCCCGGTAGTGGACCGCGCCGATTTCCTTGAACCCGCCCAGGCTCTCGAGGTTCGCCTCGACGTCGAACTGGATCCGGTTGTAGAACGCTCGTTCCTGGTCGGACTTCTCGAGCAAGCGGAGTCGGTCCGAGGTGAATCCGAGGACGTCCCGGTAGAACCGGAACGTGTGGACGAGGTGGTACACGTAGAACTCGGGCAACCCGCCCGAGCTGACCAGATCGCCCGCGGAGAGGAGCTCTACGTCCTCGGAGCCCGCCAGGCGTCGGGCGGCACGGACGACCGGGAGCTTCTCGTCGCGCACCCGGTCGAATGGGAGCGGGAACGATTCGGGGTCGAAGAAGATCTGGAGCTCGGCTTGGGTGAACGCTCGCATTCGGAAGAGGACCTGGCGGGGCGCGATCTCGTTGCGGTAGGCCCTTCCGATGACGGCAATCCCGAGCGGGAGGGCGTGGCGCCCGACATCCCACATGCGGGCGAAGGAGAGGTAGCTGCTCTGCGCCGTCTCGGGCCGCAGGTAGACTCGCTCGCGACCGGTCACCCCGAAATCGAGCCCGAACATCATGTTGAACGGGCGAGGAACGCTCAGGTTCGTAGAGCCGCAGCTCGGGCATTTCACTCCGTGCGCCCGGACGATCTCCCCGATCTCCACTGGAGAAAGACCATCGACCCCCTCGGGCCGGACTTTCTCAAGGACCGTGTCGGCGCGGAAGGCGTTGTGACAGTTCTCGCACGTCACCTCGGGGTCCGTGAAGTTCTCGAGGTGGCCCGAGGCCCGGACCACCGCTTCGGGGAGGATCTCCGCCGGGTCGATGAGGTAGTAGTCGTGCGAGAGGCCGACGAACCAGGCCGTCCAGGCCTCCTCGATCCTCCGTTTCAGCGCCGCACCCAGGGGACCGTAATCGTAGAGCCCCTGGGTGCCCCCGTAGATCTCCGCCGTCGGCCAGAGCACGCCCCGTCGGCGCAACAGTGCGAACAGCTCGTCACTTTTCATCGTCGCGCGGAGGACCGTCGGCTCCGGGGCCGGAACCGGACGATAAGGTGTTCGGTGGTGCGGGTCACGACCTGATAGGCCGGGTCGTCCGCGGGCAATCGAAGGACGACCGGGGGAACGGGCATGTCGGGGACGACCAGCGCGGCTTCCGGTTCGCCGAGCCACTTCCACGGCTCGACGAGCGCAGCCCGGGCAAGAAACGCCGCGGAGACCGGTCGCTGACGGAGTCGTGAGGCCACGTACGCGAACTCCATCTCTCTCCAGAGCGACGGGGCATGAAACATCGCGTTGTCGGTACCGAGCAGGACGGAGAGTCCGAGCCGTTCCATCGAACGGAGGTCGGGCTGACGGGCAAAAAGCGCGTTCGACCGGGGGCAGACCGCGACCGAGACGCGCTCGTCACGAACGGTCGCGAGGTCGTCCACCGTCGCCTTCGCGAGATGAATGAGGAGGTCCGGCCGTGGGTCGAGGTAGCGTTCCGGTTTTTCGCGGACCGCCTCGCTCGCATGGAGACCGAACTTCTTTCCCGCGGCCCGACAGGCGCGAGCCACCGTCCGACGAGTCTCCTCGGTCTCGTCGCGGGCGCTGGAGAGACCGACCCCGTCCGCGACCGAGAGGAGCCGGGCGAGCTCGGTCCGGGCGACCGGTCGAGCGAGGGGCCGTCCGAGCGCGAGGACGCGCACCGAGCTTCCCCGAGCCGCCTCGCGCAACAGCTCGACCCCCGGACGTCCTTCCTCCCGGAAATCGACGACCGCGGCGACGCCGTCCTGCTCCATCCGATGGAGGGCCGCGCGGATCGCCCGGACCTTGGCGCCTCGCGTGGCGTTCGCCAGCAGTTGAAACTTGTAGCCGTGGGGCGGCTGGATCAGCCGGGACACCGGGCCCGGAGGCGGTTCCCGGACCGATACCGAGTCCCCGAGGTGGGTGTGCGCGTTCACGGGAGCCGGGACGACGATCCCTCGGATCGTTCGTTCTCCTCGCCGCCGACCTTCCGTACCGAGCGCGCCCACTTCGACGACGCGACCGTGACGCAGGCGAACGTAGGCCGGCCGCGCGCCCTCGATGTCCAGGATGGCACCTATGACGAGCATGCCGCCTTCGGCCGGAGCCGTTCGCCGCCTTAAGCCGCTCCCCGCATCCCCCAAGCGCTAAGGGAGCGGACGGTTCACCCGGCTCCGCCGACCATGAGTGGAGGCGTCGCCGACCGGCCCCGGGACCTGCTCGTCTCGGGTCACGTGAACATCGACCGGTTCCTATCCGTGGAATCGTTCCCCCCGCCGGACCGGACCGTCCCCGTCCTCTCGCATCGAGCCGAGCTCGGAGGAACGGCGACGAACATCGTTCGAGTCGCCTCTCGTCTCGGAGTGGCGACCGGCCTCGTGGCTCGAATCGGGGACGGATTCCCGAAGGAGTACATCGCGGAGCTGCGGAGCACCGGGGTCGACGTTCGAGGCGTCGAGCGAGTGGCCGGGACCCCGACCCCGACGTGCTACATCCTCGAGGACCGGAACGGCGTCCAGCGAACGCTGATCGACCAGGGAGCCATGTCGAAGACTCGAGGTGCCCCGCTTCCTACGGGATGGCTGAAAGAGTATTCCTGGCTCCACCTGACGACCGCGGACCCCGCGTTCCAGCTCCGACTTCTTGCGGCGGCCCGGAAGCGTGGCCTGCGGGTGGCGGCCGACCCTGCGCAAGAGATCCACTATCGCTGGGACCGCCGGTCGTTCCGGGAACTCCTCCGAGGTTCGGAGCTCTTTTTCGGCAATCGGTCCGAGATCGCGCGCGCGCTCGAGTTCATCGGGACCCGTCGGGTCAACGGGCTGCTCGAGTTCGTCCCTCTTGTGGTCCGGACCGAGGGCCGGAACGGAGCCTCGGCGTTCTCCCGCGGGGGAACCGTCCACGTGCCCGCCGCCCCCCACGCTCGGGTTCGCACCCTGGTCGGGGCGGGAGATGCCTTCCGGGGCGGATTCTACGCGGCCTGGTTCGCGGGGCAGCCCCTCGCCCGGTGCCTCACCGCCGGCACTCGCAGCTCTGCCCGATGGATCGAGGGCAAGAGGTAGGACCGCCCGATGGAGATGCATGCGTTCGGTCGCTTGACTCCGGTCGACGTGGCCCGTCGACGACTTCTCGCGGCGACCCGGCCGATCGACCGCATCGAGCAGGTCCGGATTGAAGGAGCCTTCCAACGGGTTCTCGCGGCGAACGTTCGCGCGCCGGTGCCCGTCCCCGGATTCTCCCGAACCACCTGGGACGGCTACGCCCTCCGGAGCCAGGACACCGTCGGCGCCACCCGAAATCATCCCGTGGAACTTCCGGTGGTCGGCGAGGTCTTCGCCGAGCAGGCGTTTCCGCGACTCCTCCGCCGGGGCGAGTCGGTCGCGATCGCCACCGGGGGAGCGATTCCGAAAGGGGCCGACGCCGTGGTCATCTTCGAAGAGGTCGTCCGCCAGGACCGAGTCGTTCGGGTCTTCCGTCCGATCGCGAAGGGAGACCGCATTTCTCCGCCCGGTCATGATTTTCCTCGCGGAGCGCTGCTCGCACGGAAGGGCGAGGAGCTCTCGGCGCCGGCGGTGGGAGCCATCGCCGCCTGCGGAATTCCGAAGGTCCCCGTCTTCGCCGCCCCCCGGGTAGCGGTCATCCCGAACGGGAACGAGCTCCTCTCCCCCGGCGACCCTCCCGAGGTCGGCCGCATCTACGAGAGCAACAACGCCACGATCGCCTCCGTGATACTCGCCGCCGGCGGAATACCCGAAGTCCGCGCCCCAGTCCCCGACCAGCCGGCCCGGATCGAGCGGGCGATCCGCTCCGCCCTCGCCCGCGCCGACCTCGTACTGGCTACGGGGGGAAGCTCGGTCGGCGAGCGGGACCATTTGCCGCGCATCCTCCCGAAGGTCGGCACCCTCCTCTTCCACGGGATCGCCGTGCGTGCGGGAAAGCCGACGCTCGCGGCCCGCCGGGGCCGCAAGCTCGTGATCGGAATGCCGGGTCATCCCACCTCGTGCCTCGCGAACATGTACTGGCTCGTGCTTCCGGTCCTCCGGCGACTGGCGCGCCGACCCGGGCCCGGATGGACGGACGGGTGGGCGGTTCTCGGCAGCGATGCGGCGGCCCCCACCCCCGGTCTCGCCACCATCGTGCCCTTGCGGTTCGAGAAGGGACGGGCGTACACGACGTACCGTGGTTCCTCCGTGATCACGAGCCTCGCCGGCGCGACGGCCTTCGCGCTGCTCCCGCCGGGGCGCCGGGTCGTTCACCGCGGGCAGAAGCTTTGGGTCCACTATCTCAACCCCCCGCTCGGCTCGGGAGGGCCGGGAGAATCGGGGGCGGCGAGGAACGGTTAAGCCTCCCGTCGTCTCCGACGACCGTGGCCCGTCGGGACCTCGCGATCGCGCTCCTTTCGATCGAGGGGACGAATTGCGATGACGAGCTCCGAGAAGCGCTCGCGGCGCTCGGGGCGCGCCCCGAGATCGTGCATCTGAAGCAACTCGAAGGACGCGAGGTACTCCCGGAAGCGCGGCGTCGGCTCTCCGACTATCAGGCGTTGTTCGTCCCCGGTGGCTTCTCGGCGGGCGACTATGTCCGCGCCGGGGCGATCTTCGCCGCGCGCGTTCGGGCGGCGATCGGTCCGGAACTCGAGGAATTCGTCCGAAGCGGCCGGATCGTGGCGGGCGTCTGCAACGGGTTTCAGGTCCTGACGGAGCTCGGCCTTTTGCCCGGACACCCCGGCGGACGACTCGTCCCCCCCGAGGCGGCCCTCATGACGAACGACTCGGGCCATTACGAGTGCCGCCCGACCTTCGTGGCCTGGGACGGCGGTATCTTTCCCCCGCTGCAGGGAGTTCCGAAGGGAACCCGCTTCCTGTTCCCCTCGGGCCATGCCGAGGGCAAGCTGGTGCTGGGCACCGAGGAGCTTCGCCGGTCCGTCGAGGAGAACGGTCAAGTGATGTTCCGCTGGGTCGCGCCGGATGGCTCCCGCGCTACCTATCCGTGGAACCCGAACGGCTCCGAGGGGAACATCGCGGGGCTCACGAACCCCGAGGGGAACGTCTTCGGACTCATGCCACACCCCGAGCGCGCGTTCTACCGTGCCCAAGCGCCGGATTGGACTCGCAGCGGGTCCGCCGAGGGGTTCGGGGACGGGCACCGGTTCTTCGACGCGATCCTCTCGTACGCCGAACGGCACGCCTAGTCCGTAGCGAGAGTCAATCGCCAAACGTCGAGCCTTTCGCCTTCGAGGGGTCGGGAATCCACCACCTCAAGGGTCCCGCCGCGAATCTCCCAGCCGTTCCGAATTCGCGCGAGGGCGTCCGCGTCCTGCCGGGAAGAGACCACGACAAAGGCGCCCCCGCCACGAGCGAGATGCTGGTCGAGCTCGTCCACCAGGCGGGCGGTGACCCGACAGCCGTCCGGACCCCCATCCAGGGCCAGGTTGTGCCACCGGTCCGGGTCGCGCTCTTCCGGTCGGGTCGGCAAGTACGGGGGATTCGCGAGGATTCGATCGAACCGGCCGAGACCGTGGGCGAGGTCGGTCCGCACGAGAGCGAGGTCGACGCCTTCCTCGCGGGCCCGCGCCCTCAGTCGCCGGAGGGCGTGAGGATTGAGGTCGGTGGCGACGACCCGGGCGCCTCGTCGCGCGGCAGCCAAGGCCGCGAGGCCGGACCCCGTCCCCACCTCGAGGAGCCGGGTGCCGCGCGGCACTTCCGCGAACGGCAGCAGCAGCCGGGTGTCCTCCCGCGGCGGATAGACCGGAGCGTCCGGCGCACGGGGGTCGACGCCGCCGGAGCGGGCGGGTCGCGCCGGCGTCCCCTCACGATGGCTTCTTATTGGCTGCACGCGTACAACACAACCTAGCGGTCTAATTGGCAATGCCTCGTCGACTTTCTCCTCCGGTCAAGATCGGGATCACGGGCCTCCCGGGCTCGGGCAAGACCCAGACCCTCCTTCGGATCATCGAGCTCCTCGAGGAAGAGGGCGTGACGGTCGGAGGCATGGTGACCGAACCGATCGTCGAGAAGCAGCGCCGCGCCGGCTTCCAGATCACCGATTGGATGACGAAGGAGCACGAGGTGTTCGCCCACGAGGGGCTGAAATCTCGGGTGCGCTCGGGTCGCTACGGCGTGAACATCTCGGCGCTCGAGGGACTCGGTACCCGCGCGCTCGCCGAGGCGCGCGAGTCCGCCGACGTGATCGTGATCGACGAGGTCGGGAAGATGGAGGTCGAGAGCGAGGTGTTCACCAAGAGCGTGATTGAGACCCTCGATGCCCGCAAGTCGATCGTCATGACCCTGCACAAGAAGTCGAGGAACCCGCTGCTCCAGGACATCCGTCGGAGGGACGAACTACGCCTGCTCGAAGTGACACCGGTGAACAAGAACCTTCTCGCGTTCAAGATCGTCAAGCTGATCACCGGCCGAGCCCACTAGGCCTCGCCTTGGAAGGGCGGACCGAGCTCCTGCTCCCGCTCGTCGTGCCGGGGCGGGGTCCGGGTCGCCGGTCTCCGGTCTTCTACAATCCGGCGATGGCGGGCGATCGCGACCTCGGAGTCGCTTTCGCCCGAGCGCTCCCTTCGCCCCCCCGCGGTGAACGCTCGGGCTGGGAGATGACGAGCGCGACCGGGGTTCGGGGGCTCCGCCTCCTTCGGGAATCCGGGGCGTTCCGCACCTTCGCCTTCTCGGAGGCGAACCCTGAGGCAGCCCGGGTGCTGCGCGAGAACGCGGCGCGTTTCCCGGGCGCGTCGGCGTTCGAGGGAGATGCCCGACATCCGCCGTCCGGAGCCCCTTTCGATTACGTCGACCTCGACCCCTACGGTACGCCCGCACCGTTCCTTCCCGCCGCGATCGGCTCGGTTCACGTGGGTGGGGTACTCGCCGTTACGGCGACCGACATGATGGTCCTCGCGGGGGCCCAGCCGTCGGCGTGTGTCCAACGCTACGGTGCCCGTCCCGTGCGAGGTCGCCTCGGACCCGAGGGAGGGCTTCGCATTCTGCTCGCTCACCTCTCGACCGAAGCGGAGCGTCTCGGTCGGTCGATTCGTCCGCTGCTCGCCTATTCCCGTGACCACTACGTCCGAGCGTACGTCGAGGTCACCGACCGGTCTCTCGCCGGCGCCCCGGTCGGCCTCATCGACCCGGACGGCTGGCAAGGACCTTCGGTGGGGGACCGAGGGCCGTACGGACCGCTCTGGCTGGGACCCCTGTTCGACGCCCCGCTCGTCTCGCGTCTTGAGACGCCCGAGGGCGCCGCCCGTCCGCGGGAGATCGAGCGCTTCCTCTCCCGGCTGAAGGAAGAGGTCACGGTGGACCGACCGTTCTATTTCGAGGCGAACGTCCTGGCTTCCCACCTTGCGCTTCCATCGCCTCCGTCGCTCGCGAGCATCGAGGACGGGCTTCGGTCGGTTGGCTTCCGCGCGGCTCGCACCCACGCCCGCCCCGAGGGCTTCCGTACGGACGCCCCCCGGGAAGCGGTCGAGGAGCTGGTCCGCCGCCTCGCGCGCGCGGCCTAGTCCCAGAAGACCCGGGTCCGGGCGTAGGCGCGTTCCGAGCGAAGGATCTCCGTGAAGAACGCGTCGTCGTCCCGGTACAGGCGCATCAGGAGGCGGCGGGCCGTCTCCGGCCCGATCCCCCGACCGGCGAGGGCGAACAGAGCGCGCTCCCCGTAGTGGGCGAGCAGCTCGGCCGAAGTGTACCCGGCCCGTACCAGGGTCTCGGTTTCGGCCGCGAGGGCACGCTCCTTGCGGGCCCGACGACCAGCGGAGGGCTTGGTGCCGGCCCGCTTGCGCTTGGCGTAGGCGCTCAGTCGGTCGATCTCCTTGGTGCGCCGAGGCGACAGTACGGCCGAGAGCGAACCATGGCAGAGGAGGCATCGACTGCCTCCCTCCGTCTTGTACCGCGAGGGAGTGGTCGTTCGGAGGAATCCGCAGCGAAGACAGACGAGGGTCAGTGGTTCCTTGGCGAGCCGCTCCTGCACCGCCTTCAACAGGGTGGGCGGAGGAACGTCGAGCACCGTCCGCCACTCGAGGCGTTCGAGCGGCCCGTTCGTGAACGATGAGGAAGGGGTCGCGACGACCTCGATCGCTCCGTCCCGGATCCGTTCGAGGACTTGGGTCGCATGATCGACGTCGTAGCGGTCGTGGAGGGTCTTTTCCAGCGTCTCCTCGCCGAGAGGATTCGTTCGGCTCGCCGCGAGCAACGGGTCGAGCGTTCGCAGGTCGCGGGGGTCGGCCGACGCGGGGATCACCCCGAGCTTCCGGGCGACCGCGAGGAAGACCCATCGGTAGTCGAGGCCCGTAGGCACGAGACGTTCCACGAGAGGGCCCAAGGTTCCGGGCTCGATCGAAAGCACGCCGACGAGCGTCGTGGAATCCACGGCGATCGGGAGCTCGAGCACGAACCAGGTGGGTTCGACCGAAGCGACCTCGACGCGAGCTCCGAGGCGGGCCGTGAGCAGGCCCGCAGTGGCAAGAGAGAGCGTCTCGTTGGTCCGGGTGCCGAAACAGGCTCCGTAGACGACGACCCGACCGTGCGCGGTCACGGTCACGCGTCGGTCGGTCGGAATCGTTCCGGCGAGCGCCGAGGCATTCCGGCGTTCCTCGAGGTGGAGGCGGTCCGCCGCCGAGATGGGGTACGCCTCGAACCCTCCCTCCCGTCGTAGCTGGCCAATCTCTTGGGCGACATCGAACGGAACCGGGAGGTCCTCTCCCGCCCATCGGGGCTCCCGCCCGATTTCCTGGACCGTTTCGACCAGGAGCTCCCCGTCCCGATACTCGACGACCTTCCAGGTCCGGCCGTGGAGCAGGAAGATCTCCTCGGGCTGAGCCAGGATCTGGGTCAGCACGAATCGTTCGTCGAGCGTCCCGATGAGTCTCCGCGTGCCGATGTCGCGGAGCCGGTACGTCCGTGCGTCCGGTATCAGGGAAAGCGACGCGTAGAACCGGTGGAGCGTCCCCCGACCCGGTGCCACCCGGTCGCCTACCCGTTTGGCGAGTCCGAGTCCGACCAAGTACTCCACCAGCTCGGTCCATTCGAGGTCCGAGAGGTCGGCCGTCGCCGCCGCGTGACGCAACGGGCGCAACAGCTCCGAGAGCTCCAGGGCGCCCTCCGCCCGCAGCGACGCGATGATCTGTTGCGACGCGGCGAGCCGGTTGCGGGTCCGCCAGGTGACCGGCTCGATCAATCCGGCATCCGCCCGCCGGGCGAGCACGGCCGCCTCTTCCAGGTCGTCGTCGTCCAGGGCGAGAACCGTTCCGTGGATGGTCCGGTCGAGCCGGTGCCCCGAGCGTCCGACCCGCTGGACGAGCCGACCCACCTGGTGCGGCGAGCCGAACTGAATGACGTGGTCGACGCCGCCGATGTCGATCCCGAGTTCAAGGGACGAGGTCGCGACCAGGGCTCGGAGCTGGCCTTCCCGGAACGCCTGCTCGGCCTCCTCCCGGACTTCGCGGGAGAGCGAGCCATGATGGACGGCGATCGGCAGGTCGGGAGCGAGTTTCTGAAGGCGGGCCGCGAGACCCTCAGCGGTGGGTCGCGTGTTGACGAAGATGAGTGTCGTCCGATGCTCCCGGACCTCCTCTTCGACCGCTCGCAGGCCCTCGAGGAGGGTTTTGTCGGCCTTCAGCTCCCGGACGAGGGTCTCGTCCAGCGGAGGTCGTTCCCGCGTGGGCCGACGCGCGGTGAGTTCGAGCGGACGGCGCTCCTGCGCCACGCGCACTTCCACCTTCCGGGGAGCCGGAGAGAGGAACCGGGCCACCTCGCCCGGATTCCCGACGGTGGCCGAGAGACCGATCCGGCGGACGAATCTTCCCGTGAGCCGGTCGAGCCGCTCGAGTGTGATCGAGAGCTGGGCCCCGCGGTCGGAGCCGACGAGCTCGTGGACCTCATCGATGATGATCGTTCGGACGTTCGCGAGGGATTCTCGAAGGCGCGCGCCCGTCAGGAGCAACTGCAGGGTCTCGGGGGTCGTGAGCAGAAGGTCGGGCGGACGGCGGGATTGCGCGAGTCGCGCGGAGGTCGAGGTGTCTCCGTGGCGCACGGCGGCGGTGAGCCCGACCTGCTTGACGAGGGCCACGATCCGGTGCTCCAGGTCCCGGTTCAGCGCCCGCAGGGGCGTGACGTACAACGTGGAGATCGGCGGCGTCGGGTCGGTCAAACGGTGGGAAAGTAGCGGTAGCAGCGCGGCCTCGGTCTTTCCGGTTCCCGTGGGAGAGAGGAGGAGAGCGTCCGCGTCCGTTTCGAGGAGCGGGAACGCGAGGTTCTGGATCTCGGTGGGTTCCACGAGACCGAGCTCCCGAATCGCATCGGCGAGCCGAGGGTCCAGCGTCGTGAACACGGAGGACGATCCGGCCATGGGGAATCGTACGAGCCCGGCAGAACGGAAAGGGATGACGGGGGCCTAGGGTTCCCTCGGAGGTTCCAGGTCGAGCATCCTCAACCCGTAGCTTTCGACCATCGGTCGACCGAACGTTCGACCGGGGAAGGTGTCGACGAGCACTTCCAGAAGCATCCCCACGGTCGCTCTCAGAAGATGACCTCCAACGAGCCGATGGTCGGGACCCGCGACGGCGCCGTGCAGATGCAAAGAGGGCACCCCGTCGGCCCGAGCCATGGTGCCGTGCAGGGAGACGACCTCGTGAGGGACGGTGAGCTCCTCGGGGCGGTACTGGCTCCCGTCCCAGTAGCCGACCGTCGCCCGCCGGAACATCCCGATGCCGAAGACGATCGTACCGGCGCGAATGTTCTCCCGCTGGGCGAAGCTCGAGAGCGCTTCGAAGAGGTCCTGCCCATCGTCCAGCCGAAGCATCCACCGGCTCCCCTCTCGGACCGCCTGCATCGTCGTCCGGCACGGAGCCCCCCTGTAAGGAGATTGCACCCACCCGATGGGGAGTGGTGACGGACCCGGAGAGCTCGAAGTTCCCGGGGACCCGCGGTCGACGGGCCGAATCTTGAGACCGCGAAGGAAAGGGTAATGCGCGGAGAACGGTAGAACGAGGGAGATGTCTTCCTCGTCTTCGCGGCTCCGTCCATGGCACCCGGTCGACGAAATCGTCGCCCGAATCCGCGAAGGGGGTCGCGCCGTAGTAGCGCTCTCGGGCGGGGTCGATTCCTCCCTGGTCGCCGCCCTCGCCTTCGAGGCCCTGGGGCGGGAGGCGTGCGCGGTGACGCTCACGGGACCGGCCGTGGCTCGCGCGGAGGTCGCTCGAGCGGAGCGGGTCGCCGCGTCGATCGGCCTGGAGCACGTTCTCCTGAAAGCGAACCCTCTCGAGAGGACCGAGTACCGGGATAACGGGTCGGACCGATGCTACTTCTGCCGGTCCGTGGAAACCTCCGTTCTTCGTGACTTCGGTCTCACCCGGTCGGCCGTCCAGTATCTCGACGGGGTCCATCGGGACGACCTGGCCGACGACCGTCCCGGGCTCCGGGCTATGGACGAAGCCGGATTCTCCCATCCCCTCCTCTGGGGCGGCTGGGGAAAGAAGGAGGTCCGAGCCGAGGCCCACCGAAGGGACCTCCCGAACTGGGACCAGCCGTCGGACGCGTGCCTCGCCTCACGGGTAGCGCACGGCGATCTGGTCTCGGTCGAACTGCTCGGTCGAATCGAATCGGCCGAGGCACTACTTCTCTCGCTCGGGTTCCGGCGGGTGCGCGTTCGGGTCCGCAGCGGGACGGCGCGGATCGAGGTCGACCCCTCCGAGGTCTCCCGCCTCTGTGCCGAGCCGCTCGCGAGCGAGGTCACCCGCGAGGTCGAACGGTTGGGATTCCGGACCGTGTCGATCGACCCTCGGGGCTATCCGGGGGCCTCGCTCGAACTTCCGACGGTGCCATGACGGAGAATCGTCGCGTCAAGGGGACGTCGTCTCCGCTGCCGGGGCGATTCCAACTGGAGACGGACCTCGTGCCCCAGGGCGACCAGCCGACCGCGATCGACGCGATTGTGGAGCGGGTCGAGCGGGGCGAGAAATTCGTCACCTTGCTCGGTGTGACCGGAAGCGGCAAGACGTTCACGATGGCGCACGCGGTCGCGCGCCTTCAGCGACCGACCCTGGTCATCAGCCCCAACAAGACGCTCGCCGCCCAGCTCGTGAGCGAGTTCCGGGCGCTCTTCCCGAAGAACGCGGTCGAGTACTTCGTCAGCTACTACGACTACTACCAGCCCGAGGCGTACGTTCCGCAGATCGACCTCTACATCGAGAAGGACGCCTCCATCAACGAGGAGATCGATCGGCTCCGGCATCGGGCGACCCAGGCGCTTCTCACCCGACGGGACGTCCTCATCGTCGCTTCGGTGAGCTGCATCTACGGTCTCGGCTCGCCCGAGGATTATCGCGCCTCCGTGGTCGAGCTCGAGATCGGTCAGGAGATCTCGCGGCAGACCCTTCTCGAGCAGTTGGTCCGGATGAAATACTCCCGCAACGACATCGAGCTCAAGCGAGGCCGGTTCCGAGTCCGCGGCGGCACGATCGACGTGATGGGCGCGGGCGAGACCGTCCATCGGGTCGTGCTCGATGGAAGCACGATCAAAGAGATCGTCGAGCTCGATCCGGTCACCCAGGAGGAGCGTCGATCCCTCTCGGCGCTCGCCGTCTTCCCGGCGACCCACTTCCTCACCGTAGACGAACGCCTCCGCGGTATCTTGACCGAAATCGAGAAGGAACGGGACGAGCGGGTGAAGGAGCTCAAGAACGAGGAGAAGATCGTCGAGGCGCAGCGCCTCAAGGGACGGGTCGACTACGACCTCGAGATGATCCGGGAGACCGGCTACTGCTCGGGAATCGAGAACTACGCCCGCTACTTCGCCGGGCGCCTTGCGGGCGAACCCCCGTACACGCTCCTCGACTTCTTCCCGGACGATTTCCTCGCCTTCATCGATGAGTCGCACGTTACGATCCCCCAGCTCCAGGGGATGTACAAGGGCGACCGAAGCCGCAAGGACAATCTCGTCGAGTTCGGGTGGCGACTTCCCTCCGTTCGCGACAATCGTCCGCTCAAGTTCCCCGAGTTCCTGACCCACGTCCCCCAGACGGTCTTCGTCTCCGCCACTCCCGGACCGTTCGAGCGCAAAGCTTCGAAGGGCATCGTCGAGCAGATCATCCGCCCGACCGGGTTGGTCGACCCCCCGATCGAGGTCCGACCGTTGAAGGGTCATATCGCCGACCTCATGACCGAGCTCCGAGCCTGCATCGAGCGCGGCGACCGGGGGCTCGTCACCACGCTGACGAAGGCGACGAGCGAAGAGCTCGCCAACTACCTTGCGAACCAGGGGTTCCGGGTCCGCTATCTCCACTCCGAGGTCGAGACGATGAAGCGGGTCGAGATCCTCCGCGACCTCCGGCTCGGGCAGTTCGACGTGCTGGTCGGGATCAACCTCCTGCGGGAAGGGCTCGACCTCCCCGAGGTGAGCTTCGTGGCGATCCTGGACGCGGACAAGGAGGGCTTCCTGCGGAGTGAGACGTCGATCATCCAGACCGCGGGCCGCACCAGCCGCAACGTCGAGGGGAGGGTCGTCCTCTACGCCGACCGGGTGACCGGATCGATGAAGCGCGCGATGGCCGAGATGGCGCGGCGGCGCCAGACCCAGTCCGATTACAACGCGGCGCACGACATCGTTCCCGAATCGATCCGCAAGGAGGTCCGCGCGTTGCTCGCTCCGGAAGAGGAGGCCCCGTCCGGGGAACTCTCCACGAGCGGACTCGGGCGCTACTGGAAGGACAAGATGCCGTTGCTGATCACGAACCTCGAAGAAGAGATGCGCCTCGCCGCGGAGCGCCTGGACTTCGAGGAGGCGGCCCGCATCCGCGACCGGTTGCGCGAGATCCGACGGGTGAAACCGGCGGCGCGCGCATCCTCCCGGAAGGCCGGGGCCACTTCGTAGGCAAGACCGCTTTCTTTCCGGTTAAAGACAGCTTTATCCTCGGGAGGTGTCCCGAGTCCGTGGTCGCGAGTCGAACCCCCGATGTGACGGGACTCGCCGGGCTCCGCCGAGGAGGAACCGTCACCGAGCTCCTGTTCCTGTACGAATGCGCGACCCTCGAGCCGACCCAGTTGCGTCCCATCGCAGAGCACCTCGGTCTCACCGTTCAGGCCGTATCGCATTCCTACCGCGAGCTCCGTCGTCGCGGGCTCGCGACCGTCGAGAGCGGGCGCTACCGCCCGACGGTCGAAGGGGTCGCGTGGCTGCACGAGACGTTGCGTCGCCTCGGGGACGACCTCCGCGACCGGATCGAGCGGGTCCACGTCATCCGGTCGACCCGGGCCTTGGCGCTCGAGGACCTTTCGGAGGGAGCGGTCGTTTCCCTGGAACTGAGGCACGGATTGCTGTCGGCCCGCCTCGGAAGCGGAGGACCCTCCCGCGGGCGCGTTCAGAAGGGTGGACGCAAGGGGTCCCTGGTCGAGGTATCGGACCTCGCCGGGATCGTTCCCCTCACGCCCGCTCCGATATCCGTGCGCACGTTGACGACGAAGGACCTGGCCGACCCGCGCCTCGGGGCCCGTATCCGAGACGACCTCCCCTCCGACCCCCTCGCGCTCGTGGCGGCCGATGGCCTCGAGGCGTTCCACGCGCTCTCCAGGGCCGGTTCTCGCTCGATCCTCCGGTTCGCGGCCGGGAGCGCCTGCCTCGAAGCGGCGCGGCTCGGGGTGCCGAGCTACCTCCTGGTGCTCGAGGGAGACCTTCCGCATCTCCTCAACCAGTTCGCGGGTCCCTCTCCTCCCCCGCTCGAGGTCGCCCCCCTACCCGGGAAGGGAAGGGCGCGACGCCGAGCGTCCTAAGCGGAGGGGGCGAGAGGGCCGGCGGCGAGCGCGGAGAGCATCTCGCTCACCCCGGCGACTTCCCGGGCCCCCCCGCGACGGAGCTTCTCTTCCAGAGCGCGAGCCCGTCCTCCGGAGAAATCCCACTCCTCGTCGGGCGGTCGCCGAACGAGAAGGACGGGAACCCGTCCGAGGACCCGGCCGACCTCCTCGAGGTTGGGTAGGTTCGAGGGCCCGACCGGGAACGGCGCCACCACGACGGCGGTCGCTGCGTCAAGGAGCGTGCGCAATCGCCGTCGTGCCTCCTCCCCGATCGGGGCGAACGGCACTTCGACCGCCGTGAGGGCGCCCAGACTCTCGGCGGTCTCGAGGTCGGTATCGAGGAGATGGAGAGCCCCGGCCGTCACGCGATAGCCGGCTTCAGCGAGTGCCCTCAGGTACGGAGCGGCGGACCCTCCTCCCCCAATGACGTGGACGGGCCCCCGGCCGAGCAAGGCACTCGGTCCCGTCGCGGGGGGTGCCACGAGGTGGTGCGGCAGCAGGTAAGGTGTCCCGGTCCGAGGGTCCCGTCGCAGGTCGGCCACGACTCCCCACACGCGAGCCAGCAGCTCTTCGGAGAGCACGGCGGAAGGCGTCCCGTCGGCGACCCGGCGGCCCCTCGAGAGCACGACGATCCGGTCGGAGAATCGAGCCGCGAGGTTGAGGTCGTGAAGGGCGGCGACGATGGTCACCCCTCGCTCGCGGGAGAGCTCACGGACCCGGGTGAGGAGGTCGATCTGGTGCGCGATGTCGAGGTGGCTCGTTGGCTCGTCCAGGAGGACCAGCGGCGCCTCCTGGACGAGTGCTCGGGCTAGGATCGCCCGTTGCCGCTCTCCTCCGCTCACCGAAAGGATGCCGTCGCGCGCTCGGTCTTCGAGTCCGACGGCTCGCAAGGCCCGGAGGGCGGCGTCCCGGTCGCTCGCCGACTCCCCCTGGAGCCAGCCGAGATGGGCGTAACGGCCGTAGAGGACGTAGTCGAAGAGGGGCGCATCGTCCCGAGGGTTCTCTTCCTGAGGGACCCACGCTACGCGCCGCGCCCGCTCGGCGATGGAAAGCTCCAGCACGTCGTTTCCGAAAACCTCCACCGTGCCGGTGTCCGGAGCCAGGAACCCGAGCGCGGCTCGCAGGAGGGTGGTCTTTCCGGAACCATTGGGCCCGGTGAGCGCGAGGAACTGCCCCCGCGGAACATCCAGGTCGACCTCTTGGAGCGCGGTCCGTTCCCCGAACCGAACCGTGACTCCTCGAAGTCGGAGCGCGGTACCCTCGGTC
>Ga0074044_10002333_pt1 | contig 16631 bp, 13 predicted proteins | sample BogForMeECP23OM1_FD_94443 | JGI IMG/M metagenome (GOLD analysis project Ga0074044, IMG submission 94443) | Bog forest soil microbial communities from Calvert Island, British Columbia, Canada - Bog Forest MetaG ECP23OM1 | ecosystem: Environmental > Terrestrial > Soil > Wetlands ...
GCGGAGATTCAAGAAGACTGGACAACTCCGGTGGACACCCGGATGGAAGCGATCGGCGGGATTGTATTCCGGCGGGCGCTGTCCGACGTGAAGCACACGGTCAACGAAGAGGAAGTCACGGCCATGAAAGCCGACATCGCGCAATTGAAGGCGGAGCACGCCGAGGCTCATGCTCAGCGGAAAGCAAAACTCCACGAGAAGATCAACCAGCTCGAATCCAAGATCCAAGCTTGGCTGGAGAAGGCCAAGGAACAACGCGAGGCAGCCGAACGCCAGGCAAAGGCCAAGGTCGAAATTCTTAAGACCAAGGCAGCCGCTTTGAAGGCCAAGGCTGCGAAAACCAACAATTAGCACACGGCGAACGATGGATCGCGCGCCTCACACCGTGCGGTCGAACTGGATGGCATTGCTGGAAGCTCAACATTGTTAGCGGGAGGTTCCATGTCTGCACGAGGAATCATGACCGACGAGACCAAGACGCGCCGACGGGCGACGGCCTTCATGGGCAACCTGATCGCCATACTGAGTCTCGTCGTCATTGGTTATCCTCTGGCTCCGGCAACGATCAGGACGATGCTAGTCGGCTGGATCCTGGTCGTTGCCGCCATCCTACGGATTATCTTGGGGCATCGCTTTCAGCGTCTAGGATCCGCCGTGCCCGTGGGGGCAGTGGGCGTAGATTCGACGGACTCGCAACGTCATCGGCAAGTTCACCAACACAATCAGAAGAATCGGCCATGAAGGGAATTCTCAAACTCGCTTACAAGCTCCTCGTAAATGACACGGCTAAGTTCACGGCGATGCTGGTCGGCATCACGTTTGCCGTCTTTCTGATGATGTTCGTTACCTCGATGTTTAGCGGGGTCTTGAAGCACGCGTCTTCCACAATAATTAACATCGGAGCATCCGTGTGGGTCATGGACCCGGCCGTGAATACCGTGTCCAACTCCGTGGGCATGCCAGATTACGTTCTGGACGCGGTTCGAAGCATGCAAGGCGTGAAATATGCCGTCCCTCTTTACTCCGGAGGGGCGCTCGTCAAGCTCGCTGATGGGACATATCAATCCGTTACGGTAATCGGATTAGATGACATAAGCCTGTTTGGCCGGCCCGAGCTCATTGAGGGGAACATCGAAGATATTTATGCCGAAAATGGATTCATCGTGGTGCGTGATGCGGAGTTTTCCAAGTTGGAAAATCCCCACATTGGCTCGGAACTTGAACTGAATGATCATCGCGGAGTCGTTGTGGGGATCGCCAAAGTGGCGACTTCTGGCTTGTACGGTATCCCGACCCTCTACACCACCTACAAGCGAGCCATCCAGTACATCCCCAACCCTCGTTACACCACGTCGTACGTGCTTGTTGAGCCAAAAAGCGCGAGCGCTATACCCCAAATCGAGCGCCAAGTAGAGGCGCTCGGCTATCGTGCGCGAACCAAGGAAGAGTTCATGCAAAGAACTGCGGATTTCTTCATCTACCAAACAGGCGGCGGAACCAACCTGCTGATCATGACCGTGATCAGTTTCATCGTCGGGTTGTCGCTCTCCGGCCAAACCTTCTACACCTTCATCCTCGAAAACCTGGAACGCTTTGGGGCGTTGAAGGCCATCGGCACAAGAAGCCGTGAGCTGGTAGGCATGATTTTGTTCCAGGCTACATTTACGGCACTCACTGGCTATGGTCTAGGAGTTGGGCTGTGTGCGTTCTTGGTCTGGCTCGCAAAGAAAAGACTCCCCAGCTACGCGGCCATGATTACCTACAGCAACCTCGCGATTGCCTTGGGAATGGTTGTCGTAATTGCCGCCGTCTCCAGCTATGTCGGGGTCCGGCGCGTTTTGAGAATTGAGCCGTTTGATATTTTCCGAGGATGAGATGCCGAACATAGCCATTCAAGCGAGCGGGTTGGTCAAATGGTTTGGCGAGGACGAGGCCAAAACGATGGCGCTCAAGCAAGTCAGCCTGGAGGCTCAATTCGGCGAGATGGTTTACATCGTAGGACCTTCCGGGAGCGGGAAAACGACTTTGCTTAGCGTTCTCTCCGGCATCCTCAGACCCAATGAGGGCAAGGTCTTCGTAGAAGGCGTGGATATTTGGGGGCTGAGTTCCGACCAGCTCGCTGATTTTCGCTTGGGGAAAATCGGCTTCGTGTTTCAAGACTTTCACCTCTTTCCCCGCTTGACCACCGCGGAGAACGCCGCCATTCCCCTCATCCTCAAGAAAAGAGATTGGAACGAAGCCATCGGCGAAGCCAAGAAGTACCTCGATATCGTGGGCCTGAAAAGCCGTGCCGACTTGCCCCCGGTGAAGTTGAGCGGAGGAGAGCAGCAGCGGGTGGCCATTGCACGCGCCCTGTCAGCTCAGCCGGACATTCTGATTATGGATGAGCCTACTGCCTCCCTGGACGGAGACACCGGCCACGAAATTTTGAGTTTCGTGCACCAAAACGTTCTCAACCAAAATCGCTGCATTATCGTGGTGACGCACGATGACCGGATCAATGAATTCGCCACGCGGATCTTGAGTATGGAAGACGGCAAGCTCCGCGGGGCAGGAGGGAAGCCAGCATGAAAAACAAAATGATCTTCATCATCTCCGCCATCGGAATCCTGGGAGGTATTGTGACCGCAATTTACTCCGCCATGGCGGAACCCGTACTCCCTCCGGCATTCAATCCGCCTGCGAATCCCTACTCGAGCGCAATCTATGCTGAAGGCATTGTCGAGAGCGTTCAATCCAGCGGGGAGAACATCAACATGTATCCGGAAGTCCCCGGCACCGTCAATGAGATCCTGGTCACGGAAGGGCAACAGGTGCGGAAAGGAACGCCGCTGCTCTTGATTGATGATTCCATACAGAAAGCTACAGCCGAACAACTGGAGTCGCAGGCGCAGGCCGCCTTGGCCGTCCTCAAGGAGCTGAAAGCAGAACCAAGGAAGGAAACCCTTCAGGTAGTCGAAGCCCAATTCGACGCGGCACAGGCAAGTTTGAAGACCGCGCAGGACACACTGAGTAAACAAAAGGCCGCTTATGAGATGGATCCAAAATCGATCAGCAAAGATTCCCTGGACACAGCCATAAACGCCGAGGCCGTGGCACAGGCCAACTTGCAAGTAGCAAAAAAGCAGCTTGAGCTGACTAAGGCCGGGGCCTGGTTGTACGACATTCAAAACCAGGAAAGCCAATATCACGCCCTTGAGAAATCTTATTTGGCGTCTAGCGCCCTGCTTTCGAAATACACATTACGCGCGCCCACCGACGGAATCGTCCTGACAATTAGTACGATCGTGGGCAACTACGTGTCCCCGCAGGGAGCCTATCAGAGTTACACACAGGGAATGAATCCTGTACTGGTATTGGGGACACCACAAACGAACCTTCACGTTCGCTGTTATGTCGATGAAATCCTCGTGCCGCGCCTGCCTGCGCCGTCGAAGATTAAAGCGCAAATGACGATACGCGGGACGAACGTCAAGATTCCGCTGAGTTTTGTGAGGGTGCAGCCCTTCGTGTCCCCAAAGATTGAGCTTTCGGACCAAAGACAGGAACGCGTAGACGTGCGAGTCTTACCTGTCATTTTCAGCTTCGAGAAGCCTAAGGACGTAAATCTTTATCCGGGCGAACTCGTCGATGTGTACATTGGTGACTGAAATGTTGGAGACGTCAGGGTTATTGCCGCTCGCGCGCATGCAGGCTGGCTCGATGGTTCATGCGACTCGGAGCCACACTTTTTCTCAAAAGTGCGGCAGGATTGGAGCATATTTTGCACTTACCGCGCTGCTTGCTTGCACTTCGTTCCAGAGCGGGTGCGCAGTTGGCCCAAAGTATACTCGGCCGCCCGTTCAAGCTCCGTCTGCTTACAAAGAACTCGGCCAGGGAGACGGTCAGAATGAAGCCGACTGGAAGACCGCCCGGCCAAACGATGCCGCGGTGCGCGGCAAATGGTGGGAAGCATTCCAGGATCCCCAACTGAACGAACTCGAGGAGAAGGCCAGTTCATCGAACCAGAATATCGCCGCAGCGACGGCCAATTTCCTTGCGGCGCGATCCTTGGTCAGACAGGCCCGGTCGCAATACTTTCCCGCGGTCACCACCAACCCAAGCATTATGAATACGCGCCCGTCATCGGCGCAATTCGGCGGCTTGCAAACAGGAAGCTCCTCCGCCTTAACGGTCAAATCTTACGCCGACTACTCTCTGCCATTCGACGCCTCGTGGGAAGCTGATCTCTGGGGTCGCATTCGGAGCAACGTACGGGCGAATGTTTACGCGGCACAGGCCAGCGCTGCCGATCTGGCGAATGTGCGCCTCAGCGAACAAGCGGAACTCGCCGCGGATTACTACGATCTTCGAGGGCAGGATTCATTGAAACAAGTACTCGATTTGACTGTTATCGCTTACCAGGAAACTCTGAACCTGACCCAAAGCCAGTATCGCGCCGGTCTCACTTCTGACGAGGCTGTGGCGCAGGCGGAGGCTCAATTGAAAGCGGCGCAGGCCCAAGACACCAACCTTGGAATCCTGCGCGCGCAGTATGAACACGCCATCGCAGTTCTTATTGGCCAACCCGCCTCGTCATTTTCTCTGTCCGCGAGTGCTTTGGCGGCTAATCTTCCGGCAATCCCTGTGGGCATTCCGTCCGAGCTTCTTGAGAGGCGCCCGGACATTGCGGCTGCGGAGCGCTCCGTCGCTCAGGCGAACGCGGAGATCGGGGTGGCCAAGGCTGCGTATTTTCCAACGATCCTGCTCACCGCCTCCGGCGGCTTCGGAACCGCGTCTGTTGCGAACTGGCTGACTTGGCCAAACCGGTTCTGGTCTGTCGGCCCAAGCCTTGCCGAGGCCATTTTTGATGCCGGCTTGCGCAAGGCTACCGTTGCGCAGTACCGCGCGACGTACGACCAAACCGTGGCCAATTACCGGGAGACCGTCCTTACGTCTTTCCAGCAAGTGGAGGACAACCTGGCATCTCTGAAAATTCTGTCCCAGACCATCGACCAACAAGATGCAGCTGTCGAAGCCGCTGCGAGAAGCTTGCGAGAGGCCGAGGTCCGGTACAAAGCGGGCATTGATCCTTACCTCAATGTAATCGCCGCCCAAACGATCTTGTTGAACGACCGGCAAGCAGCCGTGAACTTTCGCATGCAACAAATGGTGGCCAGCGTTCAACTGATCAAGGCGCTTGGCGGCGGCTGGGATGCTACGCAGATTCCATTGCCGAAGGAGATGCAAGTAAAGATCTCGCCGGGTTCAATTCCAAAGCCCTAGCTGACTTATGAAGCTCGGCCATGCACCTTGGAATCGAAAATCAGCTCCATGAATGCAAGCGACCGTCGCGAGAGTCCCGCGAAGCCGCTGGCCAAAATCACAGGGAGGCGCCTTGAGACGCAAGAAAATATGTCGAAGTCTTCTGCTTGTCTTGGCCGTGCTCTTGGCCGTTGCCTTGGTGGCGCGCCCGGCGAGGGCATCGCCTGCGGCGTTTGACGCACTCCCGCCGGAGATCGAAAAGCTCTACGATGCAGGGCAGTATCGCCAGGCGGCAGACGCACTGCAAGCGGTAATCGAACGAAATCCCACGGATGCTTCTCTTCATTATTGGCTCGGCCGCTGTTTCTTTGAGCTCCGCGACTTTGGCCGTTCGATTTCCAGCTTGGAGCGCGCCGTCTCCTTAGATCCTGGCCGCTCCGAGTACCACGATTGGCTCGGCCGGGCGTGTGGTCGGAAAGCCGATGAGAACAGCCACTCCAACATGGCTTCCGCTCTTTCTCTGGCGCGCCGGACGCATCGCGAATTCGAGACTGCAGTCCGCCTGGACCCCACGAATATCAATGCCCAGCGCGACTTAATCTCATTTATGGCCAATGCTCCTGCCAACCTCGGAGGCGGCGAAGAGCATGCACGGGAACAAATCCGTGCGCTGTCCGCAGTGGACCCGGTGGAAGGGGAGTTGGCCCAGGCTGAACTTTATGCCGCTCGGAAGAAGTCCGACCTGGCTGGCGGGGAATATGAGAAAGTCCTCGCATCGACATCAAACCGCACCGATGTTTATCTTGAAGTTGCGGATTACTATCGCGATCGCGGCGACTTCGGCCACATGCAACAAGCCGTCGAGGCCGCCGCAAGAATTGCACCAGCCGATCGCCGCCTAAGCTATTATCGTGGTGTCGTGCTGGTGTTGGAAAAGAAGAATCCCGCTGCTGCTGAGATGGAGCTTCGCACCTACCTTGATACCGTGCCCAACAATTCCGACCTCCCCGCGCACTCCTCTGTCTATGAGTGGCTTGGAAAGCTGTTTGAAAACGAGGAGAAGCCAGATTTGGCGGCCGAGGAGTATAAAGCTGGTTTGACGCTCGATCCTGAGAACAAGGCCCTGCGGCAAGCGCTAAAGAGGCTGCAGAAAAGATAGCTACCACTCCCTCAGCCCAAAGCAGAGAGCCCGGGCGACAGCCAACTGCCAGAAAACTCACCCAAAGTGATTCCTCCTCGTTATTCCATCCTGCTCGAGATCAAGGCCTGCAATTGTCTTGCTGCCGAACCGCGTTGTCGCTAGCCGTCGCGATCCCTTTTTCACCAATTTCGCGAATTCGCGAAGAGTCCGATGCTTTGCGATACGCCAGACCTTGTGTTTTGAAGGACTTAACGATTGGCGCTTGCATTGCCTCTATGAAGCGCAAGAGGTACATGGAAGCGAGGCCAAACCGAAGGTAGCGATCTCTTGATCGACTGCGCATCTTCCTTCGCCTTGGCCGTTGACGCGCCAGCGAGCACTGCTCTCTGCCGTGAAGTGAACATGAGCCTCAGGAGGAGAAAGCCGTGAATACCGCCGCTACGAGAAGTCCAGCAAGGTTCCGGAACATTTTGTTTGCCACAGATTTTTCCCAGGCCGCCGCTCAGGCCATCCCGTACGTCAAAAAGATTGCCGAACACTACGACGCCGATCTCGTGACCCTGCACGTCCGCCCTCCCATAGTGAATCCTATGACCCGACCGGCTACTTGGGCGGTGGACATTGATGCGGCGAGAGCACAGGATGAGGAGGACCGCGAGGAACTTCTCAAAACCTTTGCTGGAATCCGCACGCAAGTCCTGATCGAGGAAGGCGACATCCAGCCTTGCTTGGCTGCCGCGATCGAGAAGAACAATACGGACCTTGTGGTAATCGGCACGCGCGGGCGCACCGGACTCGGGAAGCTTCTTCTGGGCTCGGTCGCGGAAGAAATATTCCGCACGGTCTCCTGCCCTGTGCTCACCGTTGGACCTCATTCTGGCGCTATCCATGAACATGGTGGCGAGCTTCGTGAGATCCTCTATGCCACAGATCTCAGCCCTGAGTCCCGCGCCGCCGCTCCCTACGTGATTTCCCTGGCCAAGGAATTCCAATCGCGCCTGATTCTCATGCACGTGATTCCGGAAGAGCAGCCCGACGATCTCGTTTCCGACGCTAATGTCAAGCCGGCCTTGGAGAAGCTGCTGCGCGAACTCGTTCCGCCCGAGGCCTCGTGCAAGCCCGAATACATCGTGGAATGCGGCGACCCGGCGGATATGATTCTGGAATTCGCTGACGTGAAACAAATGGATCTAATCGTACTAGGTGTCCGGCCGGAAAAAGGCGCACCCGGCGCGGAGACGCATCATCTGCCGGCCGCAATCGCTTACAAAATCGTGTCCCATGCCGAGTGCCCTGTTTTGACGGTTCGCCATTGATCGCCAGAAGTTTTACTAGATTTCCGGCCAAGAGTACGATTCAATTCTTGGCTAACCCTGGGGTAGTTGAGAATTCGCAAAAGGAGAGCTGACAATGTTTGGTCCAATCGATGTAGTGGTAGTGAGCGCCACCCCGGAAATGACTCATCACTGGGGATGGTTTTTGGCATTTGGCATCATGTTGCTGTTGCTGGGTGTCGCCGCAATAGTCCGGTCCTTCGCCGCCACGGTGGCCTCGATGGTGTTCTTCGGATGGTTGCTTGTGTTTGGGAGCATCATCGAGTTTGTCCATGCGTTCATGGTCGGGAATTGGGCGGGGTTCTTCCTGCACCTGTTGGTCGCAATCCTCTTCGGAATCACCGGCGTCCTCATGGTAGCGAAACCCGTGATGAGCGCCGAAGCAGTGACTCTTCTGATGTCGGTGTTCTTTCTGGTCGGTGGGCTGTACCAATTGATTTCCGCGATGTGGATGCATCTGCCCGGCTGGGGTTGGCATGCCCTGAACGGAATCATCGCCTCAATCTTGGGCGTTCTACTTTTGGCACAGTGGCCGATCTCGGGCCTCTGGGTGATCGGTCTCTTCATTGGAATTGACCTGGTTTTCTACGGTTGGGCCTGGATCGCACTGGCTCTCAACCTGCACAAGTTGTGAGCGGAGCATATGGTTTGCGTGGCGAGAGGGTTGAAATCGGGAATTCCGGCTTTGGTGCGAATATTTCAGTGAGGGAAAGGAGCATGTCATGGGCGACTTGAGTTTGATCGTATTGAATGCCAATTCGAAGGATGGGGCGGTACAAGCTCTCGATGCGGCGAAGAAACTTGATCACGATGGTTGGATTGAGCTGATGGATTACGCTCTCGTGACTAAAGACGAAAAGGGTCATGTCACGGCTCGAGAGATGGGGGATGAGCGTGCAGAGAAGTTCGTGGCGGCAACGGGTGGTGTTACTGGTGGCATCCTCGGCGCGGCCTTCGGCGGCCCAGCAGGGGCTGCTGCTGGAGTCGCCGCCGGCGCCTTGGCTGGAGCAGGATCCATGCGGCTGGCGGAAAGGCTTTCTCCAGACACGGCCTTGGAGGTCTTTCCTGAGAACCTCGGAGCCAACAACTCTGTACTCGCCGTGATTGTAGAGGAGCGGTGCGCAGAGCGGCTCGACGAGGAGATCCAGAAATTTGGGCGGACCGCTCGCAGGGAACTTAAACGGGCAGAGCGCGACGCCGAATTCGATGCCTATTTGCAGCGGTCGAAAGATAAGATCCGCTCCATTCAGAATGATATCCAGGCACAGTTAGCGAAGGCTCAGGCTGCCACAGGAGCGGAAAAAATCAGGGTTGCTGCGGATTTGGCCGCCAAGCGGGCTGAATTGGAAGCCAGACGTGAAAAGGTGGAAGACCACATTAAGGAGATGAACTCCGGTTTGCAGTCGGACATTCGAGATATGAACTTTCGACTGGAATTGGCCGGGCTCAAGGCAAAATCCTCGTTGGCGGCAGGCATCGACGATCTTCATCGCCAGCTCAATCACTATAATGACGAACTGGAGAATCTCATCCACGACCAGATCGAGACGTTAAAAAAGGAAGCTTCAGAGCTGAAGGCCCACGCCGCCCAGGCGAGCGGAGAGACGAAGGCCGCCCTCGAGAACCATTTTTTGGCTGTCGAGTTACGTCTCCATCAGGAGCGCGCCAAGCTGCAGACTAGTTTCGAGGAGCGCCTCCTGCAAATGAAACAGTGGTTCGATACTCTGCACCTTCGCTCCGCTTTGGCACATGCTGAACTGCGAGACAAACTCCAAGCGCGCATCAAGGCGGCGCTACATGCTTTGGCCGAACTGAGAGCCCGCGTGCGCATGAGAAACCGCGAGGACGAACGATCCTGGAACGATATCCGGCAGGGCTTCAACAAGGCCTGGAAAGACCTCGAGGAAGCGTTTGACCAGGCCAATCGCGAGCGAGTATAAGAGCACTAGCACAAATCTTTGGGCCAAACAAAAGACAGAAGGAGAAATCTATGAACGCTACACCAGTGGCTACATTTGTGAAGAAGTCGGTGGGTTGGTCAATTGGGCTCAGCGTGCTCATGATTGTGGCAGGGATTCTAGCGATAGCTTTACCGCTGGCTGCCGGAATCGCCGTCAACCTGTTGGTCGCCTGGCTGCTCGTTTTCAGCGGGTGCGTCCATCTGGTATTTGCCTGGCACACGCGAAGCGCTGGAGGCTTTCTCTGGGAGTTGCTGGTCGGAGTTCTCTATATTTTTATCGGCGTGTATCTGCTCTTGCATCCACTGCCGGGCTTAATGTCGCTGACGATTGCGCTGGCGATTTATCTGCTTCTGGAGGCGATCCTGGAATTTGTCTTGGGATTCACACTTCGCCCGTTGCCAGGGACAGGCTGGTTTCTTTTCGACGGGATCATCACCTTGATCCTCGCCGTGATGATTTGGAGGACGTGGCCAGGTGGCGCTCACTGGATAATCGGCACACTGGTGGGGATCAGCATGCTGTTTAGCGGCACGACTCGCCTGATGCTTTCTTTGGCCGCGCGCAGCGTCACGACTAAGTTGACCTAGCCGTCGGACGACCTCGCCACGAACAGTTCCAGGGCGTACCCGCTTGCAAGGATTTCTTAAGTGCACGGTTGGACTGGACCCGGAGACACCGAGCCAAGAGGCAGTTCGAAACTCCGCGGAACCCTCCCTCTGAAGTTGAGGGGCACACCGTGGAATGGAGGAGCACGCCGTGGGAGCCATGATTCCATTAACCGATGCGTCGCGACGCCCGGCGCATTTTCCCATCGTTACGACCTGCATCATTCTCGCAAACTTTTTCGTTTTTGCGCTCGAACTGAGCGGCGGTGATGCATTCGTGCTCCAGTGGTCGGCGATCCCCGCGAATATTATGGCTGGCCATCACTGGATCACCCTCCTGACGGCCATGTTCATGCACAGCAGTTGGTCGCACATCATCGGCAACATGGTTTTCTTGTGGGCCTTTGGGCCCGAGATCGAAGACGCGATGAATCCCTTGCGCTATCTAGCTTTTTATCTGCTCGGCGGGCTGGTTGCGATGTTGGCGCAGATCGTGGCCATCCCCCAATCCACAGTCCCAACATTGGGCGCGAGTGGCGCGATTGCCGCGGTCATGGGCGCCTTCCTGGTCACCTATCCTAGCGATCGCATTCGCACGCTCCTCTTCTTCTTTGTGTTTGTGAGCGTCAGATTCATCCCGGCCGTAGTCCTAATCGGCTTTTGGTTCCTCACGCAGCTCTTGAACGCCGGGTCGGTGGCACAAGTGCAGACCGGTGGAGTGGCTTACTTAGCTCACATTGGTGGTGCTGTCTTTGGGGCTGTTACGGCCCGCCTTTTTGAAGACCCGCGGCGGCTCGCGGACTAAGGTACTTACTGTGTCGCCCAACGCTGACGAGACGCGCAACCCGATTGTCGGCTTGACGGCAGAGGAAGCTGAGGCGCGGCTAAACCAGTTCGGCCCGAATGAGCCCGCCGCGACAAAGCACCATTCCTTTTTATCCGATCTCTTGCATGCGTTCGCAAATCCTCTGGTGCTGATCCTGATGATTGCCGCCACCGCGTCGGCATTTCTGGGCGAGAAGGCAGACGCGGGAATCATCGGCACCATCGTTCTGCTGAGCATCGTTATCGACTTAAGCCAGACCTATCGTTCTCAACGGGCCATCGAACAACTCCGCGATCGCGTGGCCCCGACCGCTAGCGTCCTGCGCGGCGGCGAGTGGAAGGAGATCCGGCGGCGCGACGTTGTGCCGGGAGACATTCTCCGGCTTTCCGCTGGGGACCTGGTTCCCGCGGACGCGCGCCTCTTGATTGCGCGTGATCTCTACGTCCAGCAAGCAGCGCTAACAGGCGAATCGCTTCCCGCCGAAAAGGAAGCCACGGGCGGGCCCGTCTCCACCAGAGCGGATGCGCGCAACATGGTCTTCCTTGGCACCTCCGTCGTTAGTGGAACGGCGACAGCCGAGGTTGTCGCCACGGGTGCGCGGACCGCCTTTGGCGATATTGCGGCTCGCCTCGCGGCACGTCCGGAAGAGACCGCCTTCGATAAGGGCTTGCGAAATTTCAGTCATCTCCTGGCGCGCACGGTTTTCTTTCTCGTTCTCTTCCTGGTGGTCGTCAGCGTCGCACGCCACCGTGATGTCCTTCAATCGCTGCTCTTCGCGGTCGCGCTGGCCGTTGGTTTGACGCCGGAATTCTTGCCCATGATTACCTCGGTGACCCTTTCTAAAGGCGCTGTCGCCATGGCGCGTAAGAAGGTCATCGTCAAGCATCTTTCCGCCATTCAAAACCTCGGCAGTTTGGATGTGCTCTGCAGCGACAAAACGGGAACGCTCACCGCGGGAACAATGTCGCTCGATCGCTCTCTCGATCCCTTTGGGAATCCATCGCCACGCGCCCTGGAACTTGCCTACCTCAACAGCAAATTCGAGACGGGTATCCGCAGTCCTCTCGACGACGTCATCCTGCATCAGCCTTCAGCAAAAGCGGAAGAATTCACCAAGTGCGATGAAATCCCCTTCGATTTTGTGCGCAGGCGGCTCTCGGTCGTGGTCGAGCATGAGTTCCATCGGATCCTCATCACCAAAGGCGCTCCGGAAGGGATCATCCCACTGCTCTCCGGCTACGAGATTGAGGGCAAGGTGCAACCCATCAGCGAGGACGCCGCCAAGCGCATCCGGCAGAAGAGCGACGAGCTAAATGACCAGGGATTCCGGTCGCTGGCGGTGGCCTACGTCGAAGTTCCCGCGCGGGCCAACTATTCCGTGCAGGACGAGCGTAATCTGATCCTTGCGGGTTTCATGAGTTTTTCCGATGCGCCGCTGCCTGACGCCGCCCAGGTTCTAGCCGATTTAAAGCAGGACGGCGTCGAGGTCAAGGTGATCTCCGGCGACAATGACCGCGTCACCGCGCACGTTTGCACGCAGGTGGGGATCGAACCCGGCAGAATCATCACTGGCGAGGACCTCGACCAGATGACGGACCCTGCGCTAGCTCACGACGCCGAAGAGACACGCGTATTCGCGCGCATCTCTCCAGCGCAGAAAAACCGCATTCTGATGGCTCTCAAACACAACGGCCACGCGGTCGGTTTCATGGGCGACGGCATCAACGACGCTCCTTCGCTTCACGCAGCCGATGTTGGCGTCTCCGTGCCCAGCGCTGCGGACGTGGCTCGTGAGGCCGCCGACGTGATTCTCGTTGAGCCCGGCCTCCGGGTCCTCCACGATGGCATCATCGAGGGGCGCAAAGCCTTCGGCAACGTGATGAAGTATCTTCTGATGGGCACCAGTTCGAATTTTGGGAACATGTTCAGCATGGCCGGGGCCTCGCTCTTCCTGCCGTTCTTGCCGATGCTGCCCACGCAAATCCTGCTGAACAACATGCTCTACGACTTGTCCCAGATCACCATTCCCACGGACAATGTCGACGAAACTTACCTGCAAAAACCCCAGCGCTGGGATATCAGCCTGATTCGCAATTTTATGCTGCTCATCGGACCCATCAGCTCCATCTTCGACTTTCTCACCTTCTATGTCTTGCTCCACTTCTTCCACACCAGCGAAGCGCAGTTTCATACCGGCTGGTTTGTCGAATCGCTTGCCACCCAGACGCTGGTGCTTTTCGTCATCCGCACATCAAAGAACCCGCTGCGCAGCCGTCCGAGTGGTCCTTTGACGGCAACCTGCCTTGCGGTTGTGGCCATCGGACTTTACTTGCCGTTCAGCCCGCTGGCACACGTGCTCGGCTTCACGCCGCTCCCAGCGGCATTCTTTGCTTTTTTGGCCGTCGCGACGGCCGCCTACCTCTTGCTGGTGGAAGCCGCCAAACGCCGCCTTCTCCGCGGAGCCGCCCCGAAGAATGCAGCGAAGCCCGGAGATGCCGTGGCGGTCGCAGCCTAGCCTCGGCAGGGGAGTTGTAGGATATGAAAGACATGAACGCAGCACACATCTATGAGACCCGTGGCCCTGGAGCGGACAACCCCTGGGGTGAAGTTGCCATGCTCCGAAGTGTTATCCTGGCTGCTCTATTGGTGGCCCTGATAGCCACGGCCGTCCTGCCTGCTTTTTGTCAGTCGAATCCTGACCTGCAGACGTTCTTTCAACAAGACATCGGGCTGACTCCGGATCAAATCACCGCCATTCGCAGCGGACAGCCAGTCGTGGAGGCTCTTCCCTCCCGCACGCCGGCCGAGGTCTTTTTGTTTGGTGCGATCTACATCCACGCTGCTCCAGAGAGCTACGTCCAGTTCTCCGACGATTTCGACCGGCGTCGCGAGCTTCCCAGCTACTGGGCGCTCCAGGTGTTCAGCAGTCCTCCGGAACTTTCTGACTTGAAGGATTTTTCGTTCGACAACGATGAGATCCAGGCCTTGAAGAATTGCACGCCCGGCGACTGCCAGATTCAGTTGCCCGCCAGCTCTATCGAGGATTTTCACCGATCCATCAATTGGGCTGCCGCCGATTTTAACGAACAAGTGAATCGACGCCTTCAGAAGGCGGCACTGCAGCGTTTGCTCGCCTACCAGCGCGAGGGCAATCAGGCGCTGGGGCTTTACAACGATAAACGTGATCCGACCGTGGTGCCCCAACAGTTTGCTTATATGCTGACCTATGCCAAAGCCTTGCCAGCGTACCTGCCGGATTTCTACACCTACCTTTTGTCCTATCCCAACGCGAAGCCCGCAAACGTCGAAGACACGTTTTATTGGGCAAGGGTAAAATTCGGATTGAAGCCAACGTTGCGTGTCGTGCAGGTGGTGACCATGCGCGGGAGCCCCACCGACCCCGTCGCCTATGCTATCGCTGAAAAACAGCTCTATTCGAGCCACTACTTCGAGACCGCGTTGGATCTCTCCTTCTGTGTCCGCGGGAGTGACGATCCGAAGCAACCGGGTTTCTATCTGATCATGGTCATGGGTTCAGAGCAGGCGGGCCTGACGGGTGCCAAGGGATCGGTCATTCGAAAGGCTGCGGTTGGCCGGTCCGTTTCACATCTCCAAAAAGCGCTGATGGCCATCAGGAACACGCTGGAAGCCAGCCAGTAAGCTCCGAAGTTCGGTCCGGCTGCGATGAGTTCTCGGAATGCGTTGTGATCCAATTAGCTTAAGTTCAAAGCCGGGGATATGATTTTCTGCTGCAGGGTGCGTGAAATCAGGGCCGGCACACGGAGGCAATCGTGAAGTTCGGCGTGTTGGCGCTGGATTACGACGGGACCATCGCGCGAGATGGTGTGCTGGACCCTGAGGTCAAGGCCGCAATCGTGGCGGCACGTGCGCGCGGCATCGTGGTCGTCATCGTTACTGGCCGCATCCTTTCGGACCTGAAACAAGCGGCGGGAGATCTTGGATTTGTCGACGCAGTCGTGGCGGAAAACGGTGCAGTTCTCGCTTTTCCAAGTGGTCATGCTTGGCTGATCGGTCATCCCCCACCTCAACCTTTCCTTGACGAACTGCGTCGCCGCGGAATCGAATTTAAAACGGGCCAGAGCATCGTGGAAGCCGCGGCCGATTCGGCTCCCCAGATTTTGGATGTGATCAGGAGTCTCGAACTTCCACTCGTGCTCTTGTTCAACCGCAGCCGTCTGATGATCCTTCCGCAGGCCATCAGTAAAGGAACTGGCCTGCGCGAAGCGCTGAACGTGTTTCGCCTCTCGGTCCACAACGCGATCGCCATCGGAGATGCTGAGAACGACCATGACCTCCTTGCAGCGTGCGAGATCGCCGTCGCTGTTGGTTGGGGCAGTGCAGCACTCCAAAAAGAAGCGGACGAGATTGTGCCGGGCGATGGCCCACGCGCCTTGGCTACCTATATCCAGCGAGCGGCGCAAGGAATGAAGTTACCTCTCAGCCAAACTGCCCGGTGTCGAATGCCAATAGGAACAGCGGAGGACGGACGTCCGCTCGCGCTCGCCATCCACGCGCGGAACGATCTCATCGTCGGAGATCCACAATCCGGCAAATCCTGGGCCAGCGGGCTTGCCTGCGAACAGATGATCCTGCGAGGCTATTGTCTCTGCGTCATTGATCCCGAGGGGGATTACGGGACGCTGGAATCGCTGCCAGGCGTGGTGGTGATGGGAGGTGAAGATCAACCGCCGGAACTACCTGACGTGGCTCGCGCGCTGCGGCACTTCGATCTGAGTGTCGTCCTCGATTTGTCACGCATGCTGTATGAAGAGAAGGTCCGTTATCTACGGGCTTTGCTACCGATGTTGGCTTCTCTTCGGCGAGCCACGGGTCTGCCGCATCGCATCGTCGTTGATGAGGCCCATTATTTCCTTCACGAACCTAATGTCAAGGAGTTGTTGGATTTTGACTTGAACGCCTACACCCTCGTGACTTACCGCCCGTCCGACCTGCACCCGGATCTTCGCAAGGACATTCAAGTGGTCATTGTCAAACGCTTGACACGTCCTCAAGAGGTGCAAACGTTGTTGACCATGATTGAAAACAAAGGCGTCGAACAGGAATGGACCACCACTCTCGGTGCGCTCGCTGATGACGAGGCTGTTCTTCTGCCTGGGATTGAAGAGACTGAAGGAAAACTGCTGCGATTCAGGCTCTTGCCTCGATTTACCCCGCATGTCAGGCATAAGACCAAGTACGTTGATGTCCAACTGGCGGGAGGACAGGAATTCGTGTTTACCGATAACGGGCAAGCGATCGCACCACCTGCGCGATCCTTGAAGCAGTTTGTCATTTCGTTACCGAGTATCCCGGCCGCATCTCTTGACGGACACGTGCGGCGCGGAGATTTCTCCCGTTGGATTGCCGATGTATTCCACGATCATAGGCTGGCATCGGACGTGCGAAAAGTTGAGCAGCGCTACCGGCTCGGTCATCTGGACGATGTACGTCAATCGTTGGCAAGACTAATTCAGGATCGCTACAGATTCTCCCATGATA
>Ga0074044_10002334_pt1 | contig 16629 bp, 16 predicted proteins | sample BogForMeECP23OM1_FD_94443 | JGI IMG/M metagenome (GOLD analysis project Ga0074044, IMG submission 94443) | Bog forest soil microbial communities from Calvert Island, British Columbia, Canada - Bog Forest MetaG ECP23OM1 | ecosystem: Environmental > Terrestrial > Soil > Wetlands ...
CGTGAGCTATCCGCTGCGCGGGAAGCGCCGGACCTCCAGGCGGGTCGGCATCAGCTACTCCTTCGACCGCTCTTCGCTGGTCGCCGTCAGCAACGCTTCCAAGCTGTTGTTCGAGAATCTCAACTTCCGAGGCATCACCGGCCCCAACGCGCTCAATGGCATCATCACCAGCAAGATCACTCCCAGCTTCACCATGAACTCGCTCGATGCGGCTTATGCGCCGCATAGTGGCCGGAGCCTGTTCATCGGCGGGGAATTCTCCGGTCTCGGCGGCACGGTGCACACCATCCGGCCCATCATCCAGTACAAGCAGTTTTTCCCCGTGCAGAAGCGCCGCAATGCCGTCGGTTACAACGTGCAGGCTTCGTTTATCACGGGGTATGGCGGGATCGTTGCTCCCCCATTCGAACGCGCCTATCTCGGAGGCGAAAATGATCTGCGCGGTTTCGACATCCGCACCGTCTCTCCCATCGCCTACCTGCCCAGCGTCCAGAATGTAGCCCTCAGGAACCCCGATGGGACGTTCGTTCCCGCCAACCCACGGTTCCCAGTGGCGATAGGCTCCGGCGGAGCATGTGTCGCTAACTGCTGGAGTATCCCGGTCCCGTACCAGCAACTCGTGACGCCCGGCGGTGACCTCAGTATCCATGGCAACGTTGAATACCGCATCACCATCGCCGGCCCTGTAGCCATCGCACCCTTTGTCGACCTGGGCACCGATCCGATCCTGCGTACTTCGCAGTTACAGATCAACCCGGTCCAGTACCAAACCCTGATAAGCACTCTGTTCGGCTGTCCGATGCTGACCACGGCTTATAGCTGTACCGGCGGGCAAACCATCAGCGGCATCCCGCAAGATCTCCGTCCGGTTCCTGGCACCAACTGGGTCGCGCGCATGTCCACTGGGCTCGAATTGCAGACAATGCTTCCCGTCGTCAATGCGCCCTTCCGCATTTACTATGCCTACAACGCCCTGCGCCTCGACGGCAGCGCATCGCCGCCCGTGCCTATCACTCGTGGCATGTTCCCTGTCGGCGGCGCGGGCCTCTATACCTACAGGACCACGCTCTCGACCTTGGGCTCCACATACACTCTCCTGGAACCACGAAAAACGTTCCGCTTCAGCGTGGCCACAACGTTCTAAATTGTTTGCGTAGGGACAGCCGCTGTCCAAGTCGAACGCTACTCGATGTGCACCAATCCGCTCGCAGGTTCGGACGCCGTAGCCGGCCACTGCGGCGCGCGCCATGCATCGAGGACCGATACCTGATGCACGCACGATACCGTGCAATGCGGGGCGCACGGCTTCTCGGTATGGAACTCGCGGCGTAGATCGCTGATCGTGTATTTCTCCAGCGGAATGGCCGGATACCCGCGCTGCTGCGAACAATAGTGCACCAGCCCGTCCTCGCAAATATAGAGGTAGCGAGCTCCGGCACGACAGCGCCACTGATTCGGGCGTCCCAGCGCGATGTTGTCCTGAAACGCATTCACGCGCGTGAAGCTGCGTTTCTCGAGGTTCTTCATCTCATGATACACACGCCGTTCTTCGTCATTCAAGGGCTGCAACTGTCCCGAGCCGTCGTGGATGATTCCTATGGTCGAACTGAATCCCAATTCCAGCGCGCGCTTGCCGATGGTGAGCGCGTCCTGCGGATGGCTCACTCCGCTGCCCACCACGGAATTGATATTCACGTGAAATTCCGCGTGCTCGGCCAGCAGTTGCAGCTTGCGGTCAAGCACCTTCAGGCTTTTCTTGGAAACCTCGTCGGGATTGACGTTATCAATCGAAATCTGCAGCCACTCCAGGCCCGCGCGGTTCAGCCGCTGGATGCGATCCGCAGTCAGCAGATAACCGTTGGTGATCAGCCCCGACACAATCCTGCGTTGCCGCATGTGGTGAATAATGTCGTCCAGTTGCGGATGCAGCATCGGTTCGCCGCCGCTGATGGTGATCACGGAAGTGCCGAGATCGCCCAGTTGATCGACGCGCCGCAACATCAGCTCGGCAGGCACTGGCTTCGAAAAATTATCGAACTCGTTGCAGTAAGTGCAGGCCAGATTACAGCGCCGGATCGGGATCAGATGCGCCAGCAGAGGGTGATCGGTCGACACCAGAGCCTTCAGGATTTGCCACAATCCATGAGCGTCGCGCTCGATTGCTTTAAGTTTGCGGCGGATTGCCGCTGACCTGGTTGTCATTGTGATCGGCTTCTATTTCACCACAGCAACAGGTCGGATGCACAATGCAGTGCAGTATTTGGTGGAAAGGCAGGGTTGAATGGCGCATTGCCGATGAATTTCGGTCTATTAACTCTTACGCTACTAACTACCTGGTATGGGGGTACCCCCCTCCCCCCTATCTATTGGAATCATAGAGTTAGGGGGAAATCCCGCCAGGTCTTTGAGTTTAAAGGACTTATACGTAAACTCTTTATAAACCAATCACTTACGTGTCAAAGAGCGCTGAAAATGTCTTCGGGGCGGCTTCGAGGTTCGCCTTGGTTGGGCGGGCACACCTTGAAACTGTCCCTAACGCAGATTTAGTGTCGCGCGCGAGCGGGTTGAAAGTCAATGATCTTGATCGGTGCTTGCGCGACCAGGGCGAGACAGACTGCCGAAATGGGAATGCTCGCAGCCACCTCATGATCAAACTGGCAAGCTACGCGACCTTTTTGCGTCCCGCCGCAGCCAATGCAATTACCGCCCGCTCCAGGTCCCGACGCTTGATGAGGGCATAATCCGTATCGAAGGTCGAAATCGCGAAGATAGGGACCTGCGCTTCCGCGAGCGGTTGCACAAACGACGCGAGCACGCCGGTCATCGAAAACGGAAACGGGCCTTCGAGTTGAAGGGCGATCCATCCACGTTCGACCGCTGCGCCATCCGGCATTCGATCTTCCGAGCAAGCGTCTTCCGAACAAACAATGGAAAGCTCCTCCCGCGTCCGCACCACGCAGAAGAATTTCCCCTCCAATGCCCCAGCCGGAATCGGAGCGTCGGAGGCAAGCCGACACACCGCCAGCCGCTCCTCAAGCACGCGGAATTTCAAATTGTGAGGCAAGCAAGGAAGAAAGCTTACTACATCAGCCACCCACCCCTTGTCATCCTGAACGCAGCAGGGACTTCACGAAGTGAAGCCCCTGCGGAGTCGAAGGACCCCTACACCCTGCTCCTCGCTAAGCGGCGACCCATCACGAGTCCGGCGAGGTTTTAGATCGCCCGATGACACGATCACCCGATGGCCCGATGGGTTATGATGAGCGCCATTGGAAGGCTGGCGCCATGGCGAACCGTGAACATCTCGCAAAAATCAAGGAAGGTGTAGAGGCTTGGAATGCCTGGAGGCGCGCAAACCGTGCAGCGACTTGGAATGACTGGAAATCGGCAAACCCCGACATAGTGCCGGATCTCGACAAGGCCGACCTCAGCGAGGTGAACCTCCGCGGTGCTAACCTCCGAAAGGCGCGACTCGGCGGCGCGAAGCTCGGCGGCGCAAAACTCATCAGCGCGAGCCTTGGCGGGGCCGACCTCAGGGGCGCGGACCTCAGCAACGCCAATCTCAGCAACGCAAATGTCGGCGGTGCGAGCCTCGCCGGCGCGAATCTCACAGGCGCGAATCTGTTTCATGCGCAACTCCGGAGCGCGGCCGTCGCCGGAGCTAACTTTACCGGAGCCTCCGTCGCCTATACGACCTTCGCGAACAACGACCTGAGCGAGGTGACAGGCCTTGAAACCCTGCAGCATAGAGGTCCGTCGACGATTGGAATCGATACCATTTACAAATCAAAAGGCAAGATTCCGCTAGCATTCTTGCGCGGAGCCGGAGTTCCCGACAACTTCATTGAGTACATGGGGTCCCTCGCCGGGAAAGCCCTTGAGTTCTATTCCTGCTTCATCAGCTACTCCACCAAAGATCAGGAATTCGCCGACCGCCTGTACGCGGATTTGCAGAACAAAGGCGTTCGCTGCTGGTTCGCGCCGCACGACCTAAAGATCGGCGACAAATTCCAGGAGGTGATTGAGGAGCGCATTCGGTTATATGAAAAGCTACTGATCATTCTGTCCGAAAACTCCGTCAACAGCGATTGGGTCGAGCGGGAAGTTCAGGCGGCGATGGAGAAGGAGCGCCGCTCGCCTGGAGACACCGTGCTCTTCCCGATTCGGGTGGATGATGCGGTGATGCATTCCGACCGGGCTTGGGCAGCAGACGTCCGGCGAACCAGGCATATTGGAGACTTTCGCAAATGGAAAGACCACGATTCGCTAAAGAACGCATTTGAGCGGTTGCTCCGCGACCTAGAGACAAAAGGCCCGAAGGCAGCGTAGCCGTCACGTGCGGGTACGCCAATTTTTCTTAGGAGAAGTCCTCCCAGATATACTTCCGAACGAAGGTCGGCTCGGCGATAATTCCTATGGATAAGCGATATCAAGTATTCGTCAGCTCAACATACGACGACCTGCGCGAGGAGCGACAGGAGGTAATTTTTGCTTTACTCGAACTCGACTGCATTCCGTCTGGTATGGAACTCTTTCCCGCCGCCGACGAGGACCAATGGACAGCCATAAAAGAGGTGATTGACGATTGCGACTACTATGTCGTGATTATCGGCGGCAGATACGGATCCCTCCATTCAAGCGGCAAGAGCTTCACGCAGTTGGAGTATGAGTATGCGGTATCGAAGCAGAAGCCTACGATAGCCTTCCTTCACGAAAATCCGGGGAAGATTCCCACTAACAAGACCGAAGCGACCGCCCAAGGCAAGAAGAAGCTGGAGAAATTCCGCCAACTTGCAAAGACCAAAGTCGTCAAATATTGGTCATCACCCTCCGATCTGGGTTCGAAGGTTAGCCGTAGCGTGGGGAAGCTGATAAAGCGCCATCCCGCGACAGGATGGGTACGAGCGAATGAAGCTGCGGAGGCTGCGGCGCCGGAACTCTTGCGCCTCAGGCGGAGGATTGACGATTTGCAGACGCAACTAGACAAAGGCGCACAACCGCCTGAAGGGAGCGAGCAGCTAGCGCAGGGCACCGACGAGTGTAAGCTGAACTTTGATGTCAACTTCGTTGACCAAAAGGGAGAAGTCGTGTGGGTGTCGGCTGGCTATTGGGTGCCCGCGAGCTGGGACACTATTTTCCGGGCTATCGCTCCGTACCTGATCGACAGGGCAAGCGAAAGTGAAATAGGGGACATCCTTGAACGTGCTTTCAGACCCCAGCTTGAAGAGCTTGCAAGAGATGACGCGGAATTCAAGGCGGAGAAGTGGGATGACGTTCCCGAACTGGACGGCAGGCTCATAACTGAAAACCTCAAGACGATCATTGTGCAGCTTCGTGCGCTTGGGCTAATCACTCACGCTGAACGAAAGAGAAGCACTCGCGACTCAACCCCCTACTGGACGCTTACACGTCTGGGCGATCAGACAATGACACGATTGAGGGCGATCCGGAAGCGAAAGAGGCGATTGAGGACGATCCGGAAGCGAAAGAGGAAACAAGCGAAAGAGAAACCGGAAACCGCAACGGAGCCGGAAGGCGCATCCGATGGGGGATGACAGGGTGCTCCGTCCAAGCTTCGCTTGGGCGGGCTCTTTGACTTTCGCCTACTCTACTCTCACTTGCGCTGTGCCCCATGCCAGATCGTGCTGATCGTAACGCGCTGCCGCTGCACGCGATATAAGACGATGTAAGGAGTGTTTGCGATCACCAGCTCTCGGATTCCAGCCTCTGCCCCAAGTCGCCCTAAGTGAGGATGATTTCTTAGACTTTCGACCATAGCGACAATCCGCATGGCGAGCCGTTCCGCTGCCTCCGGTTTGTCCCGAGCGACATAAGCGCGAATCTCCCGCAGCCGGGTTCGCGCCAGTGCAGACCAGACAATTTCTACCGGCACAGCGCCTCGTCATCATCATCATGGGCTTTGCCGCAGGCGCACTTCGGCACTGGCAACTCGCGATCCGTTCCCCACGACAACAGCCACGTCTTCATGTCCTCGTTCTTGATGTAGTGACCCGACGCGACCTGGCGATCCGCCTGCCGCACCTCGGCCAGCATTCTTTCCTGATCGGAGACATAAACCTCCACCGCGTCCGCGATCAGAAAATTCGAACTGCGCCCCGACGCCTTCGCCAACCGCGCCAGCCGTTTCTTGGTTTCCGGTTTCAGCCGGATGCTGAGGGTTGCGCTTCGTGTGTTTGCCATGAACACACTTTAGCACGCCCGGTGCCGGGTGCCCAACTCACCGCACTGACCTTGCATACGCCTCGGGAAGCTGTGGAGTGAGCGTTCTGACTCGGGGAGAATCCAAGGGGGACGCGACCGTGGAATCCCACCCCTTCGGCTTCGCTCAGGGCAAGCTCTTGCGCACAGAACGCGCGAGGATGGGGCACCCGCTGGTTCGAAGAGAAGTCCGAAAAGATCAAAGTCAAAGGCAGCGGACAGGAGTGCCCGCTCTACACGCGCGACGCGGATTGATTTTGACTGAGAGCTGAGAGCTGACAGCTGAGAGCTGATCTTGCCTACTGCATGTCTCCGCCCATGGGGACGTAGCGGAACTTCTTGCCGTCGAAGAACACGGCCGAGCTCTCTCCCAGTTCGCCCGCTTCTTCAACGTAGATGGCCTCGATCTTTTTCTTTTTCAGGGTGAATTTTCTGACGGAGATCGTCTTATACGGCAAATTCACAATCACGAACTTCGCTTTCGGAGTTGCCGAGCGCCAGGCGTCCGGCCCGGTGCCGTAGATGATCAGCATAACCAGACCGCGGAGCGCGGGATCGCCCTCGCTGAACGTGGTCGTCAGCTTGGGATCGCCGTAGCCAAAAAAGTCGTTGTAGGGATCGATCACCGTGTAACTGTGGTCGCCCTGGTCGAGCATGGGATTCTTGCAGCGCGCCGCAATCACCACGTCTTCCGCGCCGTCGCCGTCGAGGTCGCCGAACGCAGCCCCAACGTCGGGCAGGAGCGTGAACTGGGTGCCAAACTGCTGCTGCACAAAGTCGTTGTCGATCTTGCGAGATGTGGGCGGCGCCTGCGCGAAAGCTGGAAGCAAGGCCGCAAGGCTGAACGCCAGGAGTAAAGATACTTTTCGCATGGGCCTACTCTAGTCCCTGACTGTGACCACGGGCAGGTAACGAAAGTCACCTGCGCGGCGCGCCGAAAATCAACGAGCCCCGCCTCTAAAAAAGTTTCCCAGCGCTGAAGCGCTGGGCTAAGTTCGGTCGCCCCTCCGGGGCTGGATTCTCAAGATTACAAAATTGCGAAATTACAAATTCCCCTTGAAGTGCTCCCAGCCCGCGGCCTGGAGCGGCTGTCGCTTTCCATCCGCGTCCACCAGCTTCATACCGGCGGATCGCGTGGTGCGCCCGATGCGGGTCACTCGAACTCCCGCCACCTGCGCGGGGATTGCCGCGGCGGACGTGAACAGCAGTTCGTAATCGTCGCCGCCGTGCAAGGCCAACTCGAGCGCGACCCGCTTTTTTCCCGGCTCTTTTTTCCCCGGCCCAATCTCGGCCCGCGGAATCGCCTCCGCTTCGATCTCCGCACCCACGTGGCTTTCCTGGCAGATGTGTTCGAGGTCGGTGGAAAGGCCGTCACTCAAGTCAATCATGGCCGAAGCCATTCTGCGCCGGCGCAGGCTCAGGCCCACGGCAACCCGCGCTTGCGGACGAGAGTAACTGGAAGAGTATCTGGAAAAGTGACTGGAAACGTGCCGGAAATACTCAGCATTCGCGGGCTTCGATTCCGCCAGCCGCGCCAGCGCCGCCGCGGAGCCGCCCAACTCCCCGGTCACGTAGATCTGCTCGCCCGGCTTCGCCCCCGAACGCAAAACCGCCTTTCCCTTCGGCACCGAGCCCACCACGACGATATCGGCCTGGATCCCCGCTGGTGACTGCGCGGTGTCGCCGCCGGCCAGCGGAACCTTGAATTCTTCGGCGAGGTCCAGCAGTCCCTTCAGAAAGCGGTCTACCCACCTCTGCGGGACGTCGCCGGCGACGGCCAGCGATAAGAATGCCGCTCGCGGCTCGCCGCCCATCGCCGCGATGTCGCTCAGCCCGCGCGTCAGACAGCGCCTTCCTACCAGTTCTGGAGGATGCCAATCTCGCCGGAAGTGCACGTTCTCGATGGTGAAGTCGGTGGTGACCAGCAAATCGTGTCCCGGAGGAACACGGAGCACTGCACAATCGTCACCAATGCCGGTTACCACTGACGGCCCTCCGAGGGCAAGGCGGCGGATCTGGGTGATCAGCTTCCTTTCGGTCATTCTCTCGGGCATCTTTTCGGTCGGCGGCATGCCGAACACTATACCCCGGCTTTCAACAACTTGGGTGTCCAGGCGGGCGGTGGGGAGCGGGTGTGTGATCCCTTACGATCGTAATCTGGCCGGTTGGGCAGCGACAATTACGCTGCCTTGGTAACCGCTCAAAAGGGCATAGCGCGGTTGACAGGGGGAATCAGGTTTGTTACCGTTTAACTCGCCGTTAACAGATACCTTTGCCGAGCCAAGTACTGCAGCCTGAATTGGTTGCAGCCTAATTGGATTTCGGCTTGCCCTGGTTCCGTAGTTTGGTATAGGCCAGCCTGCATCTAACGCGGCTGGTGGAATCAGGATTCCGAGCCCGAGCATGACTGTTCCGCTCTAGCCGGATTCCGAAGCAAAATCTATTTGCCGGAAGTAGGATATTGCGTAAACGTTTCTACATATTTTTCGTAGCTCGCGACGAAGCCGGACAGCTTCGCAAGATCTCCATTCCCGTACATTATCTGTATGTTCTTCTGGCGGGGGCGGCAATCGGCGCGCTCTGCCTTACGGGCATCGCCAGTTCCTATACCCGGATGCTGCAAAAGGTTGCCCACTATAACCAGCTCCGCACTGAGCAAGACCAGCTCAAGGACCGCTATTCGCGCCTGGAACAGGTGGCCAAGGAACGTGACATTCAGGTAGCTTCCCTCGGATCGCTGGCGAGCGAGGTTTCCGCGCTTTACGGCCTCAAGTCCGATCCGGCGATGGTAGCCGCCTCGACCGAGCAGATTCAGGAAGCGCAGGTGCACTCGTCGCTCGACCAGCTTTATGCGTTGAAACACACGGCGCTAAGCGGCGCCGCCAGCGTCGGAATCTCACTTGGGCTGACCAAGAACTCGACCACAGCGGACTGGATCCGGGCCAACTCGGCTCCGAACCTGTGGCCGGTTGAAGGCCAGGTTACTGGCTCCTTCGGCGAGCGCATCGATCCGTTTAACGGAGAAGGCGCCTTCCACTCCGGGGTCGATATCTCCGCCGTTGTCGGGTCGCCGGTGATCGCTCCGGCCGACGGCGTGGTTACCTTCGCCGACTTCCTGGGCGGCTACGGACGCGCCATCATGGTTGACCACGGACACGGCATCTCCACCCGCTATGGGCATCTCTCCAGCTTCGCCGTTACCGCCGGACAAGACGTCCACCGCGGCGACACCATCGGCTATGTCGGGCTGAGCGGACGCTCCACCGGGCCCCATCTGCACTACGAGGTTCGCATCAACGACGTGCCGGTAAATCCCTACAAATATCTGCGGCTGACTGTGGCGAAAATTGGTGGGTTTGCCGCCGGCTCGTAATCTCGAAAGATTTCGATGTAAAGTGTGGCGCGGACACTCTTGTCCGCGTGGGGTTTCCAAACTCCAAACCGTAGCCCAATTCAATGTCGAACTTCCATAGCAATATGGATTGATTCCACCTCAAGGCGAATCTACTGCAGTCGGCTTTCTACTGCGCCACTGCACCCGCTCCGAGCCGCTGGGTCAACTGCGCCTGATAGAGGCTCGATGGGAAGACGTACGTTCCCGGCGAGTCGATCGCGCCTTGTGGCAGCACGGTGGAGCCGCCGGGCGGTGCCGTTGTCTCCTGCGTGCCGATGCAGCCTACGCACCAGTTCTCCGAACCCGGCGGCTGCTGAATGGTGAATTGATTCGCATTCGAGTTCCACACCACGCCCCAACCGATGGCCCAGCCCTGTCCGGTGCCGTCGTTGCCACGGTCCAGGAGGTTGATGTTTCCCTGCGTGGAGCCGGATATCGCTGCAACCGTGGTGTTCTCCACCAGCAACCCGGTTGCCCAGCGCTGATGCGGTTCAACGTAGGCATTGCCCTCGAAGGCGCCGTTGCGCAGGACGTTTGGCCCCTGCGTCGCGCTGCTCGTGGAGAAGAAGATCGTGTCGTCGGCAACATCGCTCACCGTATCCATCAGCACCTGGGTTGCGCGCATGATGTAAAACTCTTCAAACTTGGCATCGTCGGTCTGTGTGACGGTATGCGTGATGGCGACGTTGCTGACCGTCACCTGCTTGCTGTAGTCCTCGATATCGACGCTCTGCAGCGTATCCTGCGCAGTAAGGTTGCGGGCCCACGCGTTGAGCGCGGAGTAGGTGACGACGAGTTGATAGGACGGCGTCGGCGGTACGAGGTTATTGGGTGGCACCGGCGCAATGGCACGCAGGTTCTCGACGCCGACCTGCGAGATGCGTCCGCTGAAGGTGTACGCCTGCAGCGTAGACCCGTCGACGCCGCAGTAGGTGCTGTCGATAGAGTCCGTCATGGGTGCATCGAGCTTGATCTGGTTCCCGTCGATCGCCGTGATGGTGCGATCCGTTCTCAGCTCGTCGCTGCCAACGTCGATCCAGTTGCAGGGGGAACCGCCGCAAGTGGTGCCTAATTCCGCCGCGGTCATCCCCATGAAGCTCACCCATGCGGCGGTCACCGGTCTCGTGATGATGACGTTCGTTCCCACCGAGAGTCCGGAGGTGCTGGCAACGTCGACGGTGAGCGTGCCCGCGGGCACATAGGTGTCTGTGATGACCGTGGGGGAACCTATATAAACGGGATCGTTAGGCTCGCCGTCCAGGAGGTTGGTGCCAAGGATGACCAGTGGATAAGGCGTAGCCGCAGCGGTCATGGTAATTACGGTGTTGCTGCTGGGCGAAGTGCCGCTTCCACTGCCTCGGAGCACCACACCGCTCGCGGTGATGGTCAGCGAACTACTCACTGTGTAGCTGCCGGGTTCGAGGAGGACAGCACCGCGCAGACCCGTTGTCGGATTCAAGGTCATGGCGTAGACCGTGTTGATGGCGGCTTGAATGTTGGCGGTATCGTCTCCGCCAGACGGGGAGACGGTGGCTTCGACCGGCGCCGTGGGAATTTCCCCGGCACCCTGCTCGTAGCCAGCGGTGGAGAAGTCCATGATCTTGTCGCCCTGTGCGTCGAGGGTTTTATAGGTCAGGGTGCCGCTGGAGTCGTAGTAGACCCATTGGCTCGCCGGTCCGGAGGGCATCGAGGGAGCCGGGCTACTGCTGCCGCAACTGGCCAAAGTCAGAAGGGCTAATGCGGCGATGAGAAGCAATGGCGATTCTCTGTCCGGGTGCCTCATGATCACGACTTGTCACTATGGATCGAGAACGTCTGCAAGTCAATGAAGATGAGATTTGAACATTTCGTCTATGCAGTCGGCGGGACTGGTCTTGGACGAGCCTGGAATCTCCGTAGCTTTGAAGTCTTCCTTTTACCCTTTTTACCCTTTCGCTTTCTTCACTTCCTCGATCAGCGGCGGCACGATGTCGAATAAATTTCCCACGACGGCGTAATCCGCAATCTCGAAAATTGGCGCCTCGGAATCCTTATTGATGGCGACAATGCTGCGCGAACCCTTCATGCCGACGATATGCTGGATCGCTCCCGAGATTCCGAGCGCCAGGTAAAGCTTTGGGGCGACCGTCTGTCCCGACGATCCGATCTGCCGGTCCATGGGCAACCATCCGTTGTCGCAGATCGGACGCGACGCCGCAAGCTCACCGCCCAGCGCATCCGCCAACTGCTTCGCCAATTCGATATTTTTCTGCTCCTTGATGCCGCGTCCCACCGACACAATGATTTCAGCCTGCGTCAGATCGACCGCTTGCTTGGCTTCCTTGAAAACTGCCTGCGGTTGGTTGCGCACGATGTTATCCGGAACCTCGACGTTGACGGTTTCAACCGGCGCCGGCGTTGCACCCGCTTCGACCTTATCGGCGCGGAACGAGCCGTTTTGAAACGTGACAAAACAAGGCCCCGAGCCCGCAAAACTTACGTCGGCCACAAATTTTCCCTGAAACATTTGCCGCGTGAACACGAGCTTGCCGCACTCATACCTGTATCCGATCGCGTCGCTGATGGCCGTGGTTTGCAAGGCGGTTGCCAGCTTCGGCACGAAATCGCGCACCTGGTAAGTATGCGGCATCAACACCAGCTTCGCCGGATGCTTCCCCAAAAACTCCTGCAACGCATAGGCGAACGCGTCCGGAGTGTAGGGTTCGAGACGCAGCGACTCGACGTCATATACTTTGGCAAGCTTTTTCGCCGCTACCTCGCTTGCGATGGCTGCTACGCCAGAGCCGACCACGGCCGCTTCCAGCGTCCATCCGGTCTGAGCTGCAATCGCCTGTCCGGCGGCAATCGTCTCCCAGGAGACGCGGTTCAGTTTTCCCTCACGCTGTTCGACGATTACTAGAATTGTGTCCATAAAATCAGTTCTCGGTTCCCAGTTCTCAAATTACCCGCAGTTCATTCTTCAGTTTGTCCAGCAGCTTTTTCGCCACTTCCGCCGGAGGGCCTTCCAGAAACTCGGTATTTTTCGTCTTCTGCGGCACGTAGAGCTTCTCGATCTTCTGCAAATTTGCGCCCATGGACGACTGCACTTCCGCCAGCGTTACCTTGCGCAGCGGCTTGGTTTTGGCCTGCTTGATCCCGATCAGCGTCGCGTAGCGCAGCTTGTTAATGCCCGACTGGATGGTCAGCACGGCTGGCAGAGGCATGTCGACAAACTGGAAGAACCCGGCCTCCAGTTCGCGCTTCACGCGGATACCGCCGCCAGTCTTTTCAATCTGCATAATGATGGTCGCGTGCGGCAAGCCAAGAATCTGCGCCAGAATCACGCCGGTCTGCGCATATCCGTAATCATCCGATTGCAAGCCGGTGAAGATCAGGTCGAACTTCTCGTCCTCGATGGCGGCCGCGATCGCTCGCGCCGTGTTGTAGGCATCGAGCCCGACAAAAGCATCGTCCTCCAGGTGGATCGCCCGATCCGCGCCTTTCGCCAGCGCCTCGCGCAATACCTGCAACGCCCGCGCCGGCCCGGCGGTGACGACCACGACCTCGCCTGTGTGCTTTTCCTTTTGCCGCAACGCTTCTTCAAGCGCGAACGCGTCCGGTTCATTCACTTCATAGGAAACATCTTCGCGGATCCACGTCCCCGCTTCATTCAGCTTCAGCGGAGCGTCTTTCTGCGGCACCTGCTTCATGCAAACCAGAATCTTCACGGATCGACTCCCTTGCAACGGTCAACTGGTACAGTGAAACTCATTAGTATAAACGAGGAGATGCAGTGGGGGGGGGTACTGTGCGTGAGGCACGGCACGTGTTAGGTGTCCAGCCACTAAGGAGAGACGCATGACCTCGAGGGACTCGGCATCCGCTAACGCGATACCCCGCATGAATTCGGCATGGCTGAGACCTGGTACGAAAGCGGAGTTTACCCCACCCAGCCACAAACGGCGGTAACCTTGACCGCGCTCTTGCCGCTTGCGATGCTGAGTTATCTTGAAGAAGCCTCAGAAGCCGCGCAAAAGTCCCCGGGCTCCGCGCATCCGGATTCCCAATCGTGAGCGTGCGTTGTTTTTTGTCGACGGCAGTCCCTTCGTTGGCGTGCTGCAGCGCCTATCTCTCACCGGAGGATCCGCCATTCTTTCCAGAGGTCCGATTCGCCGCGGAACCATGGGTGACATTGCTATAAGAACGGACTTCGGCAAAGTCAGCGCGCATATTCAATTCCTGCAGACGGGCGCCGATGGCGTGGCACTGGCCCAGGCCTTCTGCTTCCTGGCCATGGAAGATACAAGTACGAAGCGCTTGGCCGCCGCCGCCAGGAAAATGGAAAAAGAGGGCTATAGCGACGCTCCGCGAATAAAGCCATCGCCTCTTTCCGCTCCAGCCTCGCAAGCGCTGGGCCAGTTGCTTCACAGTGTCCGCCGCCTCGCGGCCACACTCGTTGCCAACCGCGCCTCAGTCAAAGGCTAACCGCCTTCTGGCTCGATCATTTCCCGGAATTAACTGACCAACGATGTTGTTTGAATGGTTGGGAGGTCGAGATTCTGCCGGGTTCTCAACGGGCGGAGATCAATGACCAGCGGCCGGCAAACCATCCTGCAGAAACGCGACGCTCTGCACGCCCGTAATCTCGAAGCGCTTGCGGCAGCGCATGTTCTTGCACATCATCATGTCGTCCCGACGCAGCATGTAAGACTGCGCTTTGGCGAATTTCGCGCGGTCGCGATCGTCCGCGCGTGGCGGGAGGCTCTTCTTCTTCATGCGCACCAGCCACTGGATCTCATACTCCGCCGACTGATGGCAATGCGGACAACTCAAATTTGCCGGCTTTTTATCGGACCGTTCGTCAAAGAACTCACGCTCATCCATAAATTAGGCCTCGGCCAACGTGGCGGGGCCCGGCCCCTCGCGTCTTGCGAAAGGCGGGAACCGCCACGTCAACCTCAGATTATTGCATTTTTGCGGGTCGAATGTGCGAAGATGCGGCCATCACGACCATGCCGCGCAAGCGTAAGAAAAAAATCTTCTCCGCCGCCAAGATCGTTCGCGAAATGGCCCGCGAACGCGTCGGCAGTCCGAAACCGTCACGGCTTGTCCCGGCGAAGAAGACCAAGCCGGAGAGGCACAAGCCCACGCTGGGTAAGCTGCTGACGGATGAATAGTGGCGGGCACAGAACTCTTACTGTTGGAACGTCGCGACCACCCCAACCCCGCCCGTCGGAATTGTAACGGTACAACTAGGTGCTGTCGTGGGAGTACATCCCTGCCAGTTTAGAAAGCTGAAACCCGGGGCCGGCGTAGCCGTAAGTGCGACCAAAGCCCCAACTGGAATCACCGCGATACACGAAACCGACGGGCAGTTGATACCAAATGTCAGGCTGGTGACCGTGCCACCCCCAGTGGGCGAGACCTGCACGGCTAACGTACCTTCCGTCCCGCCGCCGGGGCAGGTTGCCACAGCTGGATTGTCTACGGTAACGGTCGAGTAACCGATGACGATATTCGATGCGCCCCCTGTGCCCTCCGGGGCAGTGGCGGAGATGTCTGCAACACCGCAGTGGTCGCCTTGGGGAGACACCAAACCGGGCGTGGTGGTGCTGAAAGTAATCAGCTCCGGGAAGTCCACTTTCCAGGTGACTTGGCTGGTAATGTCTTTCGTCGCAGGCGGATGGATATAGGTACCCGTAGCTGTGTATTGAGCCGTAAGCGTTGAATCCGGTAGGAGAAAAGTAAAACCACCCGACGGCTGGACGGTAATGCTCTCCAGCTTCTGGTCGTGCCCACAACTCGGCGTGCTCAACACCGCTCCCACCGCCACCAGCGCGCCCAAGGCGAGCCCAATATAGCTCCGCTTCATACCGACTACTCCTGAAGGCAAGTTTTGCCGCTTGCCCGCTCAACAAACAACGGAAATATGAAATCTAGTGGAAGCACGCGCAAAAAGCAAGAAACGGTGCTTGGCGTTCGGCGCTCAGGTCTCAGGTGTCAGCTCAGTCAACGCTCCCAGCTCCTACTCTAACCCTGCTCTCGGGAAACGATGACCCACACCGTGCCGCGGCCAGCGCAGTAGCGGCAGCGTTCCTCGCCCATAGACTTTCCGGTTCCGCGGCATTCCAGGCAACTGGCGACAAGGTTCAGTTCCTGCAATGAACTTTCCGGAAGCTTGGCGGGATCCTTGAACAATTCGGCATGATGGTTGCCACGCAACCAGTAGACGAGCTTGCCTTCGAGGTCTTCGCGCTCTTTCGTGTCGAGTTGGGTGCAGCGGTGCGTCCACCAGTCGGGAATGCAGCCATAGCAAACCAGTTCGCCGGCATCGAAGAGGGCACCGGGATCGGAGCGGCGAAAAAATTTCTTACACCAGGAACAGGCGCTGACACCCAGCAAGCCGAAGGCGTCCTTCAGCCGATTGAGGTCGAGCTCGTGGCGGGCCAGTAGCTGTCCTATCTCTGGATCGGATTCTTCGGGCATGTGTGAGCTCTCGGCGTCCCCTATCTCGGAAAAGCGCGAGACGTGGGGCAACCGCAAAAAATATAGCTGTTCAGGATACACAATCCGGCGTCCCCGGTTTGGTCCCTTGCGGACCCACGATTCTAACCCATTCTCAGCCAACTAGTTAGGCAGCGGCGCAGGCAGGGACGCCGCTTGCGATTGCACTGTTTTTGGTGCAACTCAAACCCCGGTCAATGAGTTCTATAAAAAGGGATGTCAAGAAAAAAGTTCTCCCTCGACCGGAGGTCGAGAAGATTTTTGTGTCTCGAGATCCAGCCCACTGACTGTAAGTGCCCCTCGATTTCGCTTGAGTGGTTTTGCTCTGGCTTGTCTGCCCTTCCTGGGTTTCATCTTTCGGTGGTGACGACGCCGATCAGTCTCAAAACTTGGCAAGCGACCTGGTATTGGGAATGTCAACCATGGTTCTATCGGAGGCTCGTGGCCTATCGCTATTTCTGGTTATCCGAGGAGGCATAACGTGTAATGGGTGACTCGGTGCCGAAGCACACAGGGCCGATCTCATTGACTGA
>Ga0074044_10002335_pt1 | contig 16629 bp, 15 predicted proteins | sample BogForMeECP23OM1_FD_94443 | JGI IMG/M metagenome (GOLD analysis project Ga0074044, IMG submission 94443) | Bog forest soil microbial communities from Calvert Island, British Columbia, Canada - Bog Forest MetaG ECP23OM1 | ecosystem: Environmental > Terrestrial > Soil > Wetlands ...
AGCCGACGATGAGCATCCGTTCCGGCTCGCGACATCGCCGGCACGCGGCTTCCTCAATTCAAGCTTTACCGAAACGCCGACCTCGATCGCCCGGGAGCGCCGGCCCACGGTGATGATCAATCGCGAAGACGCCGCCGCGCTAGCGGTCGCGGACGGCGATGCGGTGGCGCTCGGCAACCGACGCGGCGAGGTGCGGCTGCACGCCAAACTGTTCGACGGCGTGCGCCGCGGTGTGCTGATCGCAGAATCGGTCTGGCCCAATTCCGCTTATGCCGACGGCCGCGGCATCAACACGCTGACCGGCGCCGACGCCATCGCGCCGTTCGGCGGCGCGGCCTTCCATGACAACAAGGTGTGGCTGCGGAAACTGGCGCAGTGATTATTTCGGGAACCGCGTGAGGTTGACGCCATGCGACAAGACAAAGCACTTCGTCCACGCATGGCCAATATCAGCTTTTGACCCATCAGCAGACTTCCCGTCCGCGCCATGCATTAACGATTAATCTGAGATTTTCGATCTATACAACTCGCGCAGAACCCTTCGAGCTTCGCGCTCGTGCAAGTGTTTGGTACAAGATCACTCATTAACACCCGGGAACAAAGACTTCATCTTACGTCGCTGCCGGAGTGCATACGCGGGTAGCTGGGTTATGGTTTGGTTCGTGGTGATAGGCGAAGGTCGTCCGGCGACGGCGGTCCTGGACGCCATAATTGCGGCGCCGGGTGCGACGATCGAAGCGCTGATCGTCGAAGAGCCGACGCGCAGTCCACTGGCCGGGTTCGCCGGCCGGCACGGCATTGCAGTGTTCGATAAGCGCCATATCACGTCGGTATGCCAGCGGTTTACTCAACGGCCGGGCGAATGGCTAATCAATGCCAATAGTACACTGATCATTCCGCCGGATGTGCTCGACCTGTTCCAAGGGCGGAGTTTGAATTTCCACCCGGGGCTACTGCCGCAATATGCCGGTCTGCACACGCATCAATGGGCAATTCGCAATGGCGAACACGAGTTCAGTGTAACCGTCCACCGCATCGAGCGAAAAGTCGATGCCGGGCCTATTGTTGGTCAGGTGCGTTTTCCAATCAGAGCAGAGGACACGGGGCTGACGCTGTTCAGTCGATGCCTCACCGCCGGAGCCGAACTCCTCTCTCACATCGTCGCGCAGATCATTCGTGGCGAGGCGCTCATCGATGTGCCCCAGGACTTGACCCGACGCCGCCTCTACCGCCATCGCGACGCCTTGGACGATCGCATCGACTGGAACAACACCGCGGTCGGCGTGATGGATTTTATCCGCGCCGGAAACTACGAACCTTTTGCGTCGCCGACCTACGTGGCGCGACTCGACAAAATAGCCGGATTCGACGTCAAGCTGCTGCGCGCCATCAAGGGGGGAGCAACGACCGCGCGCCCAGGCACGATCGTCGACGTCGCAGCGGAGGGACCGCTGATTGCCTGTGGCGACGGTGCCGCGATCCGCATCGTGAAGGCTAACGATGGCCGACGAGTGATGTCGCCCGAGCGATGGGATGAGTACGTCTCACATCTGCCTATCCGCCGGCTACTCGGGCGCTGCGAGGTTCAAATCCCAGAGCATCGTCGGCCCGCAGTAAACTCAAATTGAGCACGCCGGACAACGGCGGCTTGGTATGCCACCAATAGGCCGGAACCGGGGGACGCCGGACGAATCCAAGTGCGCGCAACGCGCGGTTCATAGCCGGGCAGGTCGCGATGCACACGACTGCACCAGCTCCCCGGTCGATAAGATGTTGTGTGGTCTCGCCCACGATCCAATCGATCAATGCAAGCCGCGAGGCATGCAAGTGCACGAGTTGCGCCTCGCAGCCCAGGGCGCGTATTTGCAGCCGGCTGACCGACACGCCGACCGGCTTGCCATCGTTGAAAAAGCTGAGCACCACAAATTCACCGGCTACCTCGGGTGCGGATGCCAACCAATCAAGAATCGATGTGTCGAGCCAGGGTGCGAAATCGTGGGGGACCATGCCCGCCAATTCTCCAACTGCCGTACCGAGCGCTCGGCATCGCACTTCGGCGCTCGCTGAGGGTGCGGGGGCGCGGCCAATTCGCCGAACCAAGCGTAAGTCGGGGATGACGCGCGCAAGAGCGACACCGTGGCGCCCCAGACGATGCGCGAGAAAGCTGGCAGCCGTTTTTGTCGAGACCGGGAGTACATATCTCTCGGCATTCGGCAGCCGCGTCCATTTGAGCCGCGGCACGAGGTCGAGCGTGGCTTTGCTGCCCCCGATCAACAAGATCGGCTCCGGCTCTGCCATCATCCGCCGCATGAGGTGCAACCCGACACCAAGGGGCTGGTATTCGGGAAGGCAGAACCAGTCGCAGGTCTCGCGCACCAACTCCCGTCGTCCGGCAATCCAATATGGCCGGATGAACGAATCTAAAATTCCGACGCTGCGCCCCTTGTCGCACGCGACCAGCGTTTCGCCGCTTCCGCGGCGGCCATAACGCCAGGCGAAGTAGTTTTCCATCACCTGGTCGGTCCAGTCGCGCTCCCAAAACTGGCCCAATAATTGGCGCACGCTCGCATGGTCGGCGTCACGCAACGGGACAATGGTAATACTCATGCGATCTCGGCCTTGGCAGTTTGTCGCTTGCTCAACCGGACTTCGTGATGTCTCGCTGCCCTTGGCGCGTGGGCACTACGGATACCGCGCCTTACGAGGTCGTGAAAGCGCTGACCAGGTTTCCAAGCGTCAAAGCTCCCTCGAATTCGACGCGCGTCGGATCGAACTTGACGGCGCAACGCTGTTCGACTTCGAGTATGATGTCGAGCAAGTGCGTCGAATCGAGCAATCCCACTTCGAAGAGCTGGGTCGAAGCATCGGCGCCGCCCTTAAACTCGGGCCCTGAAATTCTCGGCAGCATCTCCAGGATGGTCTTGAGGATGATCTCGGTTTTGTTATTTGTGCCCAGCATCGACATTCTGTAGCAGCCCAGTGAACGAGGTGTAATCGGTTTTGCCGTTGGCATTGAGCGGCCAATCGGTGACGCTGCGGATCTGGTTCGGCACCATGTAGTAGGGAAGGCTGTCGCGGCATGCGTCGATGATCTTCTCGGGATTTTTTTGCGATCCCGCGACGAACCCGACAAGGCCGAGGGCAAGGCCATCGTCGCCGACGGGCCAGGGGACCGCAGCGACCGTATCGGTCCAGGCCGCCAGGCGCATGGCATTCTCGACTTCCAGAAGATCGACGCGGTGTCCGCGGATCTTAGCTTGCCGGTCGATCCGGCCGAGAAAGATGAGCCCATGGTCGCTGCTCACGACCGCCCAATCACCGGTGCGATACCAGCGTATTCCTTCGGCCTCCGCGCACTTTGGCGGCTGGAAGCAAGCCACGGTCTGGTCTGGCGCTTGCCAATAACCGGCCGCCACCTGCGACCCGCCAAGGCATAGCTCGCCCGCCTCTCCCTCCCGGAGCGGCTCGCCGGAACTGTCGACGATCATGACCCTCTGGCCGGACAGAGGCATTCCGATAGGTACCGTCGGCAGCGCATCGAGCTCGGGTCGTCTCGCTTTCGGCAAGCGATAGGCCGTGAACGCAACCGTCGCCTCGGTTGGACCATACAGATTCTCGACAATTGAGTTCGGCGCGGCTTCCTGCCAATCCGCCGCCAGCCTCATCGGCAGGGCCTCGCCACAGAACAAGCTCCAGCGCAAGCTGGGAAAGCTGCCGGGCTTCAGCATGCGCAGCCGCCGCATGAACGCCGCAGTGCTGGGCACGGAGAACCAGAAGGTAATACGGCATCGTCGGATGAAATCACTCAGGCCGATAACGCTTTCCGGCGCGCAGTAGAGGCACGCGCCGGCGCTCCACGCCAAGAACATGTCGTGGACCGAAAGATCAAAGGAGAAATCAAACAGCTGGCTGAACCGATCGTCCGGTCCCGGGCGGTAGCGTCTGCTCGTATTCCTGATGTAGTCCAGGGCGTTGCCGTTGCTGATAAGCACGCCCTTGGGTTTGCCGCTGCTACCGGACGTGAAGAGGAGATAGGCCCCATCTTCAACGGCGCGATCGGTGCTCGGCGCGGCGGGGGCTGCGTCTTCGATATCGGCCCGCGTGATGTAACGGTGGCGAGTTGCGCGCAGCGGCCAGGCCGGCTTCGCCGCATCGGGCAGCAGGACGGTCAACGGTCGCGAAAGGCTCTCAAGCAACGGCCCTGCCGCCGCCATCGAATTGTGGTCGACAATCAGGGTGTCGACCGCTGAAGACAACAGAATGTCTCGCAGGCGGTCGCGCGGAAAGTGTGGATTGAGCGGTACATACGCGCTTCCTGCCATCAAAGACGCCAAGATCGCGGCGTACGCGCTCGGCGTCCTGTTCACCAGCAAGCCGCACTGCTGATGCTCGCGTGGGCTTTGGTGATCGCGCGCTATTCGGATAGCACCGGCGAGGCAGGCCGCCGCCTCGTAGAGTTCGGCGTAAGTGAAGAATGATCCCTCGACCCACAGAGCCGGTCGGCCGCCATGAGAAAGTCGGGAAGCGGAAAACAGGTCGCACAGCGATTTCGCTTGCAATCTCTGACCGTAAGAAGACGGCGGAATATCAAGATCTGCAAGCACGCTTCCCTCCCCAGATCCCGCGTTAGCTGCGGTGCGCTTCACACCGTCCGCAACATCCCTCCCGATCACTCCTTAGGCAATAATGCAGAAGCCCCGGCCGACACAATGATGATGCGAACATGTGGTTACTGTGTAGTCGGCAATCCAACAGAAGCTGCACGATTTCCGTGGCCTGGTTGGCTCGCCCGAATGAGAAATACAGTTAAGGCCAATCAATTAAGCAAATTATGTCAAAGGCGTTGCCCCTCTCGGTAATCTCCACAATATGTCTCGTCGATTGACGTCCACCTCTGGAAGTCTGATGAGTCACGATTCTGCTGTGTCGCACGATGCCGCCCCGCAGTTTGTGCTTCCGCGATCTGACAATTCCGAGCAGTCCCGGTACTCGATAATCTGCGGCAAGCTGTCGCGACTTCTCGCTCGAAATATCGCGACCAAGAAATTGACAATGAGAAATACCAAGCCGCTGGTCACGTTCACGTTCGACGATGCAGCGGCGTCGGCCTGCGTCACCGGCGCTCTGCTGCTGGAGCGACAACAGGCACGTGGCACCTATTACATTTCCGGCGGCGGTTGCGGTGCCGTTAGCCCCGTTGGCCAACTCGCCACCACCGAGCAGGTGAAAACCCTTTACACCAAGGGCCATGAAATCGGTTGTCATACCTATTCACACGCCGCCGTTGGCGGCATAGGCCGCGATGCGCTCGTTGCTGAGCTTGAGCGCAATCGATCTTTCCTGCAAGGCATCCATCGCGACATTCTGGTTCGCAATTTCGCCTATCCGTATGGTGAGCTATCCTTACGCAGCAAGCGCTATCTTGAGGCGCGTTTCGATTCCTGCCGATCGGTGACGCCCGGTGTGAATGTTGGGACTGCCGATCTTGGTGCTTTGAGAGCCTGCGAGCTCCAGAATACCGCCATCGACCATCGAGGTGTTTTTGAAATCGTCGCCGAAACTGTGCGGCGGAACGGATGGCTGGTCTTCGCCGTCCATGACGTCATGGATGGTCCGAGTCGCTTCGGAGTGACACCCGATTTTTTTGCGTTCGCGCTGAAAGCGGCGCGTGCGGCCGGCTGCGATGTCGTTCCCGTCCGGGATGCGCTCCGAATCTTGAACGGCGCCGTTGCTTGTCCGGTCAATGACGACGCGGCGCCATGACGTCGCGGGGCGCTGGGGTCGTTTGCTCGCAATCGTTACGGCACTAACGAAGTCATGAGCGGCTGAGACTTCCGTTCATGGTCGATACCGTTGATAAAGGCCTTTTTCAACGGTATCGGCCCTTAGCGGACTCAGGGCGCGCTCTCTGTGTTACGCCGTCCCCCACACCTCGCGCGCGGTCTCGACGACGAGCTTGAGCTTCGCGATCTCGTCGTCGACCGTCATCGCGTTGCCGCCGATGCCTGAGGAGAAGCCGCATTGCGGCGACAGCGCGAGCTGCTCGATCGGCGCGTAGCGGCTTGCCTCCTCGATGCGGCGCTTGAGGTCGTCCTTGGTCTCGAGCTTTGGACCTTTGGTGGTGACGAGGCCGAGCACCGCGATCTTGCCCTTCGGTAGGTATCTAAGGGGAGCGAAGCTCCCCGCACGAGCCGTGTCGTATTCGAGGAAATAGCCGTCGACCGCAATGTCGTTGAACAGAAGTTCCGCGATCGGATCGTAGCCGCCTTCCGCCACCCAGGCGCCGGCGAAATTGCCGCGGCACAGATGCATGCCCACCACCATGTAGGCCGGCCGGCCGGCGATCGTATCGTTCAACAGCCGGGCGTAGGTTTTCGGCAGGGTTTCCGGCTCCTCGCCGATATTGCGGACTTGCGCCCGCAGCTCGGGATCGCACAGATAGGCGAGATTGACCTCGTCGATCTGCAAATAGCGGCAGCCCGCCTGGGCGAGATCGTGAATTTCCTCGCGGTAGACGCGCGCGAGGTCGGCATAAAAATCGTCCATGTCCGGATAGGCTTTGGCGTCGACGGCATCGCGTCCGCCGCGGAAATGCATCGTGGTCGGCGACGGAATGGTGATTTTCGGCGTGCCCCGCGCCACCGATTTGAGGAAGCGGAAATCATCGACAAAAATCCCGTGCGGCCGCGCCAGCTTGCCGGTCACCTTTAGCGTCGGCGGTGAATGGTCGCGTGCGCCGGCGGCCGAGTGAAAGCGCACGGTGAGCTTTGATGCGACCTGCTTCACGTTCTGGAATTTCAGCAAAAAATCGCGCTGCCAGAACGTCCGATTGTATTCGCCGTCGGTGGCCAGCCGAAATCCGATGTCTTGCTGCAGGCGCACCACGTCGCGGATCGCGTCATGCTGGATGCGCGCAAGCTCGGCCGGCGCGACCTCGCCCCTTTCGGCTGCCGCCCTCGCTTCGATGAGGGCGTCGGGCCGGATCAGGCTGCCGACATGGTCGGCGCGGAAAGGCGGTTTGGTGCGCGCTAGCATTGGTCCTCGGTCCATTTGAGCCTCGTTTCCCGGATGCGGTGCAGCGCCATTAGCGCGTTTACGCGCTTTAGGCTTCGTGCTGCGCTGCGCCCGGGAAACGCAGCATTTTTAGCGCCTGTGCGCCTAGGCAGGGACGACAAGTGGTTTCAACCGTCATGCCATCCGTGTAGAAGGATGGCAACGATCGCTTCAGGTGCGCCAATGGTTACGCCAGCTTCGGCTCCGCAGGCTTTGGGTTATGTCGGCGTTCGCGCCAAGGATTTGACCGACTGGGCGGGCTATGGCTCCGGGCTCCTTGGCCTGCAGCGCATCGATAAATCGCGCTCGACGCTCGCCTTCCGCATGGACGACCGCAAGCAGCGCATCATCGTCGATGCCGGCGACGGCGGCGGCGAAGGCATCGGCTTTTTCGGCTGGGAGGTCGCCGACGCAGCAGCCCTCGACGCACTCGCGGCGCATCTCGAGAATGCGGAGATCAAGGTCGCGCGCGGCGCGCCTGCGCTCGCCGACGAGCGGCACGTCAAGGATCTGATCGTGCTCAACGATCCGCTCGGCAACCGGCTGGAGATTTTCCACGGCGCCGAAACGACGGCCGAGCCCTTCAAGCCCGGCCGCTCGATGTCGGGGTTCCGCACCGGCCCGCTCGGACTCGGCCACGTCGTGCTCAATGTCGACACGCCGGAAACGATCGACCGGCTGATGGCGTTTTATCGCGACACCCTCGGCTTCCGCCTGACCGACTATTATTCGCATCCGTTCGTCGCGCGCTTTCTGCACCTCAACCCGCGCCATCACAGCCTCGCTTTCATCCAGACCGGCAGGAACGCGGTCCATCACATCATGATGGAGGTTTTCAGCTTCGACGATGTCGGCCAGGGTTACGATCTTGCGCTCGGTGAAGAGGGCCGCGTCTCGGTCACGCTGGGACGGCATACCAGCGATTTCATCACCTCGTTCTACACTTGGACGCCGTCCGCCTTCATGGTCGAGTACGGCTGGGGCGCGCGCTCGATCGATGTCGACACCTGGCAGGCATGCGAGCGCAAGGAAGGCCCGAGCATGTGGGGCCACGATCGCGCCTGGCTGTCGAAGGAGGACAGCGCCAAGGCCCGTGCGCAGCGGCTCAAGAACGCGGCGGACGGCTATCGCCGGCCGGTGCAGGTGATCGAAGGCAATTACGAGGTCATGTCCGGCGTCTGTCCCTGGTGGGATGCCGTCAAATCGCGGCAGGTTGCGCGTTGAATTGAGCATGGACGCACACGCTGGTGCCAACAACGTTCATACGCGCAAGATCGCCGAATTCGTCTCGCGGCTGAGCTTCGAGCAGATTCCCGCCGAGGTGCGCGAGCGGATAAAACTTCTCATTCTCGACTCGCTTGGCTGCGCCATCTATGGCGCCAACCTCGAATGGTGCCGCATCCTGCGAAGCACCCTCGAGGCGCTCGATGCAACGCGCACGACCTCGATTTGGGGCACCGATCGGCGGCTCTCGTCGCCGCATGCGGCGCTGGTCAACGGCACGCAGGTGCAGGGTTTTGAGCTCGACGACGTGCACCGGACCGCGGTGCTCCACGTCGGCGCAGTGACGCTGCCGGCGCTGATCGCGGTGGCGGAGAGCCATGCGCAAAAACTCTCCGGCCGCGACTTCCTCACCGCCGCCGTCGCCGGCTACGAAATCGGACCGCGCGTCGGGTTGTGCATGGGCCAGGAACATATCGGCCAGGGCTGGCATTCCGGCGCGACGGTCGGCGTGTTCTCGGCCGCCGCCGGCGCCGCGCGCGCGCTGGCGCTCGACGCGGACTTAACCGTCCACGCGCTCGGCATCGCCGGCACCCAGTCGGCCGGGCTGATGGCGGCGCAATACGGCGCCATGGTCAAGCGCATGCATGCCGGCCGTGCGGCGCAGAGCGGGCTTTATGCGGCGCTGCTGGCGAGCCATGGCTTCACCGGCATCGTCGATGTGTTCGAGGCGCCCTATGGCGGCTTTTGCACGACATTCTCGCGCTCGCAGGACCGCTTCAATCTTGCCGAGCTGAGCGCGGGGCTCGGCGAGCGGTTCGAGACCATGCGGATCTCGCTCAAATTCTACTCCTGCGTCGGCAGCAACCACACGACGCTCGATGCCATTGCCGACATCCGCAAGCGCCGGCCGTTCGATGTTGCTGAGATCGAGGGAATCGTCGTGCACGGCTCGCAGGTTACGGTCGATCACGTCGGCTGGCCGTACCGGCCCGACGGGCTGACGGCGGCGCAGCTCAACCTGCCGTTCTGCGTCGCGACGCTGCTCATCGCGGGCGATGTGTTCGTCGATGAGTTCATGCCCGACTGTGTCGACGATGACGCGCGCATAAAACTTTCGCGCAAGGTGAAAGTGGTGCACGACCCCGCGATCACCGCACTCGGCGCGGCCAATCGGCACAAGGTGCGCGTCGATATCCATTTCCGCGACGGTTCCGTCGACAGCGAGACGCGCGAGGCGCCGCGCGGCAGCGAACAGTCGTTCGCCGACGCGGACGATATCGTCGAAAAATTCCGCAAGCTGACGCGGGGTGTCATGGCGGCGAAGCAGCAGGACGCGTTGATCGATGCGGTACGCGATCTGGAGAATCTTTCGGATAGCCGAACGCTCACGGACTTGCTGCGGTTTGGCTGATAATCCGATTCCGGATTTCGCCGGCGCTCGATCCGGGTTACATTTGCTGGAACATGGACACTGACAACATGGAATTCGGCGTCTTCGATCATCTCGATCGCACCGGTCCTTCGCTTTCGGGCTATTACGCGGATCGTCTCAAGATCGTCGAGGCCTATGACCGCGCCGGTTTTTACGCCTACCATCTGGCGGAACATCATGCGACGCCGCTCGGCATGGCGCCGTCGCCGAATGTATTTCTCGCCGCGGTGGCGCAGCGCACCCGCCGGCTGCGCTTCGGCCCGCTGGTCTACGCGCTGCCGCTGCACCAGCCGCTGCGGCTGGTCGAGGAAATCTGCATGCTCGACCACATGAGCGGCGGCCGCCTCGAGATCGGCTTCGGCCGCGGCTCCTCGCCGGTCGAGCTTGCCTATTACGGCGTGGACCCCGACGCGGCGCAGGACATCTACGCCGAAGCCATCGAGCTGATCATACAAGGCCTGACCAATGACGTGCTCGACTTTCACGGCAAGTATTTTTCCTTCAGCGATGTGCCGATGGAACTCAAGCCGCTGCAGCGGCCGTACCCGCCAATCTGGTACGGCGTCCACGCCCCCGACAGCGCCGAGCGCGCGGCGCAGCGCAGCCTTCATGTCGTCAGCCTCGATCCGCCGGGTGATACGCGTCTTGCCATCGAGCGCTACCGCGCCATTTGGCGGCCCACTCCCCCGCAAGCGGGGGAGGGTCGGGAGGGGGCCGCCGTCATGCCCAAGCTCGGGCTTGGCCGCTTCATCGTCGTCGCTGCTGACGACGGCGAGGCGCTGCGTCTCGCGCGCCGCGCCTATCCGGTCTGGCATCGCAGCTTCACGCATCTGTTTCGCCGCATCGGACGAGCGCAGACTCATCCGCGCCCGGCGGATTTCGACACGCTCGTCGAGCGCGGCCAGGGCATCGCCGGCTCGCCGGCGACGGTGAGGGCAGTTCTCGCATCGCAGCTTGCCGATACCGGCTGCAATTACGTCGTCGGGCAATTCGCATTCGGCGATCTGACGCTCGAAGAGTGCCTGCAATCGATCGCGCTCTTCGCAAGTGAGGTCATGCCGGCGTTGCGCGCCAAGAGCGGCAGCGGCGCCAGCGAAGCATTGTCGCTGGCGCGGTAAGGCACCGCACGTGATTATGGATTCCGGGCTCGCCGCTTTCGCGGCGCCCCGGAATGACGGATCACGACAGTAATTCGAGCTTGCCCCCGACCGGAATTTCCGGCGCCGGCTTGTTTGCGGTGATGACCAAATCGAACTCAGTGCCGCGGCGCTGCCACTGGCCGGCGACGAGCGGAGTCTTGCTGACGTTCTTCACCGGCTGGCCGGTCCACCGCACCGGGCCGACCATCGAATTGTAGTTGGTCGCGACGATGGCATCGAGGATCGATTTGGGATCGATGCTCTTGGTGCGCTTCAAGACATCGATGGCAACCTCGAACAAGGCGTGCTGATAGCCGATCGGCTGCGTCCACGGCCGCTTCGTCATGTCCATATAGGTGTCGGTCAGTTGCCGCGCGCTCTGGCCGGTCAAGCCGGATTTGAACGGATAGCTCGGCGTCCACCAGATTTCGCTGGAGAGACCGTTGCCGCGCGCCCCGAGCGAATTGACCACGGAGGGAAACAGCAGCGCCTTGCCGATGGTGACGATCTTCGGCCGGAAACCCTGCTGCGCCGCCTGCGACCAGAACGTCGCGAAATCGGGCGGGATCATGTTGCCGGTGACGATCTCGGCATCCGCTTGCTTGAACTGCGAGATCTGCGACGTGAAGTCGTTGTTCATCACCTGATAACGGCCGGGATCGAGCAGCTTGTATCCGGCCTTGGCCAGTGCCGGCGGCAGGCCGCGCTGCGCATCGCCCCAGGCGTTGCCGTCGGCATCGTTGGGGAACAGGCCGCCCACGACTTTGTTGGTCGGCGCGCCATCCCACAACGCCAGGAACGCGGCGATGACGTCTTCCAGGCCCCAGAAGAAGTGATAGGTCCAGGTGAAGCCTTTGTTCGGATCGCCGTTGCGACCGAAAAAATAAGGCTGCCACGGACAATTCGTGGTGATGCACGGCACCTCGTTGACCTCGGCCTGGTCGGCGACCGGATTGGTGGTGTCGGGGGTCGCGGAGGCGACGATGAGGTCGACCTTGTCGTGCAGGATCAGCTCGGAGGCGACTTCGGAGGCGCGCGTGCCGCTCGATTGGCTGTCCTTGCTGATGATCTCGACCGGGTAGGTTTTGCCGCCGCTCGGCAGGCCGTTGGTAAGGAGATTTCTCACCTGATCGAGGATGAAGCCGTCGGCTTCGCCAAAGCCGGCGAGCGGACCGGTCCTGGGGCTGACATGCCCGATCTTGATGGTCTTCGATTGCGCATTGGCCGGAATCACGCGCAGGATGGCCGGCGCCGCGATCGCGCCGAGGCCGCCCGCCATCACGGCGCGGCGATTGATGGCTGCGCTTGTTCGAGGCTCTGTATTATCGGCGTTCATCTGAATCTCCTTGTCGTCGCACGGTCGGTTCGCCTCCCCCTTGTGGGGAAGGGTTAGGGTGGTAGTCGTAAGCTCAGCGGTCGCGCATCGCTTTCAAATGCTGCATCACCCTGGCGCGGAGCGCCGCCTGCTCCTCGGCGCTCCATTGGCGAAAGCCTTCGCCGGATTTGAACCCCAACTTGCCGTCCGCCACAAGCCTTTGCAGATAAGGCGACGGGCCCGGCCGATTTTCGATCGCCGGCAGCACGGTGTCGTGGATGGCCAGCGTGAGATCGGTCCCTACCAGGTCGGCGTTTTCAAGCGGGCCGAGCACCGCAAGACGACGGCCGAACGACGCCTTGATGACATTATCGACCGTCTCGGCATCGCAGATGCCGTGCTCCACCAGCGAAATGGCCTCCCGCCACAGCGCATGCTGCAGCCGGTTGCCGATGAATCCCGGCACGTCTTTTTTCACGTGCGCCGGCTTCTTGCCGGCGGCTTCGTGCAGCGCCATCGTCCAGGCGATCGCTTGCGGCGAAGTCCATTGCGTCTCGATCACTTCCACCAGCGGCACCAGGAATGGCGGATTCCACCAGTGCGTGCCCAGCGCGCGCTCGCGCGCGGCGAGACCCTGCATGATCGAGGTGATCGGAATCACCGACGTGTTGCTGGCGAGGATCGTCTCGGGGCGGACGTTACGCTCGATATCGGCAAACAGCTTCTGCTTGAGGCCTAAGTTTTCGGATACCGCTTCGACCACGTAATCGGCATCGCGCACCGCATCGGCGAGATCGGCGGCCGGTCGCACCCGCGCGACCGCGCTCTCGTCCTCGCCGAGGTCGCGCAGATTGGCGGAAATCCGCGATTTCGCCGTGTCGAGATTTTGCACCACCGTATCGGTGATGGTGACCTCATGGCCGGCAAGCGCGAAAACCTGGGCGATGCCGTGGCCCATCAGCCCGGCGCCGACGACCGCGATTTTCTGCTTGGTCATAAAGACATCTCACTTGCATTCGCGCCAAAGCCCCCACCCTGCGCTCCCCGCAAGCGGGGGAGGGAAAGGGAGGGGGTCAGCCTGCCGTGTAGCCGCCGTCGGCGTAGAGGATGTGGCCGGTATAAAAATCGGACGCCTTGGAGGCGAGGAACAGCAGCGGTCCGGCGAGGTCGGACGGCTCGCCCAGGCGTCCCTTAGGCACGCGGGCGATAAAGCCCTTGCGCACGGCGGTGGCGCGCTCGTTGTCCTCGTACATCCAGGCGGTCAGCGGCGAGCGGAAGACCGTCGGCGCGATGGCATTGACGGTGATGCCGGTGTCGCCCCATTCGCAGCCGAGCGCCTTGGTCACGCCGTCGATCGCGGATTTCGACGCGCAATAGGCCGTGTAGCCGGCCGGATGGCCGAGCAGCCCGCGCGCCGACGACATGAAGATGACCTTGCCGCCGCGGCCCTGCGCCAACATCTGCTTGCCGGCCGCGCGCGCCATCAGCCAGGACTGGGTGACGTTGACATCCATGACTTCCATAAAAGTTTCGGGCGGCTGATCGACGATTTTTGCGACCTTGTTGACACCCGAAGCGAGCAGCAAAATATCGACGCCGCTGAAGCGCTTCACCGCCGCCTCGACGATTTTTTCGCAATTGCCAGCCGAGCTCGGACGCATGTTGACGGCCTCGACCTTGGCGCCGAGTTTTTCGCATTCGGCCGCGACTTTCTGCAATGCTTCGGCGCCACCCGCGGCGAGCACAAGGTGACAGCCCGCACCGGCAAGTACCTGCGCGCCGAGTGCGCCGAACGATCCGGTCGCGCCGGTAACGATCGCGGTCTTGCCGCGGACGTCGAACAGGGAGAGCGGGTTTTTCAGGAAGTCTTCGGACATGATCTACTCACCGTTCTCTTTCCCTCACCCTGAAAGGGGGAGGGTAGGGTGGGGGTCTGCGGCCTCGACGCTTGCGCAGGCGTGGCACACTTACCCCGACCGGCTTCGCTTCGCTCGCCACCTCCCGCTTTCAGGAGGAGGAAAAAGAGCGTCACTTCACCGGCGCGACCGCGACCAGGATCGAGCACACCTCGTTGGCGCGGTTGATGATCTCGCGGCTCTCGTTCGAGCCGATCATGCAGGAGTCGTACTTCTTCAGCACCGTCTCCTTGCCGCCGACGATGACGGTCAATTCGCCGGCGAGCACGAAATAGACTTTTTCCGGCGGCGAGGCGTCGGGTCCGGCGCCGCCGCCCGGCAGAAAATGGGACAGGCCGACGACGAGCGACTGCGTGCCGCCCGCCTCGGCGCCGAATAGGCGCAGCGGCAGGCAGCCGCGGTGATTGGCCGCCTCATAGGATTTTGCGTCGGAGAAACGTTTGACCTGCATTAGAACTTCTCCCCTTTCTCGATCCGGTAGCTTCCCTTCGGGTCGACGATCGCCACCAGGCGGATGATGCAGCCGTCGCCGCGCTCCCAATTCCACGGGAACAGCGCGAAAGTGCAGCGCCGGCCGGTGACCTTGTCGATATCGCCGCCGACATTCTCGATGCCCAAAATGCCGTTTTTGAACAGGATGCGGTGAACCGGCTCCCAGTCGGGAAAATCCTCTTTCCAGTCGCGGCCGCCGGACCACTTCTTGTATTCCTCGGCGAGATGCGGGTGCAATGGCCCGTTGCGCTGCGGACCGATGGCGGTCGCCAGCGGGTGATCGTTGGCTTGGGTGTCGTGGCCGACGACCTTCACCTTCTTCTCGACGAACCACTCGCCGGCCGACGGCACGAAGCCGGGCGCGCGGCAGAAATAATCCTCGCTGTCCTCGTAGAGCTTGTGCCAGCCGGTGTTGACGATCACCACGTCGCGCGGCCGCACCACCTTACCCGCCGCCTGTTCCAGATCGTCGTAGGTGATCTGCTCCCATTTCTTCTTCGGGATCGAAATCACGACGCCTGAGCCGAAGAAATGCGGCAGCGGCACCTCGTCGATGAACGGGGTACCCTGTATGACATGCGCCGGCGCGTCGATATGCGTGGTGTTGTGCATGCTCGTCGTGATGCGCTGCGACAGCACGCCCGATTTGGCCATGTAATGGATGCGCTCGATCTTGACGTCCTCGAAATACGGCCAATTCGGCGACTGGTAGCCGAACCGATGGGACAGGTTGTAGAACTCCAGACCCATCGAATTGTTGAGGTTTTCCTCCAACGCAACGCCGCGGATCTTCTTGACCACGCCAGACCTCCCTCGCACACCTACTGCTTGCAACGCTTATAGCATTGGGCGGTATACCATTGCACCGGATATCGGCTATAGACCCGTCATTGCCGCATTGCCGCGCCGGGTCAAGCCCAGCTAGACGAGCGGGGAAACGATCGAGGAACGCATGGTCCGCAAGATCGCACTGGAGGAGCACTTTTTATCTCCAGGTTTCGAAGACTACTGGAGGCCGACGGTCGGGAGCGTCGACCCGAAGGTCGCAGGCAGCTTGCTGGCGCGCCTGACTGACTTCGGCGAGATGCGCCTTGCAGCGATGGATCGGGCGGGGATCGCGCGATCGGTGCTGTCGATTGCCGGGCCCGGCGTGCAGAGTGAGCCCGATGCTGCGACAGCGCGCCGCCACGCCCGCGAGTCGAATGACTTTCTTGCGCGCGAGATCGGCAAGCGGCCCGACCGCTATTGCGGTTTTGCCCATCTGCCGATGCAGGACCCGCTCGCCGCCGCCGCCGAGCTCGAGCGCTGCATGCGCGAGCTGAAATTTTGCGGCGCCATGATCAACGGCCACACCAACGGTCAATATCTCGACCACCCCGCTCTCCGTCCATTCTGGGAACGGGCGGAAGCGCTTTCCGCGCCCATCTACATTCACCCCACCGATCCGATCAGCCTCTCCCCCGCCCTCGAAGGCCACGACGGCCTGCGCCGCGCCACCTGGGAATGGGGCTTTGAGACCGGCTCACACGCCTTGCGGCTGGTCTTCGGCGGGCTATTCGACCGCTTTCCCGGCGCCAAGCTGATGCTCGGTCATCTCGGCGAGACACTGCCATTCCTGCTGTGGCGCTTCGACAGTCGGGCAAAGCTCTACGGCGTAAAGCTCGCCAAGCAGCCGTCGGACTACATCAAGCAGAATATCGTGGTGACGACATCGGGAATGTGCTCGGCCGAGCCGCTCAACTGCACGCTCGCCGCGCTCGGGCCTGATCGCGTGATGTTCGCGGCCGATTACCCCTTCGAATCGGCGCAGGAAGCCGGCGAGTTCCTCGACCACGCGCCGCTTGCAGAGCCGGTGCGCCAGGACATCGCCTTCAACAACGCCGTTCGTTACTTGGGTCTGCCGCAGGCCTGATAGTTCCCTGCCGAGTTCCAGTCTTCCGCGTTCATGAGCACCAAAGTTCTCATCGTCGACATTCACGCCGAGCTCTATCGCGATCGGCTGCGCGCGGAGTTTCCTGCGCTGCAATTCGCACTCGCCCATGGCGTTTCGGAGGTGAC
>Ga0074044_10002337_pt1 | contig 16623 bp, 15 predicted proteins | sample BogForMeECP23OM1_FD_94443 | JGI IMG/M metagenome (GOLD analysis project Ga0074044, IMG submission 94443) | Bog forest soil microbial communities from Calvert Island, British Columbia, Canada - Bog Forest MetaG ECP23OM1 | ecosystem: Environmental > Terrestrial > Soil > Wetlands ...
TCTGAAAGGCCTTTCTGGAACTGAACCAAGTTACGTGCCATCGCTCCGCCACCCCCGAAACCTCTCCTGTTCATGCTTTGTACCATACACAGAGCGGCTGAACAATATGGGTAAGCAGGTAGGATTTTAGAATTCGCCCCCTAAAGTTCTAGGCGGATCATTCTAGACTTATCGGCTAGATAAAAAAGCGAGGGAAAGGAAAGGCTCCTGAGCCGGCGCCTCGATCAGCCGCTCGTTGCTGTTTACCGACGCGTGGTCAACTCGTATTCGGCGGTTCGCGAGTCCATCATCCTGCCCAACGCCCGTGTCGGCCGCCACGCCCGGCTGACCCGCGCCGTCGTCCGCCGCAACGCGACGATTCCCGACGGGCTTGTAGTATACGAGGATCCCGAACTCGACACCGGACGCTTCCGATGCACGGCCAAAGGCGTGACCGTCATTACGCGGCCGATGCTCGACAGGCTCGTCTCATGACGCAGCTCGCCACCCATCCGGCGTGCCTCGCTCACGACATGGGCGAGGGCCACCCCGAATAGCCCGATCGCCTGCGCGCGATGTCGCGCCGCGCGCCGACAAGGCTGGCTTCGGCTCGAACCGACGCGTTCGCAGCTTTTGTCGAACGGCCGCTCCTGGCGCATCCCGCCCGTAGCGCCTACGCCCGGTTTCTGGTGTTCTTCGCCCGTACCGGGCTGATTGAGAAGGACAGCAACGGGTCGAAACCTGGATTTCAAACTGAGACACTACCGTCGGCTCAGCGCATCGGAGGGTCGCGCGGTGCGACGCGCTCGAAATAAACAACAACCTTGCGGCTGCGCCTGTCCAGCAGCGCGAATATGGCGCCCTGAGGGTCCGTGCAATGGACGATCCAGGCGCCACCCGGCACTGCAGTCGGGCCATACAGGATTTGGCCGCCGCCGGCTTCCACGCGCTTCGCCGCCGCCTGGACGTCGTCGATGTTGAAATAGTAAAGCCAGAAGGGAAGCGGCAATGTCGCAGGCTTGGTGAACATGCCGCCGATCGTCTCCCCTCCGGCGGAGAACCCCTGATACGTGCCCATCACGCCGATATGGCTGTCGGCTTTTTGCCAGCCAAATAGCTCGCCGTAGAAAGCGAACGCCTTCTCCCAGTCGGTGGCAAGCAACTCATGCCAGCCCACGCGCCCCGGTGTGCCCAGCTCGGCAGACTGCGCCTGGCCGGATTTCAGCCCCTTGACCAACGCAAGCGTTGCCATTTGCGGGTCGGCGACGACCGAAAAGCGGCTGATGTTGGGGACGTCCGTCGGTGGGACGTACACCGCTCCGCCAAGCTGCTTGATCCGGTCGACGGCGGCGTCCACGTCGTCGACTCCGACATATCCGATCCAGTGCGGCGTCACACCCGTTCTCCTCGCGCCCTCCGGCACGTTCATCAGTCCGCTGATGGGGGAATTTGCAACGGTAAACAGACTATAGGCCAAACCGGGCATCGAGGCATCCCGCGTGCCCCAGCCCACGACATTGGCGTAGAAGGCCTTGGCGGTTTCCATGTCTGTCGTCATCAGCTCGTACCAGACGAAACGGCCATGAGGATTGACCATGTCTGTTTCTCCTTTCGAGCCTGCAAAGAAGTCGCGGCGACCGCATTTGAGGCGAACTAGGGTTAAGACCTAATAACCATCTTTTATTTCAAAAGCTTGGTCACAGGCATGGAGGCCAAGCCATGGACTCCAATTTATTTTGGTTCAGCGACGAGCAATGGGCGAAGATCGTCCCGCATTTGCCGACCAATCAACTAGGCACGCACGCAAGCCATCAAATCGCTATGGCGGTTCCTACGTGAACGCCAATAGCTTTGCCGCTTAAACGCATCTGGGAGGGTTCCTCGGGGTGCTGATCTTCCTTCTAGGCCTGCCGGGCCGGATGGCAATCGCCCGCAAGCACCCGGAAGCCGACGCGGTCTATTTGATGGGCTGGATCGGCTTCCCGGGGTCGTGCCGTGGATTCAGGCGCTGATCTGGGCCTTCAGGCCGACCGACGTCGCATAGCCGCCGCGTGCAAAAAGGTCCCCTTCCCACCTTTCGCTGCGGGTGACCTCGATCAAGGACTGCTTCGGGCGGAGTACTGCCCTTCCCGGCCGACCTTTGGAGGGCAGGACTCCGCCCTCCTCGAGATACTGGTGCGCGAGGGCAGATCGCGCCGGGACGATTGCGGCTCACATTTTCTTCCTCCGTTCGACAGCGATAAGACGACGAAGCGCTTGCAGCGCGCTCGCGCCGCCGATATGTCTTGTGTGATGTGGGTGGCCAACAATCCTATCGTCGCCGTCCGCGCTCAATCGGGGCGCCGGCGGCGGGCGTGGCGGATCGGCGTGACGATCGGGCTCACGTTGGCCGCGCTCTGCTCCATCCTCCGCCTTGCACCCCCGGCCCACGCGCAGTCGCCGCTCATTCAAGGGTGGCTCGCTGTGAATACGGAGTGTAAGGGCGGCCGCAGCGATGATCCCAAGACGCAGCAGGCGTGCGAGAATCGCGACAAGCTCAGCGCGAGGCTGAAGCGCAGGGGCTGTTCTTACCAGGAGCACGGCGACTGGTGGAAATGCCCGCACCCGCATTAGTCCGCGAAGCAGAGCCAGCAACGATCTTGACCACCAGCGCCTACAGCGCCGGCGCCGTCGACGCCTCGACCTGCTCCGCGCGCGCGAGGCCGCGATCGAAGCTCGCGAAGGCCTCGCATGCGGACGAACGCGCCAGATGCAGCGCGTCGGCGAAGTCCATGCCTCGGTCGGCCCAGTCGAGCGCCTGGGTCAGAATAGCCGGTCCTCGACTGCGACGCTCGACAGGCCGGCAGATTTGCGCAGAGCGCTGAGGATCGCGGACCGAGGCGCTAATTCGCCCGCAGCACCCGCTCGACCTCCGAAACGACGGTCAAACTGACGAAGTCGGTCCTAGCGACGACGACGGAGGTTCAAACCGATCGCATCGTCCCCGGACGGCTTTCGAAAAATCCCGCCACTGCATTTCTGGTTATAGAAATCCATGTCTCGTCCGGTTTTGACACGACGCACGGCCGAAAGCTCGTGGCGAAGCCTCCGGCAGGCCGCCTGCGCCCTCTTCGCCGTTTTCCCTGTTCCGGCTCTCCCGTTCCCTGTTCCCTGCCGTAACAGGGAAGAAATCTTCCCTGTTATTTTCACGTTAAACGCACGCCAATTTGTTGCGGAGTTTGGCGCAAGCATCTGTATAAGCTGGTTTTTCTCCCAGAAGCCCGCGCATGGAGTGCGCTTCTTTCCCTGTTTTTCGCCTGATATCAGGGCAGAACAGGGAAAACGCCCCCCGATCGGGCGAGCGTCCGCCGCCGTGAACGGCGTCGGACGCTGCGGACGACAGGGCGAAAGAGAAGCGCCGGGCGGTCTGGTCGGTTTCGGTAGCCCCTCATGTGCAAGCGGGGAGAGTGGGGAATCTCAACCGATCTCGCCCACGGCCCCAGACGCCCGCCGCTCACTCCCCCTTGTCCTTGCTGAACAGGAACGGCGCGACTTCGGAAACGCCCGGCGGCTTCACGACGGCGAACGGGGCGGGGCGGCAGACGGCGAGCGCCGAGAGGCCGACGCGCGCCGTGAGCAGGCCGTTCAGCACGCCCTCGCCCATGCGGGCGGAAATTCTCGAAGCGATCCCGTGGCCGACGAGCTGCTGCAACAGGCTGTCGCCGACCGCCATGCCGCCGGTGATGGCGAGATGGGCGCCGATCGAGCGGGCGAGCTTGACGAGGCCGAGGAGTCCGGGCCGCCCCCCGTAGATCTCGGCGATGCGCCGCACGAGGCGAATGATCTGCGCGACGACGAAGATCACGTCGAGGATGGCGCGCGGGCTGATTGCGGTGACCAGCGAGACGCGTTTGGCCGCGTCGGCGATCTCGCCTTTCGCCTTCTCGTCGAGGGGGCGCAGCAGCGCCCGCTCCGCCACGTCGATCAGGTCGCGCCCGTCGATGATGGCGCGCGCGGCGTCCTCGACCTGGGCCCGCGCATGCGCGGTTTCCGGCCGGTCGCGGTAAACCGCGACGAGCTGGCCAATGAGCTTTCGGGCCGCCTCCTGGTCGTCGGCGGCGCGCGCCGCGGCGAAGGCGACGTGCATCTGGGCGATCTTCGTCTGGCGGCCGACCGCGAGAAGCTCGCGGGCGATGAGACCGACGAGGCCGACGAGGAACAGAACGCCGAAGACGAGGCCGATCAGCCCGAGCGACTCGGCCCGCGCGAACAGGCCCTCGATCAGGCTGGTCGTCCAAAGCCCGAAGGCGAGCGAGACGAGGCCGGCGAAGCCCGACCAGAGAAGGCCAGCGAGACTGAAGCGCCGGCGCGACAGGAGGCCCCGCTTCTGCGCCGCTTCGACCTGCTGCTCCGCCTCATCGATCCGGGGCGCCTGGGTCGCGGCGGGGATGGGCTCGTGCTGCGACTGGATGATCGCCGCGGGCGCGAGCGGGGCAGGGCCGTCGTCGACCGCGACGCGCGCGTCGTCGAGCCGGAAGGCGCGGGGGCGGGGCGGGCGCTGGCTCATGCGAGACGATCCCCGATGAGGAATTGCAGAGCGCGGTCGAGCCGGATCTGCGGCGCGGGCTGGCCGCGCGCGGTGATCGGCGGGCGGAAGCGGACGAAGCGCCAGTCCCTGTCGGCCTCGGGCAGGGCGATCGCGTCGCCGGTGAAAATCGACATCGGGTCGGCCGGCAGTTCGCCGGGGAACACGGCGGCTTCGGCCACGCCGTCGAACTGCTGGCCGCCGATCGTCTCACCCTTCTCGGGCACGCCGATGATCGCCTCGAGCGTCTCGCCTCCCTGCCTGATTTCGGCCTCGCGCGTGGCGCGGACGGCGGCGAGCGCGATGACGTCGATTTCCGCGCCGACGCCCTCGGCGCGCGCGATCGCCTTGGCGGTCAGCGCCCTTAAGATCGCCTCCAGCCGGTCATGGCTCGTGTGGTGGAGATGGTCGGCCTTGGTGGCGGCGAACAGGATACGGTCGATGCGCGGGCGGAAGATCGAGGCGAAGCGCGAGGACCGTCCGGCGCGGAAGGCCCGCAGCACGTCCGAAAGCGCGTTCTCGAGGTCGTTCAGCGCGGCCGGACCGGAATTCAGCGCCGCCAGCGCGTCGACCAGGACGATCTGGCGGTCGAGCCGGGCGAAGTGATCGCGGAAGAACGGCCGCGTCACATGCGACTTATAGGCCTCGTAGCGGCGCTCCATCATCGCCGCCATGGAGCCCGGCGCGATCGCGTCGCCCTCGCCGAGCGGGATCGGCGCGAAAGTCAGCGCGGGCGAGCCCTCGAGGTCGCCCGGCATCAAAAACCGTCCGGGCGGCAGGGTCGAAAGCGCATAGACGTCGTCGCGCGCCCTGCGCAGGTAGGCGGTGAAGCGCTTGGCGATGTCGCGCGCCGCGGCCTCGTTCGCCTCGGCATGCACGTCGAGACCCTTGAGCGCCGTGCGCCAGTCCGCCGACAGCGGCGCGCGGGCGGGCGCTTCGCTGGCGCGCAACGTCTCGCGCGCCCATTCGGCGTAAGACTTGTCGAGGAGAGGCAGGTCGAGCAGCCACTCGCCGGGATAGTCGACGAGATCGACCGAGAGGCTAGAGCTTCGCCCGCCCCAGCCGGACGCGCTTTCGAATTCGATGGTCAGGCGCAGTTGCGAAATGCGCCGCGTCGATTGCGGCCAGCAGCGGTCGGGTCCGCTGAGGCTCGTCAGATGCTCCTCGTAGGCGAAACGCGGCACCGCGTCGTCCGGCTGCGGCTCGAGCCGCGCCCGCGACAGGCGTCCCTCGGCAGAGGCGGCGAGCACCGGAAGCGTCGCGCCTGCGATCAGATTGTTGACGAGCGCAGTGAGGAGCACGGTCTTGCCCGAGCGCGACAGGCCGGTGACGCCGAGGCGCAGGCCGCCGCCGGAAAAATAGTCGCCGACCGAGCGGGCGACGAGCCCCGCCTCGAACACCAGATCTGAGAAAACTGACAAGGGGGTCCGCGCGTGAGATCCTTATTTAGGGGGCGTCGGGCGGTTTGGACAGAGGGTCAGCCCGTGCCAGCTTCGAGCTCGGAGGGTGTGACGAACAGGGCGAGCAGCGCGGTCTTCCGCTCGATGTCGTCCCAGGCTTCAACCGAAAAATCGAGCGCGGCGACGGCTGAGGTCGGGTACTTTGCCGCCATCCGGCGCAGTTCGGGATCGGCGCCGAAGCCCGCCAGCGACACGGCGAGTTCGCCGATCCCAGGGTTGTGACCGACGAAGCCGACGCTCGCATGCGCGTCGGACAAGGCGCGCGCGCGGGCGAACAACATGCTTTGCGTCGCGTCATAGAGCGCGAGCTCTTCCTGAAGCTGAACGCGCCGCGGCCACTCGGAGGCGAAGATCTCCGCCGTCTGCTTGGTGCGCAGCGCCCCCGAATGAATGAGAATGTCGGGGAGCAAGTCGCGCGCCGCGAGAACTTCGGCGACTCGGCGCGCGTCGTCCCGGCCCCGATCGGTCAGCGCTCGCTCATAATCGTCGCGGCCCATGGACGGCTCGGCTTTGGCGTGACGGATCAGAAATAGGCGGCGCATGGGCGGACTTTGCTTGAGCGAGGGGCAGTAGGCAATAGGCAGTCAGCAGTCGGGCAGGGAGTAGGCGCCCGACGGCCGATAAGGCTTATTGCCGACTGCCACCGCTCACCGCTCCCGGCGGCTCAGGAACGCCAGCTTCTCGAACAGGTGCACGTCCTGTTCGTTCTTGAGCAGCGCGCCGTGGAGGGGCGGGATCACTTTCTTCGCCTCGCGCTCGCGCAGCGTCTCGGGCGACACGTCCTCGTTGAGCAGGAGCTTCAGCCAGTCGAGCAGTTCCGACGTGGTCGGCTTCTTCTTGAGGCCGGGGGTTTCGCGCAGCGAGAAGAACGAGCGCATCGCCTCCTCGACGAGCCTCGGCTTGATCCCGGGGTAGTGCGACTCGACGATCGCCCGCATCGTGTAGACGTCGGGAAAGCGGATGTAGTGGAAGAAGCACCGGCGCAGGAACGCGTCTGGCAACTCCTTCTCGTTGTTCGAGGTGATGAGGACAATCGGCCGCAGCGCCGCGCGGATCGTCTCGCCCGTCTCGTAGACGTGGAACTCCATCTGATCCAATTCGAGCAACAGGTCGTTGGGGAACTCGATGTCCGCCTTGTCGATCTCGTCGATCAGGAGAACGGGCCGGGTCGGCGAGGCGAACGCTTCCCACAGCTTGCCCCGGCGGATGTAGTTGGCGATGTTCGAGACGCGGGGATCGCCGAGTTGCGAATCTCTCAGCCGCGACACCGCGTCGTATTCGTAGAGGCCCTGCTGGGCGCGCGTAGTCGATTTGACGTGCCAGGCGATGAAGGGCGCGCCGATCGCAGACGCGATCTCCTGCGCAAGCAGGGTCTTCCCCGTGCCGGGCTCTCCCTTGACCAAGAGCGGACGCTCGAGCGCGATCGCCGCGTTGACCGCAGTCTTCAGTTCGTCCCCCGCGACGTAGGTCTTCGTGCCTTCAAAACGCATCCGCGTTTGACCCCCGGTTTTGATTGAAAAGGCGGCGCGTCAACTCATCGCTCCCTTGACGGTTTCCACCAGCTGCTTGAGTGTGAACGGCTTCGGCAGGAAGACGAATTCCTGCTTCTCCGGCAGACTGCGGGCGAAGGCGTCGTCGGCGTAGCCGGACATGAAGACGACCTTCGCGTCGAAACCGCGGCGGCGCAACTCGGCCAGCATCGTCGGCCCGTCCATTTCCGGCATGATGACGTCGGAGACGATGAGGTCGATCGTCCCGCCTGATTTCTCGACGACGCTGAGCGCATCGACGCCGGAATCCGCCTCGAGGACGGTGTAGCCGCGCGATGCGAGCGCGCGCGAGGCGAAGGCCCGCACCGCCTCCTCGTCCTCGACCAGGAGAATGGCGCCCCGGCCGGTCAGGTCTGCGGCTGGCTTCGCGGATTCCTTCTTGAGAGGCGTCTCGGCTTCCGCTTCGACAAGGTGCGGAAGCAGGATGCGGAACGTCGCGCCGGCGCCCGCCTCGCTTTCGCAGAACACGTATCCCCCCGTCTGTTTGACAATGCCGTAGACCATCGACAGGCCGAGGCCGGTGCCCTTGCCGACCTCTTTGGTGGTGAAGAAGGGTTCGAAGATCTTGGCCATCACGTCGGCCGGAATGCCGTGCCCGGTGTCCCGGACCTCGATCAGAACGTAGTCGGCCGGAACGACCGCCATTTCCTTGAGGCGGGCGGATTCGGACGCCGGAATATTGCGGGTGCGCAGCGTGATCTTGCCTCCGTCCGGCATCGCGTCGCGGGCGTTGACGACGAGATTGACGATCACCTGCTCGAACTGGTTGAGGTCGGCCTTGACCAGCCAGAGATCGCGGCTATGGACCACGTCGAGATGGATCGTCTCGCCGACCAGCCGGCGCAGCAGCATCTGCAGCTCCGACAGGACGTCGTTGAGCTGCAGCGTCTGCGGCCGCAGCGTCTGCCGGCGCGAGAACGCGAGCAGTTGCCGCACCAGACCCGCCGCCCGGTTGGCGTTCTGCTTGATCTGCATGATGTCCTGGAAGGACGGATCGGTCGGGCGGTGGTTGGCGAGCAGGAGATCGGAATAGCCGATGATGGCGGTGAGCACGTTGTTGAAGTCGTGCGCGACGCCGCCGGCGAGCTGGCCGATCGCCTGCATCTTCTGGCTCTGGGCGAGGTTCTCCTGTAGCGTGCGCTGTTCGGTCGTGTCGAGGACGAACACGATCGCGCTCGCGCCTTCGTCGCTGCCCGGATCGGCGGCGGAGACGAACAGGCGAGCCGAGCGCGCGGCGTCCGGGCCCTCGAGCGAAACGTCGAGCGGAGCGATTTCCCCCCGGCCCTCGGCGGCCATGGCGATCGCCTGGCGCAGGGGGGCGTGGTCGCGCTCGGCGACGAGGGCGAAGATCGACAGCTTGCCGGCGCCCGCGGACGACTTCAGAACCTCGGGGACCAGATGCGCGAAGGCCGCGTTGGGCCGCAGAAGAGCGCCCGAGGCGTCCACCGCGGCGATTGCGACCGGCGTCGAATTGAAAAAGCGCGCGAAGCGCACCTCGGCGGCGCGCAGGTCTTTCTCGCCCTTGAGTTCGCCCGGCGCGCGGTTGATGACCAGCGATCGGGACGGCCCCGGCGCGCCATTGCTGGAAAAGGCGACCTTGTGGAATATCCGGGCCGGCAGGATGCGGCCCTGCCGAGCCTTCAGATCGACGTCGAACTGTTGGGTCTTCACTTCGCCCGGTTCGGCGGACATCACTGTCAGCATGGCGCCGCCGTCGCCTGCGATGATGTCGTCGATCTTGAGCTGGCCGAGCCCGAACTGGGCAAGGTCGAAATCGAGCCACTCCGCGAGCGTTGCGTTCATATAAACGATCGCGCCGTCGCGATCGGCCGAGAAGAACCCGGCGGGAGCATGGTCGAGATAGTCGATCGCATGCTGAAGATCCTGGAAGAAGCTTTCGTGGCGATCATGCTCGCGCGTCTCGTCGGACACCGTCCAGACCGTCGCCCCCTCTCTGGCGACGCCTTCGAGCGGCCGCACCCGAATGCGGTACCAGGCGACGTCCGCCCCGTTCAGGGACGGGGCGAGGCGCAGTTCCTCGCCCGCGCACTTCCCCGCCTTGGACGCCTGCGCCAGCCGGTAGATGGACTCGGAGATGTCCGGCGGCCCGGCGAACAGGCGTTCGACCGGCTTCAGTTCGCCGATCGAGCGCGCGCCCGAGAGCGCGCGATAGGCTTCGTTGGCATAGAGAACGCGCGATTGCCGGTCGATGACCACGAGGCCGTCCGGGTTGGAGTCGACGATCGCCTTGGTTGTGTCGAAGCGGGCCGCCCGGATCGGGAATTGCAGCAGGCCGAAGGAAAAGAGCAGCAGTCCCAAGGCGCCGCAAAAGGCGAGCGCGACGATCGTTGTGGTCACGATCGCCATGCCGGCGCCGTTCGGAGCAAGCCACAGCGCGAGGACAGCGCAACCGACTGCGAGCAGGAGGACCACCAGGACGAGCGGATTCCCTGTCCGCTCGATGCGGTCCACCAGGGGAGGGGGCGGCGTCGAATTCATCCGAGGACCAGATTCAGGGACCCATGCTTCGCGAGCGCGCGAGTCGATCGCCATGCCGCCTGTGCTAGCACGCAGCCTGCCTGATGTCTCGACATGGTCTCGCCCGGCCAGGGCCGAAATTGGCCGCCCGCCGCAGTTTTCAACGGGATTGCGTTTTGTTATGAAACCTGCTCGGCTTGTTCCGAGCCGCAAAGGGCATAGCGCCGACCTGGCGGAGCGTTCAGGATTCGTCGGGTCCATTGACCGAACGCGCTCAAGGGTGTTGACGATGTGCTCCGGCCGTCGCCGCGCCGGAGGACGAAGTTTTGGCCTGCGCGGTCGGCGGCGTGGGCATTGGATATGGCATGCAGTGGTTGAATGACCTTCCGTTCGCCGGCAACCCGGTTGCCCAGATCGCCGTCCTGGTGGCTTGCGGGATCGCCGTACTGGTGGCGCTGGCGATCGTTTATCGTTTGGTGTTCGCGCACCAGTTGAGGGTCCCGGGAGGGCGGACCCGGCAGCCGAGGCTGGGCCTCGTCGACGCGTTCAGTCTCGACGGCCAGCGGCAGCTCGTCCTCATCCGGCGCGACAACGTGGAGCATCTCGTCATGATCGGCGGGCCGAACGACGTGCTCGTCGAGTCGCAGATCAATCGAGCGCTCGCGCCGGGTCGCGAAAACAATCTGGGGCCGGCGCAGCCGGCGCCGCCAGCGCGGCGGCCAGCGGAGGCGGCAGTCGTTCCTCTGCCGGTCCCGGTTCAGCCTGCAGTAGCTGCCGCAGCTGCGCCGCCGCCTTCCGTTGCGCCACCGCCCACCGTTCCCGCGCCGGAGATCCGGCCCGTTCGCGCCCAGACCGCTTCCCCGCCTCCGCCGCCGGCCGTTCGCGCTCAGACCGCTTCCCCGCCTCCGCCTCCGGCTGCTCCCGCTCCGCCCGCGCCTCCGGCTGCGGCGCGGGGCGTTCAACCGGCACCCCTGCCGGCGGCGGCGGAGGTCGCGGAGGCCGTCCGCCCCATTCCCGCGGTTCAGTCGCAACCGCGCGCTTTGCCGCCCCGCCCCTCGATGCCGCCCCCGATCGCGCCGCCGAGCGCGGTCGCCGGGCGGCCCAACGTCGCCCGCCCGGTCGATGCGCCGCCGCAAGCCGCGCCCCCGCAAGCGGCGGGTCACCCGACAGCGGTTTTGCACGCAGCCGACGCTCCGCCCGCTTCGAAACCCGCCGCGCCGCAGTCGACGAAACCGGCGCCGCCGGTCGTACACGCCGCCGTCGCGAAAGCCCTTGGCCTCCCCTCGATGCCCGCTGAGGCGCCGGCGAAGCCGGAGCCGCATGTCGAGCAACCGGCGCCTGTGAAGGCAGCTGTCGCGCCGGCAGGCGCGCCGTCGCAAGCCGCGAAGCCGGAGGCGCAATCTGCGCCGCCGCCGCCCTCGAAAGCCCCTATTTCCCTGCCGCCGCCGATTCGCGCCGTTCCGAGCGCCAAGCCTGAAGTCAGGTCTGAACCGAAGGTCGGTCAGGCCGCCCTGCCGGTTCCGGCCGGCGCTCCGAAGCCCGCCAACGCGGACGACACGCCGCCGCCGGAAAAGGCGCCGCAGAAGGCCGACGATCCATTCGCCGGTCTCGGCTCTCTCGAAGCGGAAATGGCGCGACTGCTTGGCCGCGAAACGATGAATTAAGGCGCCGGATCCTCGGGCGAGGGTTTTCGCAAACGGCTACTCGTCCCGGTAGATCTTCTCGCGCCGCTCATGACGCTCCTGCGCCTCGACCGAGAGCGTAGCGATCGGGCGCGCGTCGAGCCGACGGAGCGAGATCGGATCGCCCGTCTCGACGCAATAGCCATACGAGCCGTCCTCGATGCGCGAGAGCGCGGCCTCGATCTTCGTGATCAGCTTGCGTTGTCTGTCCCGGGCGCGCAATTCGATCGCACGGTCGGTCTCGGACGAGGCGCGGTCGGCGATGTCGGGATGATTTTCGCTTTCCAGCTGAAGCGCGGTGAGCGTGTCGCGGCTTTCGGCCAGGATCGCCTCGCGCCAGGCGATCAGTTTCCGGCGGAAGTACTCCCGCTGGCGTTCGTTCATGAACGGTTCGGCGTCCGACGGCTTGTAGCTTTCAACGGCGAAGTCGTTCATCAGTGATTCCTGACCCTCAATGGATTTTGGCGGCCTTATAGCGATCCCATGACGAAGGAACAATGACTATCGTTGGGTTCGGACGGGGGAGCCGAAGCGGCGCCCGCGCTGCCGCATTTTGCCGCAGCCCGCTTGCCAGACAGGGATGCGCGCTTCAATTTGTCGGATGGGATTCGGTCTCTCCGGGACGTCGGTCGAATGGAGGTTTTCTTATGTACAAGCGCATCATTCTGGCGGTCGACCTCGCCGAAACGTCCCCCGCGCCCAAGGGGCTCCCCCAGGCTCTGGAACTGGCGAAGGCCGGCGGCGGCGAATTGAGGCTGGTCAATGTTCAGCCGGTCGTGCCGGCCACGTTCATGGAATATGTGCCGGCCGATTTCGACGTCGAACAGACCAAGCGCGCCCGGGAGGAGCTGAACGCCATCATCGCAGACATCGACCTGCCGGCTGAGCGAAAGAGCGGCTCGGCGCGCGCCGGCGGAATCTATCATGAGCTCCTGCAGGAGGCCCAGGATTGGAACGCCGACCTCATCGTCGTCGGCTCCCATCGCCCGGTGATGAGCGACTACCTGCTTGGCTCGAACGCCAAGACGATCGTGCGCCACGCCCAATGCTCGGTGCTGGTGGTGAGGGAGTGACGCCTCGAGCCGCCCGTCGAAAAAGCCTCAGGCGGCGAGCGCCCGCATAGCGGTCTCGACACCGTCCGGGGTGAGCGGAAACATCCGGCCCTGAAAGATGTTGGCGATCATTCTCATCGACTGCGAATTGGACCAGTAACCTTCGGGCGTCGGATTGATCCAGACCGTGCGCGGCCAAGTCAGGACGGCCCGCTCGAGCCAGACCTTGCCGGGCTCGGGATTGAGATGCTCGACCGAGCCGCCGGGGGAGACGATCTCGTAAGGGCTCATCGACGCATCGCCGACAAAGACCACGCGGTGGTCCCGGCCGTAGGAGTTGAACAGATCGCGGGTCGCAAGGCGTTCGTCATGCCGGCGGCGGTTATGCTTCCATACGCTCTCGTAGAGGCAGTTGTGGAAATAGAAGTGCGCGAGCCGCTTGAACTGGCTCTGGGCGCTGGAAAAGAGCTGTTCGGCCGCCTCGACGTGCCAGTCCATCGAGCCGCCGACATCGAGAAACAAGAGGACCTTGACGGCGTTGCGCCGCTCCGGGCGCAGCTTCACGTCGATATAGCCCTTGTCGGCGGTCGAGCGGATCGTTCCGTCGAGGTCGAGCTCCTCGGCCGCGCCCTCGCGAGCGAACCGGCGCAGCCGGCGCAGCGCGAGCTTGATGTTGCGCGGACCGAGTTCGGCGTCGCCGTCGAAATCCCTGAACTCGCGCTTGTCCCAGACTTTGACGGCGCTGCCGCGGCGGCTCCTGTCCTGGCCGATCCGAACGCCCTCGGGGTGGTCGCCGTAGGCCCCGAAGGGCGACGTTCCGCCCGTTCCGATCCACTTCGATCCGCCCTGATGGCGCCCTTTCTGTTCGCCGAGGCGCTGGCGGAGCGTCTCCATCAGCCGGTCGAAGCCGAGCTTTTCGATCTCGGCCCGCTCCTTGGGACTGAGATAGCGCTCGGCGAGGCGCCGCCGCCATTGTTCCGGCAGCTCCTTGGCCTCGACCGCCGCCTCGACCGACAGCACGCCCTTGAAAGTGGAGGCGAAGACGACATCGAACTTGTCGAGGTTCCGCTCGTCCTTGACGAGAACGGCGCGCGACAGGCGGTAGAACTCGTCGACCGACCTCTCCGCCAGGTCCCCCTCGAGGGCGCGCATCAGGTCCAGATATTCGCGCGGCGTGACGGGCACGTGCGCCTGCCGGAGATTGGCGAAGAACGTAAGAAACATGGAGACGATCCTAACGCGCGGCGAAGCGGGTGTGCAATGTTTGCGCCGCTGGAAAACGGGAGCGCGCATGGCCGCGGTCGTCAGTCGTGAGACCTATGTTCTGCCGCGCGCGGTCGCGCCGGACGTGGAAGTCTTCGCCGTCGGCGACATTCACGGCCGAACGGATCTTCTGCAGGCGCTCGTCGATGAGGCCGCGGGCGAGCCGAGGCGGCGGGAGAGGCGCGCCATCGTCTTTCTCGGCGACCTCGTCGACCGCGGCCCGGACAGTCTGGGGGCGATCGACGTCGCGATCGGCGCAGGCGAGCGCATCGGCGCAGACGACGCGATCGCCTTGATGGGCAACCACGAGGCGATGATGCGGCTGGCGCTCGATCCGAGCACGCCTTGGGACGACGCGCTCGACGCTTTCGCCAATTGGCTGCGCAACGGCGGGACGGCGGCCGTTCGACAGTTGGTGGATTTCACGACGCCGCCCGACGGACCGGAGGAACTTCTGACCGTCGTTCGCGTCGCGCTGCCCGAGCGTGTGCGGCGGTGGCTCGAAACCCTCAGCCCGTACTGGCGCTCCCAGGATGTTCTCTTCGTCCATGCCGGAGTCAATCCCTATATCGACCTCGAGACGTTTCTCGCGACGCCATGGAACGAGCCGCTCGCCGAACTCGAGGAGGAACGGCACTGGGCGTGGGTGCGCTGGCCGTTCCTGGAGGCCTCGCCCGGGCCGGGCGGCTTCAGCGGCCTGTTCGTCGTGCACGGACACACGCCGAACGACGCGCAGCCGAAGCCCTCGCACGCCGATCAGATCCGCCGGTTCCGCCTCAACCTCGACGCCGGATCGGGCCTGACCGGCCTCGCCAAGATGGCCGTCATTCGCGGCAATGAAGCGAATGTGCTGACCGCCCTCGGCCCGACCAACCGGATGCTAAGCGGGGATCAACGTCACCCCGGGGCCTGACGCGTTCCACGGCAGCCCGTGGGTCCATAGGAGCTCGCGGGGCACCATTTCCCGGTGCCGGCGGGTGGAAGGGAATCCAAATTATCCGGAAGGATTTCCAAGCCGGGCGGAAGGAAATCCAAATTATCCGGGAGGAAATCAAAACATTATTTTTATGTGAAAGCAATGCTTTCAGGGGCTTGCGCCGAATCGGCCCGAAATTCGCGATTCATCGCGCCACGCTCGGCGATGGCCTCGTGCGTCCAGCCCTTGCGCAGGCCGCTCAGCCTCGCCGACGGCGGATAACCCAAGCCGCTTCTGTTGAATGATCGTCATGTCCAGCTCAATGTCGCCTCGCCGTCCGCCGCACGAGGCGGCGCAGATGACCGTGAGAACATAGCACGAACATTGGAAAATGGGAAGCGTATTTTGCGAGGAGAGTGCAGCCGCTCGGCGATCCGATCGTTCGCGCGCAAAAATTGAGCGGGCGATGTCAACTATTCACTGCTTATTATGGCGTTAAGGCGGTCGGCCTCGGCTTCGCCGGCGGTCTTCGCGCCGGGCCGATTTGACGGCTCGCCCGATGCGCGCCGTCTCGGTAATGGGTCCATTTGAAAATGACTGCGCTTGACAAGCTCTCGCCGCAGGGTGGCAGCTTGTGATACAAGGACGCATGCCCAAGCATCCCAAACGTCCGCGCGATCCCGCACAGCTTGCGAAACTGATGGTAGACATCACGACCGGGCAAGTTTCGGACGCACCCCTTTCAGCCGACACGCGATCGAATTTGCCCGGGCTGGCGGGTTAAAGGGCGGCAAGTCTCGCGCGACGGTATTATCGCCGGAACGACGAATAGAAATAGCTCGGCTCGCGGCACAGGGTCGGTGGGCGACGAAACAGAGATAGCGCGGAATTCCGGCCGTGATAGCCTCCCACGGGAAGGGTCTCGTGGGAGGGGTGACTCCATGACGGTTTGCATTGCCGCTCGAAGCGGGAACGTTATATTTCTAGTGTCGGACAGGATGATCGCGTCGGGTGATATTCAGTTCGAGCCGCCAGCCGCGAAAATAATTCCCCTGACTTCTGCTATTGCTATAGCGGCGAGTGGCGATAGCTCGTTCCATAATGAGGTCGTCAAGGAAGTTAGCCGTGAAATGAAGGAGAGGATAGTTGCTGAGCCGAGCAACTGGTGGCTCGTAAAGGACGTTGTTGGCTTATACATTAAGTATCGAATTGGGGCAAAAATAAAACGCGCGGAAGCAGCTATACTTGTGCCATTGGGATTGGATCGCCAGTCATGGCTTAATCAGCAAAAACTTATGGAGCTAAGCTTAGTAAAGGATCTAGCCGCCGATCTTATAAATTTCAGTATTCCAGATGTATCAGTAATTGTTGCCGGTATTGACAATTTCGTCGGTTCTCCGACACCGCACAATTGTACGATTCATAATGAATATATAAGCTGCGATGACATTATCAGTTTCAGTGCCATTGGAAGTGGAGCTAGACATGCGGAATCGCAATTTATGCTTGCCGGGCATGCGTGGAATTCACCGCTCCACCCCACTGCCGCGTTGGTTTACCGGGCCAAAAAAGATTCAGAGATTGCCCCGGGGGTAGGAAAGTACACGGATATGTACATGACCGGCCCAGGTATAGGGCAGATGGTGGAAGTGAGGTCGGATATTCAGGAAAAAATAGAA
>Ga0074044_10002339_pt1 | contig 16612 bp, 4 predicted proteins | sample BogForMeECP23OM1_FD_94443 | JGI IMG/M metagenome (GOLD analysis project Ga0074044, IMG submission 94443) | Bog forest soil microbial communities from Calvert Island, British Columbia, Canada - Bog Forest MetaG ECP23OM1 | ecosystem: Environmental > Terrestrial > Soil > Wetlands ...
GAGGGTCGCGGCTGGGATCTCCACGAATGGCAGCGTATTGGCGAATGTGCGCGCGCGACGCCGCGACGGCTTCTTCTCGCCCAAGCTCGACGGTACAACGGGGCGGCCGTCGTAAAGCTTGCGAACGTCGAAGCTGATGCCCAAAGACCATAAACGGCCCAAGGCGTGTAGCAGCTGCACGAGGCTCGAGCGGCGGCGGCTGTTGAACGCTACGGCGACTACGTCCTTGCCGTGCAGGATATTGTCGATGAAACCGGTGAGGTTGGCCGCTGCTCCGATTTCGACGAAGGTGCGCACGCCGTCGGCGTACATTCGCTCGATCGTTTCAGTGAAGCGCACGCGCCTTCGCCATTGCCCGGCAACGAGCTCGCGAATTTCGTTTGGCGCGGCGGGCATCGGGGCAGCGGTCGCGCAGGAGTAGAGCACGGTCCCCGGAGTGCGAAAATCGAACTTCCGATAGATGGCGTCGAGATCGACGTTCGGGGCGAACAGCGGCGTGTGGTAGGGACGGTTGAACGGCAGAAATGCACACAGGCCGCCCTCACGCGCAAACTGAGCCGCCATCGCCTCGAGCTGCGTTCGTTCACCGTACAGCACCATCTGCTGCTGACAATTGTCGAGCGCGATGTGGGCTTTTGCCTGCTCGACCAACGCAATCACTCGCTCGCGCGGCACCGCCCCGACGGTCAGCAGCGCGCCGCCTGGAGCCTCGCTCGATTGCTCCATGGCGTGATAGACGCCCTTGAGGTCGTGAATGCGGACTTCGAGGTCATCCCAATCTTTCCAGCCCAGCGCTCCTGCCGCGAAGAGCGCCGCGTGCTCGCCGCTGCTGTGGCCGACCATCGCGTCCGCGCGCAGGCCAAGCCGCTGCGTGATCGCAAGCAGCGCCTGGCTCGCGACCAAAGCCGATTCTGACCCCAGCTCGATGCTGAAGAGTTTCTTCTCGAGTCGCTCTTTGGTGGCTGCGCTAAGACCCTTCGGCGCGGGAAAGACGCACTCGCTCGGCCGGTCGCCGTTCTCAGCGTTGTAAATTCCATCCCAGAAGTCGAACCATTGCCGGGCTTCCGGAAAAGCCTCGAGCATGTCGGCAAGCATGCCCTGGTATTGGGCACCTTCCCCCGGGAAGACAAATGCGAGCTTGCCGCCGCGGATTTTATCCGAGCAATAGATTCCGGAGCGAAGGTGGAATTGGGCGCCGCCGGCCGCGATGCGTGCGCGCGCCTTGCCAAGCTTATCTGCAAGATCGGCGAGGTCTTCGGCGACAATCGCCAAACGCACCGGCCCCGTAATGTCTTTCGCTGCAAGTGCCGCAGCCACCGCAGCCAGCGGTTCCTGCGCCAAATGCCCGGCGAGACTGCTGCGCAACTCATCGACTGCCGCCACCAGCCGATCCGCATCCGGCGCTGACAGCACGACGAGCTCGGCGGCAAGATAGGCCGGACGCACGCCCCCAGCCGGTTCGGGCGCCTCTTCCAGAACGGCATGGGAGTTGATGCCGCCGAAACCGAAGGCGTTGACCGCGGCACGGCGCCGCGTCTTGCGCGATGCGATCCATGGCCGGGTTTCGGTGTTGATATAAAATTTGGTCTGGTCGATGCCGAGCGCCTCGCTGACCTCGCCGCAGATCGTCGGCGGCAACACCCGATGGTGAAGGGCCAGTACCGTCTTTATCAGTCCGGCAATGCCCGCCGCCGGAATGCAATGGCCGATCATCGATTTTACGGCGCCGAGCGCGATGCGCGGCATGTCGCCGTCGCGCTGGCCGAACACCTCACGCAGAGCGCCGATTTCGGTGCGGTCGCCGAGAGGAATTCCGGTGCCATGCGCCTCGACCAGTCCAAGGCCCTCGGGCTCAAGGCCGGCATCTTCATAGGCCCGGCGGATAGCCAAGACCTCGCCTTCGAGCCGCGGGGCGAGCAATCCCGCGCCCTTGCCGTCGCTCGACTGGCCGACGCCTTTTAGCACCGCATAGATGCGGTCGCCGGCGGCACGGGCATCGTCGATCCGCTTCAACACGACGATGCCGAGACCTTCGCCGAGCAGCGTGCCATCGGCCATGGCATCAAAGGGCAGAGCGGCCGCGCGTTGCGACAGCGCGCCCAGGTGGTTGAACACTATGGTCGCAATCGACGGAATCGTTGCGTTGACGCCACCGGCGAGCATCAGGTCGCTGCGTCCGCTTCTGAGCTCCTCCATCGCCGCCTTGACCGCGAGCAGAGACGATGCGCAAGCCGCGTCGATGAGGTAATTGGGTCCGCGCAGGTCGAAGCGATTTGCAATGCGTCCGGTCATGACATTGGGCACGAGGGCCGGCGCGATGTCGGCATTGAATGGCGGAAGCTGCGCCACGAGCGCTGAGCGCAGCTGGTCGAGCGCAGCGGCCGGGGCATCGGGCAGCAACTGCCGAATCAGCTCGATGGTCTGGTCGACCACCACCCCATGCTGTATGGCGCTGCCGGTGCCGCGGTGCAGATAAGTGCTGTGCCCGAGCACGATTCCGGTATTGGTGTGATCGTAATGCGCTGGGCAGCCAGCGTCGGCAAGCGCGTCGCGGGCAACTTTTAGAGCGAGAAACTGGTCCGGCTCGCCGCCGTCGATCGCATTCGGCATGACGCCCAATTCGATCGGGTCGAAACGGTAGAGATCGCCCAGGTAGCCGCCGGCCGCCGAGGCAAGATGGGTTGAGCCTGCGGCATTGAGATAGCGCTCAGCGCCCCAATCGGGCTGCGGATCCCCGATATGAACCTGCTTGCCGCGAATGTTGCGCCAGAACTGGTCCGGCCCATCCGCCCCCGGGAATATACAGGCCATGCCGATCACAGCGATGTCGCCACCACCATATCTGTGCTCGGGATTGGCCATTACGGACCTCGATCACTGCTTCGCAAAAACGATTTGCTTAGACGCGAATTTCACCGGTCCAGCCGCATATCCGGTTCAGGGTCGGGCTTGCCGTGCATTCCAGTTCGTCAATAGCGAATACCAGCCGGCCCGCCTCGTCCAGAACAAGGACTTGCACGCAAACCTGGGATGACGGCGCCGCGTTGGGCTCAATGCGCATGACCAACTTTCGCGCCGGCCCCGCTCCGGCGAAGCGGCGCACCGGACCGAAACGATTGGGCAGCGCCATCGCGTCCGAACTCACCCGCGACCACATGCAAGCCAATTGCGCCGCGGCATCGACCAATGCCGGATCGAATAGCCAACGATCCAGGGGGCCCGCATCGCGCACCAGCGTGTGCGGCGTGGTACCGACCACGTCGGCCACAATGCCACTCGCATCCAAGCCCAGCAGCCGATGAACCACTTGCAAGCAGGGACCGTGGAACATCACCTCACGATAAGCTTGGCGCGCCGTGAGCGGCGCCGGTCCCGGCTTGATCAATTGAGCGGGCACTTGACTTTCGGGCAGCGCATCGGTCAACCGAAGCGAGGCGCGATAATTCGGTTGACCCTTTTCCCCGAGGGGACGGATCTCCACCGAGGCATTAAAGCCGCTGGCGTCACCATGTTCGCTGCCGAGCACGTTGATCTCGATTGCGCGCGGCTTGTCATCGTCCAGGCGGAGACCCTTCAGAAGCCGCAACTCGGTGACTTCGGCGACACACCACTGCGGCCAGATGGCCGCCGTTGCTTCCGCCGCGAGCTCAAGCGCGAAGGCAGCAGGCAACACCGGTACGCCATCGATGCGATGCTGATCCAAGTAGAAGTCGTTTTCGATCGAGAGTGTGCGCTCGATCGTGCGCCCACCGCGTTGCCCCGGGCGCGGGGCGGCGCCGGCGAGCAGCGGTGAAGACGCCATGGGTGCTGACGTCTCAATATCCCCCGGGAGGATTGCGCTCTGCTCGATCTCACGCGTTTCCCACAATGCCTGGCCGATCACGATTTCGACGTCGTCGCTCGGACCGTGCAAAATCTCGTCGCGGCACACGAGCGCGCCACCCGCGGGCTCGACCAGGTGAACGCCCTTGGCCTCGAACTTGCGCCGGGTTTCGTCGGACACCATGCCGGCGCCGTGCCGGGTGCCGAGCCAGGGTCCCCAATTGAGCACGGTGATCTTGACGGTTTGCGGCCACAGCGCCCGAAGCTGCCACGCCAAGCGATTGAGCAACTCGTTGGCGACAGCGTAATCAGCCTGGCCGGAATTGCCATAGCGGCCGGCAACGGAGCCGAACAGGATGAAAAACCGCAATCCTTCCGGCTTCAATGCGCTCGCGATGGTGAATGCGCTGAACGCTTTGGTCTCGACGACACGCAGCCAGCTGTCGGCATCCTTGTCGACGATCATCTTGTCTTCGATCAGCCCGGCGCCATGGATGACGCCATCGAGGCGGCCGTAACGGGCGTAGATCTCAGAAATCAGGGCGGCGGCTTCGTCGGCCTTGCGCACGTCCGCGATCCGATAGACGACTTCGGCGCCGGTGGCGCGAAACTCGGCGATGTTGGCGCTGATCTCGCGGTTGCGCAGGATCGCCTGCACCTGCTGTTCGATGTCGCGGGGCCGCGGCGCTTGGCCGGCAGTGCGCGCCTGCGCGATCAGATATGCCCGCAGTGCGCCGTCGGTCTTCAGTTCAGCAAGTGCTGAGGTTTCAGGCTCGGGTAACAGCGATCGCCCAGCCAGCACCAGTGTGACGCCGGGTCGCGCCAGCGGATGCAGCACTTCGGCGGTGATGCCACGCGCACCGCCCGTCGCCAGGATGACGGCGCCGTCCGGCAATGCGTCGCGGGGCGCGGATGACAAATCGATTTCGGCGGGCTCGGTCCGGAAGATGGTCCGCCGGCCGTTTGGGTATCCGACCTCGATGCGGCCGCCTGCGAACGCGAGTTCGGCGAACAGCAGGCCGGCCAGTTCGCGCGCGGTCCGATCGCGCGGCAGGTCGATGGCCTTCGCCATGACCTCGGGCCATTCTTCGCGCAACGTCTTCGCCAGCGCCGGGCCGCCGCCGGCGATGCGCAATTCCGCGCCGGCCGAAGCGCCCCGTCCGAATGCGCCGCCCAAACCCGACACCAGCAGAACGCGCCCCCGCGCCTGCAAGCTGGAGACACAGCGGACGAATTGATGCGGGAGCAATTCGTTGGATTGGACCGCAGCGCGCCAGGCTGAAGGATCACTGCCGGGCGCGATCGGCTGCGCGCCGAACGACGCCAGGTGGACGAAGCCGACGACCTTGTCGTCACCCGATTTTCCGGCCTCCGCAGCAAACTTTTCGGGCACATCTAAATCGGCCGGAACGATTTTGGGCCGCGCGCCGGCGGCCTTGATCAAGTCCGCCAAAGCCGGCGCCAATCCGACGCCGTCGTCGGTGATCACATAGGTTCCGGCCGGCAACGTGGTCGGCACCGGTCGCGGCAAATCTTCGGCATGCGCTACGAGGCGAAACCGGGGCGGACGGGCGCATGCCCTTGCCGCGGGCGCGTCGGCCCCGGTTAAATCAAAAGGGCGGGTGGGCACTCCCGCTTCGCTTCCGATCTTCGACCATAACAGATCGAGAATACCGTTGAGCGTCTTCTGCCCGTTGAGCGCGTCGCCGAGATCGGCCGTCTTCGCCTGAGCGTCAGCCGGCAGCCACTTCAGGAGCGCGCCCAGGATCTCCACCCGCTTGATGGAGTCGATGCCGAGATCGGCTTCCAGGTTTTGGTCCATGCCGAGCATGTCGCGCGGGTAACCGGTCCGATCTTCCACCAGACTGATGAGCTTGTCGGTGATCGTCGCGCGGCCGAATGGCGCCGTGCCGTTCGTCGCTCCGCCGTTCATCGTTGCACTGTTTGTGGGTGCGCCGCCACTTACCGGTACCGGCGCGCCGCCATTCCCGCGCGGCGCGGCCGGATCGTTCTGCGCCGGCGAATGCGGCTGGGCTTGCACGGCAGGTTTCGCGGGCGCGACCGGTGCTTTCGCTGCGGCAGCCAGTCGCGCGATTGCGGCAGCGGCGGGGCCGTTGGTGAGCGGGCGCTCGGCTTGTGGGGGCGGGCTCGGCATGGGCCGCGGCGCAACCGCCGCCGGCCGCGTCGCCTGAAACACCGGCCGCACGCTCCGCACCGTCGGCTCGCCGCCGTTCAGATAAGCGAGCATTACGCTTTCCTGGGCTTCCAGAAACCGCTGCATGGTCGTCTGGAATTCGACCAGAGCGGCCTCGCGGTCGCCAGTCGGATCGTCGCCTGTCATAACTTTCTTCTCCTCTCTCACGGACCGGCCTCTGCTCGCCGGCACGCTGCGTGAACCCACGCCGCGTCGATCAAAGGGGCGCGGCGCGTTTGTTTCGATTCGTGAATGTTCCGACGGAGGCGGCGGCGTCAAAGGAGCCACGCCATCCAGAAGGTGCGCAACTTGTTCTGTCGGCAGCGAAGCGCCAATCCGCGACTCTGTAGCCTCCTCCAGGGTCAGGACCGGTGCCGGAGCCGTACCGAACGGTCGGGCGCCGCTGCCGTTGAGCAGCCACATATGCGGCGCCGGCATATCGCCGCGAGACGAGGCGGCGAGCGAGTCGTCGAGCAGGCGGCAGTCGCGCCCCCGCCACAGCCGGGCGAGATCAAGCTCGGCGCCCTCCGCCAGCAAGGCGGCGACGCTTTGCAGCAATCCGCTGAGTCCGCCGCTGCCGTCGTCGCAGACGACCGCGCGATGCGGCTTGCCATCGAGGACCTGGTGGATCATGCCGGCCTGGGCACCCTTCGGTCCCACCGACAAGAAGACGCGGGCACCGTCGGCGTACATCGTCTCGATCTCGGCCACGAATTGCACCGGGCTGACGAGATGCTCGGCGAGCACCCCGCGCAGGCCAGCGACATCGTCCGGATAAACGTTGGCTGTCCGGTTCGAGTAAACCGCAATGCTGGGCGGCTTCAGCGGCAGCGACTGGATCAACTCGGCGAGCGGCTCGGCAGCTGGCGCGACGATAGGCGAATGGAACGCCGCCCCAACCTGGATCGGCTGGAACGAAAGCCCTAAGCGTTCGAGCTGGGCGCCGGCGGCCGCAATGCCGGCCTTGGTTCCCGAGAGTACCGTCTGCATCGGCGCGTTATGGTTCGCCACCCAGACGTCTGCCATGCCTGCGATGGCGCTTTCGAGCGTCGGGCGCTCCGCGCGCACCGCCGCCATCGTTCCAAGGTCGCGGCCGGAAGCGGCCTCGATCATGAAGCGCCCGCGCGCTTCGGAAACGATCAGAAGCTCTTCCAGACTCATCACGCCGGCGGCATAGAGCGCGACGAACTCGCCATAGCTGTGGCCCGCCGCCATATCGGCGCGCAGTCCGAGCCGCTGCAGGACCGCAAGCAACCCCGCCTCGATCGCACCGAGCGCCGGCTGGGCGATATCGGTGCGGGTCAAGCGCTCGGCGGCCGACTCGCGCGCGGCAGCATCGTAGAGCGCGCGCCCAAAGATGGCGCGGCTGAGGTCGCCGTTGGGGACGCCCTTTTCGGACATACGGGTCGAAAGCGTGGCGTCGGCCTTTTCCACGATCGCCCGCATCTCGGGAAACAGCACCGCGAGTTCGCGCAGCATGCCGACATATTGCGCGCCCTGGCCGGGGAAGATGAGCGCGAGCTTGCCGCCGCCCGCAATCAGCGGAGCGTCATTGAAGAACGCTCCGGGCGGGAACGGCGCCTCCGGCCGTTCGAGATGAGCCGCCAGGGCGGCAATGCGCTCGGCCACGTTGTCGCCAGTCCCGACCACTAGAGCGGCGGTTAGGCCGGATTTCGGCGCCTTGCGCGCCAGCGTGAAGGCGAGATCGCGCAGCAGCGGCTGGGCAGCCTGCGCCAGCCGGTCGGCGGTTTGCCGGACGGCGGCAGCGAGGCTCGCGCGATCCGCGCCACGCCAGATCAAGAGCTCGCGCGACCAGCGCTGGCGCGCGGCCGTGTCCCAGTCTGCATCCAGTCCCAGGTCATGCTCTTCGAGCGTGACGTGGAAATTCGTGCCGCCAAATCCGAACGCGCTCACGGCAGCGCGCCGTGGCGTGCCCGCTCGCGCGAACCAAGGCTGCGCCTCGTTCAAAAGGTAAAGCGGTGAATCGGCCTCGGCGAGCTTCTTGTTCGGCGCTTCGACATCGGCGTGCGGCGGCAACACCTTGTGGTGACAAGCGAGCGCCGCCTTGATCAGTCCGGCGATGCCGGCCGTCGCCTTGGTGTGGCCGATGAACGATTTGATCGATCCGATCGCGTGGTCCTGCGGGGCCGCGTCGAATTTTCCAAGCAGCCGGGTGACTGTTTCGAGTTCGGCAGTGTCGCCGATCACGGTGCCGGTGCCGTGCGCTTCAAAGAGTCCGACCGTAGCCGGAGAGTAGCCGGCCATCTCGTAGGCCCGCGACAGCGCGCGGATCTGACCGTCCGGATGCGGTGCCGTCATCGACTTCGCCCGGCCGTCGCTTGAACCGCCGACACCCTTGATCACCGCGTAGATGCGGTCGCCGTCGCGCTCGGCGTCGGCGAGGCGCTTGAGCGCCATGACCGCGATGCCTTCGGAGATCACGATCCCGTCCGCGGTCGCATCGAAGGCGCGGCAGCGGCCGCGCGGCGAAAGCGCCTGCGCCTTGCTGAAGCACAGATAGCCGAACGGCCCTTGCACGGTGTCGATGCCGCCGGTTACGACTACGTCGCTGCGGCCGGTCTCGAGCTCAAGGACGCCCTGATAGACGGCAGCCAACGAAGAGGCGCAGGCTGCGTCGATGGTGTAGTTCACGCCGCCGAAATTGAAGCGGTTCGCACTGCGTCCGGCCGCGACGTTGAGCAGAATTCCGGCAAAGCTATCCTCGGTCCATTGCGGCAGCCGCGCGGCCGCTTGCGGCGCGAGCGCGCCGAGAAAGCGCGGCATCTCCGCGCGCACGGCGTATTGCGCGCCGACATCGCCGGCGCCGCCGCTGGCGCCCAGGATGACCGAAGTGCGCTCGTGGACTTCAGGCGCATTCTCCAATCCGGCATCCGCCAGACAGCGCCGCACGACTTCGAGCGTCATCAGCTGCAGCGGATCGATGGCCTTGAGCGCGCGCGGCGGAATCCCGTAGCGCACCGGGTCGAACAGAAGATCGTTCAGGAAGCCGCCCCAGCGCGAGTAAATGTGATCGGGCGAGGTGCGATCCGCATCGAAATAGAGCCGCCAATCCCAGCGCTCGCGCGGGATTTCAATGATGCCGTCGACCTTGTCGAGAACGTTGTCCCACAATTCGTCGACGCTTTCGGCCTTCGGAAAGATGCCGGCAACCCCGATGATCGCGACGTCGGCCGGGCGCGCTCCGCGGGCCCCGATTTCGATACGCGGCGAGGCGTCGGCAAGCCGAGCCAACAGAAGCTCATGCGCCCCAACGCTGACCGAACGATGCAGGGCGGCCACGGTTTCGACGTCGCGCCGCAACGTCGCGACCTGTCCGATCATGTACATGCCCTCTCGCCGCTGCCGACTGAGAGGGACGTCGCGGATGGCGTTGTCCGGCCCACCGCGTTCCTGGCCCTTGCTCGCCACGCGCAGTCGCCCGAGCGACAGTCCTTCGAGTTCCTCGCGAACGGCGTCGCCGGAAAGTTTCTCGGCTTCGAGGTCGCGCCGGCGCTCCAGAAACTCTTCGGCAAACGGGGTCATCGCCGCGCGGCTCGCATGGCCGGGACCGGTCTCGAGCGTCACCGTCTTTTCGCAGGCGATCGCGGCGCTCTGGAACTCCGGAACGACTGCGCCCGAACGGACGATCTCCTGCGTGAACAGGTAGGCCGTACCCATCAGCACGCCGATCTTCATGCCGCGCTCGACGAGCGGCGCCGCTATGGCGGACACGATCGCGGCGGAGCGAGCGTCATGCACGCCGCCGGCAAACAGCACTTGAATTTCGGCATCGCGCGTCGGGTCGGGCGGAAGGCGAAGCAAGGTAGAGACCATGGTGTCCCACAACACCAGGCTCGACAGCGGCCCGACATGACCGCCGCATTCGCGGCCTTCGAGCACGAAGCGGCGGGCGCCGCGTTCCAGGAACATGGTAAGGAGCCGTGGCGACGGCACATGCAGGTAGCTGGCGATCCCCGAATCTTCGAGGTCCTTGGCCTGCTCCGGACGGCCGCCGGCGATCAGCGCGAAACGCGGCGCATAGCGCAGCGCGACCTTCACCTGCTCGGCAATGAGTTCTGCAGGCGCAAAACCGAGTAGCCCCACGCCCCACGGCTTGCCGCCGAGACGTTCGGCGGTCTCGCGCAAAAGTTTGTCGACCGCCTCCGGCTGCATCAGCGCCAGTGCCAGCAAAGGCAGGGCGCCAGCATCGGCGACGTCCTGGGCGAAGGCCGCGACATCGGTCACCCGCGTCATCGGACCTTGGACGATCGGAAAATTGGTCTCGTGGCTTGCGGCGACGCCATGTCCGGCGCCGAGCGGGTCGAGCGCCGCAGCAACCGACAGCCGCCGCTCGCTCTCCGCCAGCAGACCCTGTGCCAGCCGCCCAAAGGTCGAGAAGCGATCGGCAAACGGCTTCGCGTAGGCTGCGGCCTGACCGAGCGGTAGAATCTGACGGCTCGGGTCGTCCCAGCCGAGGGCGCCGAGCAGGCGCTCCGTCCCCTCATCCCGTGAAGTTGCGGAAATCTTCTGGCGCATCTGGCGCAGGTGCTGGAAGCCGGGCTTGTCGAACACGCGCCACTGTTTGTCGCCGACCGAGATAAGGCCGGTCTCAAGGCCGGTAAAATCGCGTAGCGCCACCTGCAAGGCCGCGGCAACCGATGATTCCTTCAGCAGCAGGAGCTGATCGTCGAGCACGACCCCCGCAGCGCCCACGGCGCGAACCGCGGCCGTGCCATGCAGGCCGACGCCGCCGCGTACAAAGACCGGCGCTGACTGCCGCGCGAGCGCCTTCTGCAGAAGAATGAAGGATGTTTCCTCGCCGATCAGCCCGCCGGCTTCATGGCCTTTCACCTGCAGTGCATGGTGACCAGCCAATGCGGCGAGCCTGTCATCCCATGCGGTCACTTCGACGATGACGCGCAGACCCAAACCCACCATCCGCTGCAACAGCTCAGGTCGGCCGAGCACGATCGCGGCGTCGACAACGAGCCAGCCGAGCCCTGCCGGCACGTAGCCTTCGAGACTGGACAAGATTTCGTCGTCTATCGCCGCGAGCTTGAGGCCGAAGGGCGCGCGTGCGCGCCCGCGCAACGTGTCCAAAACGGCGAAAGGCAACGCCCCGATCTCGGCGTTGATGATGCCGAGGCAGCCGGCACGATCTGCTGCAAGCACGAGCTTCGCGTCCGCAACGCCCGCAGGCGTCAACGCGATGATCTGAAACGGCTGCCTGTCCATGCCCCGCTCATTATCCGATCCGCGGTCAATATGCGGATAGTTCCTACCCGCGATCAGGCCGCGGCGTTATTATAAATGACGACGCCGGCGGCGACGACCACCGTCGCACCGCTTATCGCCGTCGCCCGGTATTGATCCAGCCGTCGCATAGGCTGTGTTTCACGAGGGCCGAATTCCTTCCAGGAACGGAACCGAAAACGCCGCCTCATGCATGACCGGCCCGTGGCCGAAATAGCCGCCTTCGCCAAACGCTTCGCCATGATCCGCCATGATCATGAAGTACGTGTCCGCCGGCGCTTTTTCGACCAAGCGAGAGAAAACCTGGTCCACATATTCTACGCAGCGGATTTGCTGCTTATGCAGGAATTCCAGTTTGTCCGCGTCGAAGAAGCTGGCGCTGCCGTTGCCGTTGCTATGGACGACACGGCCACCGGAGTCGTCGCCGGCCGCCAACGCCTTCGCTGCGCCATGCACGCCCAAAATGTACGGCAAATCGGAGTCCTTCAGCATGTAGGGGTAGTGTGTCTCGCCTATGTTGAGAAAATAGAAGGTCGGCCGGTCAGGCGTGAACTCGATCTCGTCGACCATCCCGCTGAAGTCATTGTGGTTCGACATCAGCTTGTAGTCATCGAAGAACTTGCTGATCAGGGTGAAGCTGTTGAGCACCGGCATCGACACCCGACCGATGCAGCGATAGCCGTTGTCCTTGAGCAGCTTGGGCAGCGACAATTGCGGGATAAAGCTCTGGAAACCGAGATCCGGAATATCGAGCCGGCTCATCCACGCCGTAAAGTCTTGCTTGTAGACTTCGGAGGCATAGACGCCCTGCGGCGAATGATGCGGCACCAAACCCATAAGGTACGAGTAGTGGGAGGGAGCGGTCCAGGACGCATAGGACCAGCGCTGCTCTGCGGCACCGAACCGGTCGAAGTGCGGCTTGTGCGCCTGAACGAAACTATCGTACCGACAGCTGTCAAGCACCATGAAAACCAGATTCCTAGCCATGTCACGCTCGCCTTGTTTGCGGCCGCGTTGATTGGCAGACTGCCCTTCCACGCCGGCCAGAAAGTTTCTTAGCCACCCCGGATGCCCGTTAGTATCGCCGGACCAAGGTTGGGTTCAAAAATGCGTCAAGAAGCACAAACAATGTCTTGTCCGGCCACGGAAACCGCTTCAAAAACGCCAATTTCCCTGGCCGATATTAAATAACGCCCAACTTCCGAACCGAGAACTACGCTCACGTCTATACACCCCATTAGCCAACACGGATGTGACTGCGGTCACAATTTGCTGCTTTGCGCACAAGGCACTGGCCTAGCAGCGATAAGCCATCTGGCACTCGACGCTGCCACCCCAGTGGGGGCCAACCGAGGGCAAGTTAAGCAAAATCGATGCCATAATTAAGTTTACCACATTATCATTCTACGTAATACCCGGATTATCCTACGCAATATCCGAACATTGCAATATCCGAAGATCTTTTGCGCTGCATCAATTTCACTTGAACAGACCCGCAGCCGCGGCTCAGGTTCGTCCCAGCAACCTCGCCAAACCGCCGTTTTCGTCCGCATCGGCGAGCGGCGTAGGACAATTTAGTCGTACGCTAAATTTGTGTTCCCAGGATGATCGCATTGCCTTGAAAGTTAGCCCGATCGAAGGCCGCTTGCCGGTGATGGAACAGCCAACTCGGTCCTCGTATTGCATGTGACGCTCAGCCGATGATGATCGATTACACTCCTTCCGACCGGAGGCCTATTACATCGGGCCGATCGAGGAACCTTCAAGGAAGAGATGAGGCACTGGCGAAGAGCGAAGCGGTTGACGAAAAGCGCCGAAAGCTGCCCCGGACCTTAAGAGACTGCCGCGAGGAAGTTCCGCCGCGACCCCGTCCCGCCAGCGTTCCTGGCGCCTGCGGCATAAACTGAACGCGATCAGGATGTGATATCTGGACAACCGCGTGGCGACTTAGCTGAACTACGTCAGCGAATGATTTGAGCTGACCCACGGAGAAGAAATGCGACATTAAGCGTGCGGAAAAGGGTCTGGCGTGGCGTCAGATTCGAGTGTATTGTTTATGCAGCCGACTGCGAATTGGGCGGCGGCCTTTTACTAGGTGATCAACCGGCCGCTTCGGGCGAGAATGATGAAGCCGTCCCTCGATCGTGCTCGGGTGGACGTGAAAAGCACGCACAAGGATCACGCACAAGGATGGTGTCATGGACATGAGGAGTATTGTTATGGTGGCGTTGGCCGGGCTCGCGGCATTTGCTTTGCCCGCCCGCGCCGATACGACGATCAAGAGCGATGACGCCTCGGTAGAACTCACCGTGCCCAATGGCTGGCGTCAAACCAAAACGGCAGCACCGGCGATTCAGATTCAGGTGACAAATGGGCGCTCAGTCGTTCTTGTGAGGGTCGTCCCAAAGGAGGATTACAAAGATTTGAAGTCATTCGCCCAAGTCGGTTCGTCGCGATTTATAAAAAATCTTCCGGACGCCGAGCCGAAAACCGAGGATGTCCAGGTCAACGGCAAGCCGGCGATCCGAGTTACGGCGGAGGGCACTCAGGCCAACGGCGTGCGACGGGGCTTTGTGATGACATTCGTCGACGCCGATGGCATGTTCGTCGATGTCACCGGGGTGGCCGGCGCGTCAGCCTTCAAGGCCGAGCAGCAAATTATGGCGGATATGGCCGGCCGCGTAAAAATCTTGGCGGCGGCTGGAGCCGCACCGACCGAGCAAAAGCCCGCCACCGCCCCGCCCGCCGGCAACGCGCCCGCCGCAACGCCGCCCGGTGGGCCCCCGTCGGGACGGGCGCCGCGCTGACGCGGTACTCTCGGTCGCACAACTTGGGCTTTGCGTCGCCGATCGCCCGGAAGCGGCGTGTGGCGCAACGGCGAACGGGCATATATATAAGCAATGCCTACCTCGGGGTGCACGCGAACCGTTAGCGTTCTGTGGTGCTTGGAGCCCTCGGTAGCGTAAGAATAGCCGAAGTGCGGCTTGAACTTTTTCGTTGCTGGACCGACAAAGCTTGATGCAGCATCGGTTGAGCTTGCCACGCTGGTTTCGATTCCGTCAGTGGACGGCAGCGACCAGCGCCTGTCGGGTGCTGACGCGCCAGCGCCATCAAACACCGTGGCAGCCTTTCCGCGGCGAGGCGTTGAAAATTGCCGTATTTTTAACAACTTACGGGCGTTAATCGGATTGTTTCTTGGATTGGAAGCAGCAAACGATTGGCCTTCGCTGAAATTGAGTGTGAGCCAATGCGGGTGAGAATAATGCGGATAAGAATAGTGCTCCTCGCCGTCGCTGCTCTGCTCGTCTGCGGCGGGGTCTTCCTGTGGAACCAGGGCGCACGACTTCCCGCCGATTGGATCGAACGCGGAGAGGCGGCAACCAGTATAGACAATCAGCAAGCAGCTTTGACCACTCAGCCGCGTCTGTCGGAAGAAAATCCGACGGACACCAAGCTGGCGGTGCCCGTCGTCGCCGCTCCGTCGGAAGAAAATCCGCCGGACACCAAGCTGGCGGTGCCCGTCGTCGCCGCAACGGTGCGGCAGGGCGCGGTGCCGATCTACCTTTCGGGTCTTGGCACCGTTCAGGCGTATTACACGGTCAACATCAAAGCTCAGGTTGACGGCGTGATTTTGAAAATGCCTTTCGACGAAGGGCAGGAAGTCAAGGTTGGTGATATCATCGTCGTCATCGATCCGCAGACCTACCAGGCCAAGCTAGAAACAGCGCAGGCGCAGAAGGCGCGGGCGACCGTTCAACTCGAAAATGCGAAGGCCAATCTGTGGCGCGATGAGGAACTTCTCAAGCATGATTTTGCCACGCAAAAGCAGACCGATCAGGAACGGATGCTGGTGGGTCAATATACGGCGGACATTGCTCAGTACGATGCGGATATAAAATACTGGCAAGCGGAAGTCGATTACACGACCATCCGCTCTCCCATCAATGGTACTATTGGTATTCGCAAAGTCGATCCCGGCAATCTCATCCGTGCGCAGGATAATACCACCCTCGTTACGGTCGTCCAACTTCAGCCGATCTCGGTCATCATCACGGTGCCCGCAAAGCAACTGGAGCAGAATGGTATTTCGCTGGGGCTGGCCAAATTGCCGGTCACCGCATACGCCGAGAACGGGATTACTCCGCTCGGTCGTGGCGAAGTTCACACGGTCAACAACTTGGTCCAACAAACCACCGGGACGATCGAGCTTAAGGCCAGCTTTGCCAATGAACAATACAAGCTCTGGCCGGGCGATTTTGTCGATTGCAAAATCATCGTCGAGCAGCGTCGCGATGGTTTGACCGTCCCGACCGCCGCGATCCGACACGGCCCGCGGGGCGATTTCGTCTGGGTGATTCAACCCGACAGCACGGTCGCCATAAGACCCGTGCGCGTGCGTCAGACCGTTGGCGGCACGGCAGTGATTGACGTCGGCGTGGATGCCAACGAAAAGGTCGTTCTGGATGGCTACGCGCGCCTGCAGCGGGGGAGCCGCGTAGAGATTGTCCCTGCCAAGTCGGACGACGACTCCAAATTATCCCGCCGGGAATGAACGTTTCTGCACCATTCATTTACCGACCGATAGCCACGAAGTTATTGGTGGTCGCCATCGTTCTGATGGGAGTGGTGGGCTACAGATTTCTGTCGGTCGCCGCGCTTCCTACGGTGGATTTCCCCACCATTCAAGTCGTCACCAAGTGGCCCGGCGCCGCGCCGGACATTGTGCAATCGGCGATTTCCGCTCCGCTCGAGACAGGTTTCGGTCGCATTCCGGGCCTGGCCTCGATGACGTCAACGAGCTCGTTCGGCACGAGCGAGATCACGTTGCAATTCAAGCTGACGCGGCCGATCGCAGCCGCCGCGCAGGACGTGCAGTCGGCGATCAACGCCGCCGCGGGCTGGCTTCCCATGAACCAGCTGCCGTTCCCGCCGACTTACCACCAGGTCAATCCGGCGGACATGCCGATCCTGGTCATCGCGCTCACGTCCGAATCAATGCCGATGCATGCGATTACGGAGTTCGCGGCGACAGCACTTATTCCGAAACTGTCGGAGGTGGAAGGGGTCGGTGAAGTCTCGATGCAGGGCGACCAGGCACGGGCGGTGCGCCTGCAGGTCAACCCGAGACAGCTTGCCGCTCTCGGCTTGTCCCTCGAAGATGTTCGCAAGGCCGTCTCCTCGACCACGATGGCCATGCCCGAAGGTCAGATCGAGGGGCCGCGGAATGCCTTTCAGATCGGCGCGAACGACCAGCTTTTCGATGCCAAGGAGTATCGCGAGGCGATCATCGCGTATCGCAATGGGGCGCCGGTCAAGTTCAAGGATATCGGCCAAACCATCGAC
>Ga0074044_10002340_pt1 | contig 16600 bp, 18 predicted proteins | sample BogForMeECP23OM1_FD_94443 | JGI IMG/M metagenome (GOLD analysis project Ga0074044, IMG submission 94443) | Bog forest soil microbial communities from Calvert Island, British Columbia, Canada - Bog Forest MetaG ECP23OM1 | ecosystem: Environmental > Terrestrial > Soil > Wetlands ...
CATTGCGCCGGAGATGTTCCATCGCACCGCACCTGCAGGCTTCGAGGGCAGCTATACGGACTTCGCGGCCGTGTTGCCCCACTACCAGGCCGTGACCACAGAGACGGCGGAGATGGACATTAGAGCGGCCCATGACTGGCTGCGCTCGCATGCCAAGGTGCGCGCGAACCAGATTTCCAGTGTGGGGTTCTGCATGGGCGGACGCCTTTCGTTTCTTGCCAACAGTGTGGTACCGCTGCTGCGCGCCGCTGTTTCCTTTTACGGAGGCGGCATCGCTCCCGCCTTGCTCGACCGTACCTTGCGCCAGCAAGCGCCTTTGTTGTTATTTTGGGGCGGACTGGACAAGCACATTCCGCCCGAGCAACGAAAAGCGGTAACCGACGCCTTAAGCGCCGCGCAAAAAACTTATGTGAACGTCGAGTTTTCAGCGGCCGGCCACGGATTCTTCTGCGACGAACGCGCTGCTTACGAGCCGCGTTCAGCCCGCCAAGCCTGGGCGCTGACACTGGAATTTCTGCGCTCGTAATAAGCTGGTCTTTAAACCGCAAATAAAATGGCAATCCGTTGACAATTTCTTGACACATGGTTTTCCCTGCACGAATAGCCTCTCTCCAGTAAGCGACGTGCGCCTTCCGCCGCTCCCAACGATTTCCGACGCACGACCCGGAAGGCAGACCGCTCACTACTAACTCACGAGGTTAAGGAGGACACATGTGCGTACAACGTCACCCGAGTAGTCCCGCTCTCGCCTGGGTCGCGAGCACGGTGCTGGCTCTTTCATGTCTGCTACCGGGCTTCGCGGTCGCTGAGCCGCCCGCGGCACCCGCAGCGCACACTATTACAGTGATCGCATCCACCGTGCCGGCAAATGGCGATGTAAACCCCTATGGCATTTTTGTCGTGCCGGATACGGCTGGGAGTCTGGTGAAGGGAAACCTGCTCATCAGCAACTTCAATGCTTCGTCCAATGAACAAGGAACCGGGACCACGATTATGCAGATATCGCCGGGCGGCACGGTCAGCCAGTTCGCCCAGATTAACGCGTCCAGTCTTCCCGGCCCTTGCCCGGGCGGTATCGGCCTAACCACGGCACTGGTTGCATTGCGCGCAGGCTGGGTCATCGTCGGCAGTTTGCCCACCACCGATGGCACTTCGGCAACGGCTCAGGCTGGATGTCTGTTGGTTCTGGATCCGTTAGGAAACATATCTGAAACAATTTATGGCACGCTCATCAATGGACCTTGGGACATGGCAGTGTTTGACCATTCCAACGCCAATGGTGGCGGGACTGCGTCGCTATTCGTCACCAACGTGTTGAACGGCACGGTCGCAGCCGGCGGGAGCGTCGTGAATCAGGGCACGGTGGTTCGAATCGATCTCACGCTCTCAAAGTCGGCCCCTCCCTTTGTGGAAGCGATGACTGTGATTGGCTCCGGATTCGCCGAACGCACCGACCCGGCAGCTTTGGTAATTGGCCCGACTGGAGTGGGCTTGAGTTCGGACGGCCTCTCGCTCTATGTGGCCGACAGCCTCAATAACCGCATCGCCGCGATCGCTTATCCCCTCTCACGCCAAACCAGCGCTCGCACTGGCAAAACGATCACAACGGGCGGGAACCTGAACGATCCGTTAGGCCTGACTGTCGCGCCTAACGGCGACATCCTCACGGCCAACGGAGATGACGGGTACATGGTCCAGACCACGCCCGATGGATTTCAGGCCGCGAAAACGCTGCTCGATAGCAGCGGCAGTCCTCCGGGTTCCGGCGCACTGTTTGGCCTGGTCACGGTCGGATCGAGTGTCTACTACGTGGACGACGCTACCAACACCCTGAATCTCTTCCACTGAAGAACGGAACTGAAGCGAAAGCAAACCTGGGAGCGCCGTTACGGCGCTCCCAGTGTCTTTCGCTAACCTGCTCAGAAGTGGTCCTCTACTGGCCGCCCCGGATGCTCCAGCGCCCGCGCCTGAATCGCCCGATCCCACGGGCTCGCCTGCCAGTCGTCCTTCTTATACTCGCCGTGAATCCACGGCGGCAGCGTGAAGTTCAGGCGCCCGCTCATCGAATACACATACGGTTCATAGAGCGCGCGCAGTTCCGCCAGCCGCTCAGGCGCATCCGCCCCGTCATAGAGCGTTACGCCATGCTGCGCGAGTTCCTTTCGCAATCGGGCCAGATCCTCCAATGTCAGCCGCTCCGGCGCATTCGGGTCGAATTGCGCATTTACCCCCTGCGCCAGATCGACGGCCGCGTGCCGCGCCATGGCAAACGTCAGTTTTGCCTGCTCGGGATGAATGCCGTCCACCCCCGTCATAATCAACGAGGTCACGTCGAGCATCACCGTCAGTGCACTGAGCCACGATTGATTGCTGTGCTGCGAGCGAAAGAAAACCAGCGCCGGATAAGAAATGTGGCTCGACAACAGGTCGGCGCACCAACGCTCCCAGTCGCGAAAAATGCCGTCCAGCACCGACTGCTCTGGACAGCATCCCAGCCGCCCCAGGAATTCGGCCGCTGTCGGAGGCGAACCGGCCCGCGCATCAAGCAGGGAAATTTCAATTTCGCGCGCCGCGAATGAGTTGTAAATGACCGGCAGATATCCGATCACGACGCCGAGGAACGCGAAGCCCATGCCGGCTTCCAGCACGGCGAAGGCGCGAGCGGCGGCGTTGTTGGGCGTGATGTCACCATAGCCCAGCGTGAAAAAAGTTTCGCCGCTCAGGTAGAGCACTTTCCCAAACGTGATTCTTTCGTTGGCCAGCGTCAGGTGCTCGCCGAGCCCGTACTGCACGCACGCGAACCCAAAGATCAATCCAAAGGCCCAAAAACCCATCAGGAGAATCAGCGACATCGGCCCGTAGTAGGCAAGGAAACCTTCGCGCCGCGACGCCGACTTGATATGCCGCGCCACTCGCGTCCAGCGAATCCAAGTCGCCTTGTAGAAACCCGCCGTAATTCGAAACGTCCGCTGAATGCGCCGCGGCAACACGACGGTCTCAAACGCATCCAGCAGGATGATGAAGATCAGAACGAAGCCGGCAATCGAAGCCAACAGGTGCATACGCGATGAGAATGAGATGTGGCGGGAATGGTACCAGATTCAGAAGTGAGAGAGCGAAGGCCGTTCTTGACTCAGACAATCGGTAGCTCGCCGCTCCCTATGGCGTCACGTGCGCCGCGCCGATCGCCTTGCGCACGGCCAGTAATTCCTTCAGCACCCCGCGCAGATTCCGCGTGTCCAGCGCATTTGCTCCGTCGCTTTTCGCCTCTTTCGGATTGTCGTGCACTTCCATGAACACGCCGTCCACGCCGGCCGCCACCGCCGCGCGCGCCAGTACTGGAATGAACTCCGGCTGCCCGCCGCTCACTGCCGGGGCGTCTTCGTCTCCGTGCGAAGCCGAGGGCAGTTGCACCGAGTGCGTCGCGTCAAACACTACCGGCGCAAACTTGCGCATAATCGCCAGCGACCGCATATCCACGACCAGATTGTTATACCCAAACGAAGATCCGCGCTCGGTCACAAATACCTGCGCGTTCCCCGCGTCGTGGCATTTCTCGACCGCGTGCTTCATATCCCACGGCGAGACGAACTGCCCCTTCTTGATATTCACCGGCCGGCCGCTCAGCGCCGCGGCCACAATCAGGTCCGTCTGCCGGCACAAAAACGCCGGAATCTGAAGGACATCCACTACTTCGGCCACCAAGGGCACATCTGCCGCCTGATGCACATCGGTCAAGACAGGAATGTGAACTTCATCCTTCACCTTCTTCAAAATCCGCAGGCCTTCCTTCATTCCCGGCCCGCGATAGCTGCGAATCGAAGTCCGGTTCGCCTTGTCGTACGAAGCCTTGAAAAGGAACGGAAAATTCAACGACCGCGCCACGCCCTTGATGATCTCGGCCATCCGCAGCGCGTGCTCTTCGCTCTCAATCACGCACGGCCCCGCGATCAGAAAGAGGTCTCCCGACCCGACGCGAACATTATCGATTTGGAATGATGAAGACAATGCCTTTTCACCGCCGAGACGCCGAGGGCGCGAAGAATTTTATCCGCGCGCCACTCTTTCCGGCCGCAAGAACATCTCCACCTCCGCAGCGTCTCGATGTTCCTTTCGCTTCTGCCCGTGCTCATAGGACGCGCCCACAAACGACTTGAATAGAGGATGCGGCTCCAGCGGCTTTGATTTGAACTCCGGATGGAACTGGCAACCAATAAAGAAAGGATGCCCCGGTATTTCGATGATCTCAACGTACGTGCCATCCGGCGTCGAGCCGGAGATCTTTAATCCGCCCGCCGTCATCGGCTCTTCGTACTCGCGGTTAAATTCATAGCGATGCCGATGCCGTTCGCTGATCTCGACCTGCCCATAAATCTTCTGCGCCAGTGTTCCCGGTTCGAGCTTGCAAGGCCAGGCACCCAGTCGCATCGTTCCGCCCAGTTCTTCCACGCCGCGCAGCTCGCGCAGCTTGTAGATCACGCGGTGCGGAGTCGCTGGATCGAACTCGCTCGAGTTCGCCCCTGCCAGCCCGCAAACATTGCGCGCAAACTCAATGCACGCCGTCTGCATTCCCAGGCATATCCCAAAATACGGCACATGCTTCTCGCGGGCATACCGGATCGCATTCAGCATCCCTTCAATCCCGCGCTTGCCGAATCCGCCTGGAACCAGAATCCCGTCATATTCTTCGAGTTGCGAGAAGTAGCCGCGGTCGTTTGCATCTGTGGTCTCCAGCCCCTCGGCTTCTACCCATCTGGCCTCGAGTTTTAAATTGTGCGCGAGCGCGCCGTGTACCAGCGCCTCTTTCAGTGACTTGTACGAGTCCTCGTACTCCACATACTTTCCGACAATCCCGATCCGAACCACGTCCTTCGGGTTGTAAACGCGATGCACGAGGTCGTTCCACTTCGAAAGATCGCGATCCTTGGCCTGCAAATGTAGATAGCGCATCGCCAGCGTGTCGACTTCTTCATGAGCGAACACGATCGGCACCTCGTAAATCGAGGCCACATCTTTGCCGGTGATCACGGCTTCTTCTTCCACGTTGCAGAACAGCGCAATCTTCCCCTTGATGTCCTTCGAGAGGAAGCGATCGGTTCGGCAGATCAGAATGTCCGGCTGAATTCCCACGCTCAGCAGTTCCTTCACCGAGTGCTGCGTCGGCTTGGTCTTCAACTCCTGCGCCGCGGCGATGAACGGCACCAGCGTCACGTGCACAAACAGCGTGTTCTCGCGGCCCAACTCTTGCCGCATCTGGCGGATCGCCTCAATAAACGGCAGCGATTCGATATCGCCGACCGTGCCGCCGATTTCAACCAGCAGCACGTCCACATCCTGCGCACACTTCTTTGCCGCCGCCTTGATTTCGTTGGTCACATGCGGAATCACTTGCACCGTCTTGCCCAAGTAATCGCCGCGCCGTTCTTTGGCGATGATCTGCTCGTAGAGGCGGCCGGTGGTCCAGTTGTTGTCGCGAGAAAGCTTGGCGTGCGTGAAGCGCTCGTAGTGTCCGAGGTCAAGGTCGGTCTCGGCGCCGTCGTCCGTGACGAACACTTCCCCGTGCTGAAACGGTGACATCGTGCCTGGATCGACGTTCAGGTAGGGATCAAACTTCATCAGGTTGACTTTCAGTCCGCGGCTTTCGAGCAGGCATCCGATCGACGACGCCGCCAATCCCTTGCCCAGTGAAGACACAACTCCGCCCGTCACAAAGATGTACTTTGCCGACATCCGTTCCTCGCTTTAATTTTGTTTGAGAAATTGTGCAGGTTGGGGTGCACGATCAATTATGGCAGAGAATTTCCCGGATGGGAATGTGGAAAAAAGAGCAGCCCTCAGCCGTCAGCTTACAGCCATCAGTTCAAACCTTTATCGGCAACGGACGAACCGGGGGTGCCCAACGTTTCGCGGTTTTCGAAACGTGGGATCCTGAGCGCGCGGGGGCCAGCGCTTGCTATCCCTGCTCAGGTCTGACAATCTCTCGGAGAGACATTGATGTCAGATCAGGCGCTCGCTCCTAAACTCGTCCGCCGATACCTGGCAGCACTCGGCGTGTCGCTTCGAAAGCCCTCGCTCGAAGCTCTTCGGGAACTTGTGGCCGCCCATCTTACGCATGTCCCGTTCGAAAACATTTCCAAGCTCTACAACCGCAAGCACCACGGCCTGACCAGTCTGGTGCCAATCGAACTATATCTCGACGGAATCGAGCGTCGCCATTTCGGCGGCACCTGCTACTCCAACAATTTTCATTTCTACACATTGCTTTCGGCACTGGGATACGACGTCAAGCTCTGCGGGGCAGATATGACTGATCCCGACGTGCATTTGGTAGTCATCGCGACTTTGGACGAGCACGAGCATCTGGTTGACACCGGCTACGGCGCGCCGTTTCTCGCGCCGCTTCCCCGTGATCTCGGCACAGACGACGTCATCACGCTGGGACGAGACCGCTACGTTCTCAAGCCACGGGATGCGAGCGGCTGTTCACGCCTTGAGATGTATCGCGATGGTCAGCCGCAGCACGGCTATCTGGTCAAACCAGCGCCCCGCAAAATCGAGGAGTTCGCACAAGTGATCGCCGACTCTTTCCGGCCAACCGCGACTTTCCTGAATGCTCTGTTGCTGGTGCGCTTCTATCCCGGCCGCGCCCTGATGATCCACAACCTGACCTTGGTCGAGTCGCAAGGGACCGAATCCTCGACCCATCAAGTAAGTGGCCGCGCTGCACTCATTGCCCAAATCGTGGAGCGTTTCGGCATGCCGCGCTCGATCGTCGCCGAAACCGTCAGCGAACTGGGAGAACTCAAGGACGTATGGACATGAGTGAGGCTGGCTAGCAGCGGCTTGATACCACTCGAATTTCGCGCACCATACCGAAGCCCGAGTTCCGAGACCCAAAGTTCCGAAACCAGCGCCGCGTTCGCCTCCGCCGCGCCTCCGTGTCTCGGCGGTGAGACTCGCCCCCATGCACTTCTCATTTCCGCATTTACAAACTTCTACCAAAATTCCCGCAAGCCCACTTCCTCCCGCCGTTCTTCCAACAATCACGGGGCCGTACTGCCAACGAGTTTCCCGCAAATCGATAGGAGGTTGTAATGGATACCCGAACCACCATCCTCTATGTAGATGACAACCCCAAATCCAGCTGTCTGCTCGCCAGCGTTCTCGAGCAATGTGGTTTTCGCGTCATCACCAAGAACGATCCCGCCGAAGCTCTCGCCCTTTGCCTCGGCTGCAGTTTCGATCTAGCCCTGCTCGACTACGAAATGCCGGTCATGAGCGGCGCGCGTCTCGCACGAGAAATCAAGTTTCTGATGCCCGGCCTTCCGGTGGTTCTCATCTCCGGACGCACCGAGATCGCTCCCGCGGAACTCGAGTTTGTCGACGCGCACTTTGGCTTCGGCACCTCGCTCGACGATCTCCTCTGGACCATGCGCATTCTGGCCACGCCAAAGGTGTTCATACCCGACCATCGGCAGATTGCCCAAGGCGACGTTCGCCAGATTCCCGATCCTCCACGGATCATGGAATCGCGCTGGTCGGATTCAACCTAGCAGAAGTTACGAGTCGCGAGCCTCGAATCCCGAGCAACCAACTTCGGTGCTCGCTCGTGGCTCGTGACTCGCAGCCTGTCGCTCAAACTCCTACTTCCACGCGCTCGGCGTCTTCAGGTACGCGAGCACTGCGCGCGCATCCGCTTCGCTCATCCGAAACGGCATCATCGGAAAGCGCAGGGGCTCGCCATTGGTCCAGATCCCAGTCGTCAGCAGCTTGATTATGTCCGCGTCGCTTGCAGGAGGAGTCCCTCCAATGCGCGGCGCCAGCAGAGGCCAGTTCGGCTGCGACTGCGCGGGCATCCAAGGCACCGCTGCTCCTTCCAGCCATTTGCTGCGGTCGACAGCACCGTTCGCACCCCGCGGAGTGTGGCATTGTCCGCACATCGCCACGGATTCCACCAGGTACTTGCCGCGCGCGACATCCGTGGAGCTCGCGCTCGAGTTCGTTGCTGCGTTGCCTTGAGTCGAAGACTTCCGATTCTGCCCGCTCACAACCACCGGCAAGCAAACGAACACGGCAATCGCCAAACCAAGGAAGCCTCCGAGCCAGCTTCGCGACGCAAGCCCGACTTTCCCACCACCCAACCCATTCGTCATGTCCATCCCTCGCTTCGATGCTAACAAAATCATGGCGGACGAATCTCGGGGAGAGCGGGAAACGGCGCTCCCCCAGCGTACGAGGATGGGTCGGATGCGTGGTTTGAAGCCTCCGCGGGGCTTCGTACGGATGCAAAGGCAGCGCGAAGCGCAAAAACTGGGTCCGGTGGCGCCAAAAGACGGCAAAAATCACCCAAAAGAGTTAAAAAAACTCTTTTCTCCAGTACGCCAGTAACCCTAAACTAGAAAACTAGGAACTAACTGGCCGCACTCAGGCCGCTTCCCCAGGGGGTTCTGTGCGCGTTCTGGTAACAGCAGACACGTTCAGCGGCGTTTGGACTTACGCCCGCGAATTGGTGACGGGACTGGTGACGCAGGGCGCGCAGGTGACGCTCGTCAGCTTCGGCGAGATCCCGCTGCCTGATCAAACCGCCTGGATGCTGAACCTGCACGGTCTGGAATATCATCCCACCGCGTTTCGCCTGGATTGGATGGAAGAAGGCGAGCAGGACTTCGAGGCGGCCCGGGAATATTTGTGCGCGATCGTGCGCGACACACGGCCGGACGTGCTGCATCTGAACCAGCTCAGCTTTGGCGCGCTGCCGGTGCCCATGCCGCGCGTAGTGACGGCGCACGGCGATGTGCTTACGTGGTGGCTAACGATCCATGGAAAAACACCAGCGCCGTCGGCATGGCTGGATTGGTATCGCGAAACTGTAGTCGCCGGCCTGAAGCGAGCCAACGCTGTAACCGTGAGCACCCGCTGGATGCTCGACACGCTGCGCTTCGCTTATGGCGACATCTTTGCGGGTCACGTAGTTTCGCCGGGGCGGAATCCGATCTATTTCAATCCGTTTGTGACGAAGGAAGAACTGGTACTGGCGATCGGGCGGCTGTGGGACACGGGCAAACAGGTATCGCTGCTGACGCAGCACTCACACCGGCAACCGGTGTGCATCGTGGGCGCGGATAACCCAATCCCGACGCCACTCGTGCCGATCCGCGCCGATGTGCGGGTTTCGACGGGCGAGCACGAAGTGTCGGTGAAGGGAGCGCAGACTGAATCGCAACTGCGGAACCTGTACAGCAAGTCCCCGGTGTTTGCCGCGACGGCCCGGTACGACCCGACGGGCCTGGCCTCGGTCGAAGCGGCGTTTTCGCGCTGCGCGCTGGTGGCGAATGACACGCCCGTGTATCGCGAACTGTGGGGCGACGCGGCTTTGTACTTCGAGCGCAACGACGGCGAGAGCCTGGCCGAAGTGCTCCAGCAGCTTGACCAGGATCGCGAAATGGTGCGGCTCTACGGGACGCGGGCTTACAACCGGGCGCGCGAGCGCTTTACGGCGCGGCGGATGGTGGATGATTATCTGCAGCTTTACCGGAAGCTGCGGAGTTCGAAGATTGCGGCGGCGTGAAGCTCCCCGCATCCCTCGCAATTTGAACCTTCTGTGCTATCCACACTCGCCACTGGAGCATGCCTTGCTTCGTCACATGCTATACTTTTTGATTATTGTTGCTGCCGCTTTCAGCACACGGAGGACTGTATCGACAAACGTTTTATCCGCATGAATGAGCGCATCCGCGCACGCGAAGTGCGCGTGATCGGCGATGAAGGCGAACAAATCGGCATCATGCCTCCCTTCGAAGCTCTCAAGATGGCCCGCGAGAAGAATCTCGATCTGGTGGAAATTTCCCCAACTGCGCAACCGCCGGTTTGCCGCATCATGGATTATGGGAAATTCCTGTACCAGAACGAAAAGCGCGAGCGCGAAGCGAAAAAGAAGCAGAAGGTTATTACCGTCAAGGAAGTGAAGTTTCGTATCAACGTGGACGATCACGACTACGAAACGAAAAAGAATCACGTGCTGCGCTTCCTCGATGAGGGAGATAAGGTCAAGGCGACGATCTTTTTCCGCGGACGCGAAATGACGCGGCAGAGTTTGGGCCGGCAGATTCTGGAACGCCTGATCAAGGACGTGGACAGTAAAGGTCTGGTGGAGTTCCGGCCGCGGCAGGAAGGCAACACGCTGCACCTGATCCTGGCACCGAAAAAAGACGCGGGCGGCGCGAAGGAAAAACCGGCCGCCAAGCCCGCGCCGAAAGTGACTCCTCCTCCGCCGCAGGAACAGGGCGGAGCGCAGACAGCGTAGAAGCAGCTGTCAGCTGTCAGCTCTCAGTCATCAGCCATCGGTAAAATCTCATGGCGCGATCGCTTGAGCTAACGGGATGGTGCGCTGCATGCTTCGAAGGTTTTAATTGAGAGCTGACAACTGAAAGCTGAGAGCTATTTATGCCAAAACTAAAAACACACAAAGGCGCTGCCAAGCGCTTCAAGAAAACCGGCACGGGTAAGATCAAGCGTCACAAGGCGGGGTTGCGCCATATCCTGTCATCCAAGGCAAAGAAGCGCAAGAAACAACTGGGCCAGGCCACCTTGGTGAGTGACGGAGATTACAAAAAAGCGGCACGAATGATCCCGTACAAATAAATGGGGTGGCGGGCGCATCGCCCGTCCTTAACCAAGTCTGCGGATCTTTCGAGATCCGCAGCGGCGCGTGAAGAGGTCAGACTTCGAAAATCCCAATGGGTAGAAGTCTCCTTACCTCCAACCGCCAGACGAAATAAAAAGGAGAACAGCAATGCCTCGTGTAAAACGCGGAACCAAACGCCGCGCCAAGCGCAAAAAGATTCTTGAACGCGCAAGCGGATATTTCCTAACTAAATCCAAACTCTACCGGTCGGCAAAAGAAGCGGTCGAGCGCGGGCTGAAGTTCGCCTACTCAGGCCGCAAGCAGAAGAAGCGCCAGTACCGCTCGATCTGGATTGTGCGCATTGGCGCCGCCTCGCGCTTGCATGGACTTAGCTATAACAAGTTCATCAACGGCTTGAAGAAAGCTGGAGTCGAACTGGACCGCAAGATTCTGGCCGATTTGGCCGTGAACGATCCGGCAGGCTTCGGTCATTTGGCAGAGCAGGCGAAGACAGCTCTTAGCGCCTAGCTCTTAGCTCTTAGCTCTTAGCTCTATAAAGCTATGTCATCCTGAGCGGAGTAGCTGCTTCGCGGAGGCGAAGCAGTTACGGAGTCGAAGGATCCCTAGTCGCCGTGTTTCGTTCGGCCGCTGAAGGGAGTTCTCACCGGAAACTCGCGATGATATTTCCTTGAGAGTACAGGAATTGGCCTACACCGTTCCCAAGCTGACCGACTTCTCCGCCACCGCGCTCGACAGCGCGGTGCGCGATCTGCTTTCTGCGCTGGAGCAGGAATCGGCGGCGGTTGGCTCAGAAAGCGATGGGAAGGCCTATCGTGATCGCTGGTTGGCGCGCAAGAATGGCGTGCTCACGCAGCTCAACGATCTTTGGCTCAAGGCGGCGCCCGGGCCCAACAAGAAAGACGTTGGCCAGCGCGTCAACGAACTCAAGCGCGAAGTTGAGCAGATGGTGGAGGCGACGCTGGCTAGCATCGAGAGCGGCGCTTCTTCATCGCGGCTGTTGGCAGAGCGCGTGGACGAAACGCTGCCGGGGATCCGGCGGGCGCTCGGCGCCGAGCATCCGGTCATCAAGACGATGAACGAGATCATCGGCGTGTTCCGCAATCTCGGGTATTCGGTCGAGGAGGGTCCGGAGATTGAAACCGATTACTACAACTTCGAGGCGCTGAATTTTCCGCCGAATCATCCGGCGCGCGACACGCAGGACACGCTGTTCATTGCGGGGCAAGACGCGAAGCCGCCGCGCGACCGGCTGCTGCTGCGCACGCACACCTCGCCGGTACAGATTCGCACTATGCAGAAGATGAAGCCGCCGGTGCGCGTGGTCTGTCCGGGCAAAGTGCATCGCAACGATGCGCCGGACGCGACGCACTCGCCGATTTTTCACCAGGTCGAGGGTCTGGCGGTCGATACCAACATCACCTTTTGCGATCTGAAAGGCACGCTCGACCATGCCATGAAGGCGCTGTTCGGGTCGAACGTGAAGACGCGGTTCTATCCATCGTTTTTCCCTTTCACCGAACCAAGCGCCGACGTACAGATCAGCTGCATTTTCTGCGACGGAAAAGGCACGCGCGACGGCGCTCCGTGCCGGAACTGCAAGGCCAGCGGATGGATCGAGCTGCTCGGCTGCGGCATGGTGGATCCCAACGTGTACGGATTCGTCGATTACGATCCGGCGAAAGTTTCGGGATTCGCTTTTGGCATGGGCGTCGAGCGGATCGCAATTCTGAAGTATGGCGTGGATGATATTCAGTTGTTCTTTTCGGGCGATATAAGGTTCTTGGAGCAATTTGGATAAGAGCTCTTAGCTCTTGGCTTTTTGCTCTTAGCGAACATCGAATGCGGCGATCGATTGCTAAGAGCCAAGAGCTAATAGCCAACAGCTTTTCTCATGAAAATCTCTCCATCATGGCTGCGCGATTTTGTCGACCTTCCCGTCGACTACCGGCGTCTTGCAGACGAACTGACTCTCGCGGGCGTTGCCGTCGAGGGCATTTCGGGCGAGGGCGAATCCACCGTCTATGAAATGGAGATCACGACCAACCGTCCCGACGCCATGAATCACTATGGCGTGGCGCGGGAGGCGTCGGCGCTCTACGACCTGCCGCTTCGGCCGATTAATCCGAAACTGCCCACTGCGCAAGGCCAGTCCGAAGTCACGATTGAGATTCAGGAGCCGGAACTCTGTCCACGCTTCACGGCCCGCGAGATTCGCGGCGCTGCCATCAAGCCGTCGCCGACGAAAATCGCGGCGCGGCTGGAGTTGCTCGATCAGCGGCCTATCAGCAACGCGGTCGATGCGACCAACTATGTTTTATGGGAAAGCGGCAAGCCGACGCACGTTTTCGATCTCGATCTGCTCGAAGGGCGAAGGCTGGTGATCCGCAAGGCCCGGGCGGGCGAAACGCTAAAGACGCTGGACGGCGTGGAGCGAAAACTCACCACCGAAGATCTCGTCGTTGCCGATGCCGTGAAGCCGGTTGGTCTTGCCGGCGTGATGGGTGGTTTCGACACAATGATCACCGAGAAGACGCGGAATATTTTGATTGAGTCGGCTTGGTGGGATCCGGTAACCGTGCGCCGGATGTCGAAGCGGCACGGCATCCACACCGACGCGTCGCACCGGTTCGAGCGTGGGGCGGATTTTGAGTCAACCGTGGTTTCAACCAACCGCGTGGCGGAACTCATTTTGAATTCGGGCGGCGGTACGCTGGTTGGCGACGTGATTGACGTGATCGCGCGCAAGCTGGATCTCGCTCCGGTGGAGCTCAACCTGCGCGAGGTGCAGCGCATTCTGGGCGAGAAACTGTCCATGATCGAGATCAGCCGGATTCTGACGCGGCTGGGATTTGTACTGACGGCGGGCAGCGAAGACCGCTATCTGGTGCAGATTCCGAGCTGGCGGCTGGATGTAGAGCGCGAGATCGACGTCATTGAAGAGATCGCGCGGCTGCACGGGTATGACAAGTTCACAAACACGCTGCCCGCTTACTGCGGCGAGGTACGCGACCTTCCGGACGCGGCCAAGGACGCGCGCTTGCGGTCGTCGCTGTTAGCGCTGGGTTATAGCGAAGCCATTTCACCGACGTTTATTTCGAAGGAAGACGCGCGGCGTTTTTCGAAAGCGGCAGAGCTTGACCTGGCGAACCCGCTGAGCGATGAATCGTCGGTGATGCGCACGTCGCTGGTGCCGAGCATGCTCAACATGCTGGCTTATAACCTGAATCGCGGCAGCGAAAACGTGCGCCTGTTTGAAGCGGGCAAGGCGTTTGAAGCGGCAGGCGAGAAGTCGGTGGAGTTGAAGCGCATTGCGCTAGGCGCAACCGGGAGCGTGGATGCGGCCGTGGTTCGCGGGCTGGCGGCGGGAGCCGAGGCGCGGCCGCTTTCGTTTTTCGATCTGAAGGGTGACATCGAAGACCTGCTGGCGCACTTCACTTATTGGGAGCTTGGTTACGATGCCCAGGCGGCGGACTACTATCATCCCGGCCGCTCGGCCCGTGCGGTGATGGACGGCGTGACGGTCGCGCAGTTTGGACAAATCCATCCCGATGTGGCCGCGGCTCGCAAACTGAAGCAGGACGTTTTCATTGCCGAGATTTACCTCGACCGGCTCTATCAGCATGACTTGCGGCAGGTGCGATATGAGGCTTTGCCGCGCTTCCCGGCTGTCGAACGCGATTTTTCGTTCGTGTTCGCGGATGCAGTGGAGTTTGAGAAGATCCGGCGGAGCGTGTTGGGATTGGGCATTGCCGAGCTGCGTGGGTTTGTGCCGGTGGAAGTCTTTCGCGGAGAAAAAGTTGGCGCTGGCAAATACTCGATTCTGATGCGGGCAAAGTTCCAGTCAGCCCAGCGCACGCTGCGGGACGACGAGGTGGCTGCCTGGGCAGCGCAGATCACGAAAGCGCTGGAGACGTTGGGCGGCATGCAGAGGATCTAGCACGGTGTGCGCATTGATCGTAGAAGATACTCTGGTGATGCGCAGGGACGGAATCGCAATCGTCAGCGATTGGCCAAAGTCCGTATCGTCCCCAACCCCAGCAACCGTTGATCGGCTGTAACCAGCGTAAGGTCGAGCACCTGCGCCGTAGCCGCCAGAATGCGATCAGCTGCGTCCTGGTGCATCTCCAGTTGTCGCGCCGCGAGTGCAATTTCGTGTGTGAACGGCGCTTCGTTGATGCCGGAAATTGCCTGCGCCAGCCACCCCTCCACATCTTCGTCAATTTCGAACCGGCCCTTGTGGTGGAGAGTCAGCGCCTCCCATGTACTCATCGGCGAAAGCCACAGCTGGTTGTCCCTATTTTTCAATTGAAGGGAAACATTCTTCCCCAGCCGTCTGGGCTCGCTCAACGACCAAAGCCAGATGTGTGTATCCAGTAGGAGTTTCAATCGCGCAAAGCCTCCCACTCATCTTCATCGTTAGCGGGAGAAACGATGTCTCCAGTAATCCTCATGGTGTCCTTCATTGAACCAAACCACTTTTCGCGATCCATGACTGCTGTCGGTGGAACGACTTCGGCGACAGGTTTGCCAAAGCGCGTGATGCGAACCGGCGTTTTCGTGGCGCGGACTTGCTCCAGAACGGCGAGACACTTGGCTTTGAACTCGGAGATGGCGATTTCCTGCATAAACTCCTTTTATAGTTATTCTATCATACTATGGTCAAACTGTTGGACCATAACGCACCACAGGGCTTCGTCCTGCTGGACAGCCGAGGGCGACTGCCCCTACGTGAGTCTCGGTTGTGCTCATCTACTATCCCTGCCAGGGCTTCTTCGTTGTACGCTCCCTTTCGTTCGATAGTCTGACGACACGATGGGGCACGACTCTGCCGTAATCCACAGCGAAGTGCGTTATACTTCGCCTCAAAGCTCAAAAAACTACGCGGAAAGCGAGTCGTGTCCATGTCGGTAAAAGCCGTGGAAGAGGTATCTGCGCAGGTTCCTGCTGAAGATTTTCAGGCGCTGGAAGAGAAAATCTATCGCACCATTGAGTTGTACAAGGCCGCGAAGGAAGCGCGGGCTGCCTCCGAGCGCGATGTGAAGCGGCTGCGGGAACAACTGGAGCAGCGCGAGGAAGAAAATGAAACGCTGCGCCGCGAACTGGTGCAACTGCGCAAGGACCGGGAAGACATACGCGGCCGCGTGGAAAAGATGCTGACTCAGATGGAAAGTCTGAGCCAGGAACAGGCAGCGAGCTGACGCTGGGCGCGATTGGCGCGGCCAGCCTCAGGCTTCAAGAGTGAGGAGTGACATGGCGACTGCCACGAAACAAGCTCCGACGAGAGATTCGGCTAACGGAAGTGTGCGGGTTGAGATTTTCGACCAGGTGTATAACCTACGCGGGTCTGATGCCGACTACATTCTGAAGCTGGCCGAGTACGTGGACGGAAAGATGCGGGCGGTTTCCGAGCAGACCTCGACGGTGGATTCGGTGCGACTGGCGGTGCTGGCGGCCTTGAATATTGCGGATGAATACCATCTGCTGAAGCGAAGCCTGGAAACGCGGTCTCCCGAAGCGCGGCAGCGGGCGAGAAAACTGACGAGTGCTCTCGATGAGGTGTTGGACGACGGCTTGCGCACCGGTTAAAGCTGGCCCAGTCTGGATTTACCCATCTTACTTCACCCAGTTTCGCTTTCCGCGGCGCTGAGGTACTTGGCTGTTCTTGATTTTCCATTCTGGACGCGAACCTTCGTAACGAGCGGTTCACGAACGGTCATCTCGATGCCATTGTCTTGCAAACTTTCTGCCAACTATTTTGTGCTTTCTTTGTGTTTCCTCTTGCGCATCGTCTGGGAGTTTCCTAGCATCGAAGGTGAAAGAGCCGGCCTGCTAAGTTGGTGATGGTGGCAACCGATTTTTGAACCAATGCCGAATGAACGGGGACTCGACTCGCAAAAAGATCCGGTGTGCTATGTTCCGCCATGCGGAAAAGCCTAATGGGTCGCGGCGGGTTCC
>Ga0074044_10002341_pt1 | contig 16600 bp, 4 predicted proteins | sample BogForMeECP23OM1_FD_94443 | JGI IMG/M metagenome (GOLD analysis project Ga0074044, IMG submission 94443) | Bog forest soil microbial communities from Calvert Island, British Columbia, Canada - Bog Forest MetaG ECP23OM1 | ecosystem: Environmental > Terrestrial > Soil > Wetlands ...
AGAACGGGTCGAGCACCACGTCGCCGGGATTGCTGCTGGCCTGGATGATGCGCTCCAGCAACGCCACGGGCTTTTGCGTCGGGTAGCCGAGGCGTTCGGTGGATGTATTTCCGATTCGCTCAATGTCGGTCCAAACGTCAATGACAGGCTTCCCCTTTTTCTCGTCCAAGAAAACTTTTCGCCCATCGAGACGCGGAGTTCCATCCTTCTTTTTCAAAATCAAACCTTCCGCCCAAAGCTTTTCTAGCTCTTCCAAAGATAAACCCCATCCACGATTTGGCGCTGGCGTAGTTCCTCTCCACTCGAAATTTCGCTCTGGATTTCCAGTCATTGTCAAATCCTGCCCGGTTATGAGTCGCCCGGTTTCTGGGTCGGGAAAATATCTGTCCAACTGTTGTGGCGAAAATTCCGCGTATTGATGATTCCACAAATAATCTTCGGACTTCGAGTAGAGAAAGATCGTGTCGTGGACTCGTGAGAAATGATTTGAAGCGATGTTGTGGGCATTAGTCCTCGGCCAGATAATTTCGTTTTGGAAGTTCTCTTTTCCAAAAATTGAATCGAGCAACAGCTTGAGGTAATGGGAGGCGGTGGGGTCGCAGTGGAGGTAGAGCGAGCCGGTGGGTTTGAGGACGCGGCGGAGTTCGACGAGGCGCGAGGACATCATGGTGAGGTAGGCCATCATGTCGTTGCCGCCCAAAAAGGTGTAGAAGGCCTGCATCACGTCGGAGACTTTGCCGGGCTGCTCGGTGACGGCGTCGTAGGCTTTCTTGGTCTCGATGTCCCAATGCCAGGTGTCCTCGAAAGCGTGAATCTGGCTGGCGGCGTCGGTGCCGTCTTTTTCGTGGAAGAAGGCGTTGTAGTTCTGGGCGGAGTTGAAGGGCGGATCAAGATAAACGAGGTCCACGGTCTCGTCCTTGAGGTAACGCTTGAGGATGTCGAGGTTGTCGCCGTAATAAAGCGTGCCCATTTGAAAGTTTATGGTTGAGATATGCGGGTTGAGAGTCAAGCGGCAATGCAGTCGTGCCCAATACAAGCTGAAGTTTGAACGCCAACGACCGGCGGACAGGCTGGCGGCGCGGCAGCGCCGCCCTACCCATTGCACCGATTGTCTCCGGGAATTGGCATGAATGGCAGGCCAGCCGGTTTTGTTAATAACTCATTTCCTGTTAATAAGTAAATTTGTGTTGGAGGAGAAAGGGCATATCATTGGTTCCTGTACTTCAGCCACAATGCCAGCACCGCGAAATCAAGCATGGCGGATTTTGGTGGTGGACGACGAACCCGCCGTCTGCGATGCCATCAAGATGATGCTCAAGTTTGACGGGCACGAAGTCCAGACCGCCAATGGCAGCAAAGAAGCCCTGTCCTTGCTGGAGAAGGGCAAATTTGACCTGATCACCGTGGATTATGCCATGACGGGAATGAAGGGTGATGAACTGGCCACCGCCATCAAGCAGCGCCTGCCCCATCAGCCAATCATAATGATCACGGCCTATGCCGATATGTTGAAGTCTTCCGGCAATCCGCTTCCGGGCGTGGACTTCATAATCAGCAAACCATTTTTGCTGAATGACCTGCGCGAAGCCATTGCCAGGGTAATGCCGGGAACCTGAAGGTTGGTCCGTACAACGCGCAGCGGCGCGGCAGCGCCGCCCTACCAAGTCAAAGTTTTACGAAAATTTGTTCGATTTGCGGCGCGTGCGCGTCCAGCGCGCCATCGGTCCACACAACGAAATCGGCGCGGGAAATTTTTTGTTCCACCGGCCATTGCGCGGCCAGGCGCTGCCGGATTTGCTCCGGCGTCCACCCGCGCGCGAGCAATCGTTCGCGCTGCGTCGCGGCGGAACAGGCAACGCAAATGATTTTGTTGAAGGACGATTCCGCCTGCGTTTCAAAAAGCAGTGGAATCACAACGACGGCGAGCGCGCGGTTTTCCCTGCGCCAGACTTCGATTTGGGCGAGCCAGCGTTCGCGGATGCGCGGGTGGAGAATGGTTTCGAGTTTTTTGCGGGCGGCGGCATCGGCAAAAACGATTCGCGCCAGTTCCTCCCGGCGAAGCCGTCCGTCCGATGCAATGATTGCCTTGCCGAATTCAGCCTGAATTTCGGCGAGGGCGGGCTGGCCGGGTTGAACGAGCTGCCGCGCGAGTTCGTCGGTGTCCACCACCTGCGCGCCGCGGGCGCGGAGGAATTCGGCAGCGGTGGATTTGCCCATGCCCACCCCACCGGTCAGACCGCAGACTTTCATTGGTTGAAAGTTTGATGCGGACGGTCAAGGCCCGGGGACCACGCGATAGAACCGGTCGGGATAATTCGACGCGCCTGAATCGATGAACGTGAAGGGTGAAACGAACGGCGGCGGGTTGGTATAAACGGGCACCCAGTTGAACAGGTTGGTGGACGCCTCAACAATATATTCCTGCCCCGGCTGGCCGTCGATGGTGAACTGGAACGTGCCGTTGATGTTCACCACCACTCCAGATATGTGTGGCGGAGTCGCACCAACGGTGATGTTGGTGAAAGCGAAAGCGTCAGCCGGGTTGGGATCAGGAGTGGCCGCGCTGACAGTGGCGGAGTTGAAGAAGTTGCCCGCGTTATTGGCCTGCATCGTCAGTGTGGCCTGCCCGCCGGCATTGGTGGCGTTGGTGGCGAGCACGTCGATATTCCAAATCACCGTTGACCCGCTGCGGGTTATGGAACCCACCGTGCTACTGCTCGAAACGAGCGAGAAGCCCGAGGGCATTGAGTCTGACACCTGCACATTGGTGGAAGCGGACGGTCCGTAATTCGTCACCGTCAGGCCATAGGTCACACTGCCGCCAAGGGCAATGTTGGTGGATGAGGCCGTCATCAAAAGCTGAATGTCCGCCGCCGAACCGACCGGGCTGGCCGTGGTCAGAGTGAGAATCCAGCCATTGGAAATGATCCCGGAATCCAACGGCACGTTGTCCTGCACAAAAAGCTGCCACGTGCCATTCGGGTTGCCGCCATTCAAGGCGGCCAGGTTGGTGCCATAAGGCGGCGGCGGGGGGGAAATATAAGCAAAGGTGTTGCCTCCGGCCGCGAGGGCATTGATCAAATCGGTTCCGTTGGGAGTGCCCAAACCGGTGCAAAGGTCATAGCCGGGCACCGCATAAAACAGGTTTGGACTGCCGCTCCAGGTGTTGTTGCCGGTGGTGATGTCGTGGAAGCAACTGGTGTAGCTGCCCGACGCAGCGATGGCATAAATGGCTGGATTTAGGAAACCAACGGTCGCGTGGCCATTATTGATTGCCTGTTGATTGACCAAGGCGGTGAACCCGGCCCACAAGGGCGCGGCACAACTGGTGCCGCCAAACCAATCGGAACTGCCGGCACCGTAAATAACCCAAACATAATCAGCCGTCAGCGCCACATCGGGAACATTCCGCATGATCGTCGAGCCGTGGCTGGCGGTGAAGTTGATGCTGGTCTGCCAGGTCGGTATTGAGTAGGTAGTGCTGATGCCGCCACTGCTGCCGACACCGTCGTCACCATATTCAATTCCCCAATTCCACACTGTTTCCGAGGTGTAACTGGCGCCCGACCCCGTCGTAAGTGTCGTTCCTCCAACCAGGGTAATATACGGGCTGTCACACGGAAACGGTATCAGGCCGGTATAGGCGTCAGAATCGCCCGAGGCGGTAAAGAACGTCTGTCCCTGCAAGGCCATCTGCTGAAAAATCTGTTCGGCCACCGGGTCAGGCGGGCCTTCGTAAATATACCACGAACAACTAAGTTGCTTGGCCAAATTATCGTTAGCCATCCGACTCAAGACATCTTCAAATATGGTATAAATGCTCATGGAGGAGGAGTTGGGACCTTCATAAACGTATATGGTCGAAACGCCCGGCGACATGGAAAGCACCATTTCAATGTCCAAGGACACCTCAGGATTGCCAAACGGAGTCGGCACCGGAACGCCGCCATCAACCGGCACGACCACCAGTTGCGGGAGGTTGTTGGTCAGGCCGATTTGATTTTCGTAGGCCGCTATATCACTGGGATAAAATCCGTCTAATTGGAACAAACCCACATTCTGCCCCGCGCCGGTCAGAGTTGTGCCCGGCACATAAGCCGTGCGGAAATCGCTGCCCTCATAAGTCCCGCCCGGCCCGGAACCAACGGCGGGCGTCCCGCCCGGCCCGGAACCAATGGCGGGCGTTCCGCCGGCCGGCTGGCTGAGAGGCCGGGCTTTGATTCCCGGATGAGGCCGCGAATAGTTATCCAAACCGCTGACATGCAGGATGGGCAGCGAGGCGTCCACGGTCGGATTTGCGTCCGGCGCGAAAAAGTCGCGATTTTCAGCCGGATGATGATAAACGCGGAGGGTGACATTGAACGCTTTCCCGATGTCCGCCGCTTTTCCGCTCACATCCAGCAACATTCGATTGGGGTGCGCGTTGACCACCGTCAATCCGTTTGCCTTCGCAAAATTGATCACCGACTGGTACTCCTGTTCCGTGGGGCCGAACTGTGCGGTGAACTCATCGGGCGTCAAGTAGTGATGATAGTTCGGACTGGCGGGATCATAGGTTTGTTGCAGCAAGTTGGTGAGCGCCTCCTGGTTTCTCAACGGCAGGCCGATGGCCAGATAGAGATTGGTGGCCGCCGGCAAAAGTCCTTTCGGCTGCAACCGCGACACCGCCGCCGGCACGTGGCCGGGCAACGTCACCATGCCCACACCCGCCGCCTGGGTTGAAAAAGTGATGATGCCGGACAAAGCCAAGCCCAAGCCAATCGTTAATAAAGTCTTCCTCATACAAGCGGTTAATATTTGAGGATCTCCGAACATTTCACCACCGCCGGCCGGGATGAATATGAATTTTTCTTCAGTCATTTTCATACCGGTCAGGGGAAGAGTGGCAACGGCGGATAGGCCGTCGGTTTGTTGGTGCCGGAAGTAATGGCTCCCGCATTGGTCAAATAGCTGGCCGCCGCATCATCAAAGGTGAGCGTAATATGACTGGCGCTAATGCCGATGGTCCCCACGTGCGCCATAAGCAAAGTATCCTGTGCGTTCGGCGCCAACAACAACGCATCAATATCATAGACCGAACCGTGGCTGAGGTTGGTCAAAGTGACCGTCGCTTTGACGACCTCCCCGCCCAAGTTGCTGACGTTGATGCTGGACGGGTAAGGAGTGGCGATGGCCATGTCATTGATGATGATTGCCGCCGTGTTTGAGTAAGTGGTGGTCCACGTGCCCAGCGTGTAGGTGAAGCCGTTGGTGCGGAGGTTGATTATGCCGTTGGATGTGACGTCCTGCAGTTTGAAGGTGGCGATAATTTGCTGGCCGTTGGTATAACCCGGACTCACGGTGAAAGTGAATGGCTGCGAAGCGGACGGGCCGCCCACGATCAGCGGGCCGTAATAATTTTGAAAGTTCGTCGGCGAAGGCATGACGCCATTGGTGGGAAGGAGCGTGGCAAAGAGGTTGGTCACGTTGTTGCCCCCGGCGTCGCGGAAGGCGAACAACAGCGTAACCGTTTCGTTCGGATCAATGATGCCGTTGGTCGGCCCGGATTCATGAATCAGGGTGGAACCCGCCGGAACCACGTAGCTGCCGCTGGTATCATGGATGGTGAGCGTGGCGGCGTAGGGCGCCAGGAGGATGCCGCCGGTCGGGTTGGACAGTTGCAGCAACACAGTTTTATCCGGTTGCACAATCGTATTGTTAATCACGATCACGGAGAAGGTCTGGCTGGTTTGACCGTTGGTGAAAACGAAGGTGCCGTTGGTGGCGATGTAATCCAAACCGGCGAGGGCCGTGCCATTGGCGGTGGCAAAGTCAACGGACGACACGGGGTTGGTGTTGTCCGTGCGCAAAACTGTAATCGTTGCCGCCACGCCCGATTTGAGCACGGTGTAAGCGGGGCTGGAAAAGCTCAGGCCGGAATTATTGTCAATGATGGTCACGGTTTGCACGGTGGGCGGCACGAGTTGTCCGGGCGGTGTCGGACTGGCCAGGCTTACCGTGAACGTGCGATCGCCCATGACCAGGCTGTTGTTGATGATGGGCACGGTAAAGGTGTTGGTCGCGATGCCATTGGTAAAGACCAGCGTGCCGCTTGCGGCGGTATAGTCAAACCCCGCCAAGGCCGTGCCGTCAGCAGTGGAATAATACACGGACAAAGGTGTCGTCACCGGCACTCCGTTGGAATACACGACCACCGGTTCGACCCTGGGGTTGGAGCAGACCACGGCGACGACCAGGCTGCCGGCATTTTTCAAGACGCTCACAGCCGGGTTGGTGAAGCTCAAGCCCGCATCGGCATCCTGCACCACAACCACCGTATTGCTCGGCGCCGTCAGTTGCGTGCCGTTGGTGGGATTGTACAAGTTGACGGTAAACGCCAAATCGCCGGTCACCTGCGGATCGTCAATCAGCGGAACGAGAATCGCCTGAAGCGTCTCGCCGGGGGTAAAGGTCAGCGTGCCGGAAACCGGGGTGTAATTGACTCCGGGAATTGCGGGGCCGTAGTTGGTCGAGGTGTAGGCCAAATTGGTGTAACTGACGGAAACCGGGCCGGCGGGACTGCCAAGACACTGGACAAAAATGGAGGCATAGGCATTGGTTTCGCCGACATAATTGGTGGCGTTGAGGAAATTAAAGCCGACATTGTCATTCAAGATGTTCAAGGTTGCGTTGGTGGGCGCAATCAAGGTTGCGCCGCCGGTGGGATTGGATAGAACCACGGACAAATTCACCGTTCCCTGCACCAGACTGTTGAGCACGAGCGGCACGACAAAGGTCTTGGTCGTGTCGCCGGCATTGAAGGTCAGGGTGCCGCTGGTGGTGGTATAGTTCACCCCCGGCAGGGCCGTGCCGGCAACGGTGTTGTAAGCCACCGAGACGGATCCCGAAGTGCCGTTGGTACGCACGACCGTGATGAAGGCAATTCCAGCGCCCTCGTCGGCCACGTAATTGGTTGCCGAGAAGCACAACTGGCCGGGGGCAACGACCGTGTTTAAGATGGTGAGGGTGGCGTTCGACGGGCTGAACAGGACCGCATTCACCACGTTGGTCAAGGCAAATACCACCGTCCGGTTCCCCTGGGGCAGGCCGTTGTTGATGATCGGAACCTGGACCAGCTGGTTCGAGGCACCCAGATTGAACGTAATGGTCGTATTGGTCGGAATAAAATCCACGCCGGCCACCGCCGTGCCATTGGTGGTGGTGATGAAATCCACCGAGCAGATGCCATTGGTGGTGGCCAAACGAATGACATCAATCGGCGCCAAACCAGTCAAAACATTTTCACTGACCGAATAATTTGCGGTTGAAAAGCTCACGGCGCTGTTGTCATTGATGATGGTCAAAACGGCGGTGGATTGAGCGCCAAGGCCCGCCGGGGCGGTGGCATTGGTAATGGCCAGGTTCACGGTCAAGTTGGGGGTGACAGCTCCATCGTTCATCACCGGAACAACCGCCGTTTCCAGGACTTCGCCCGGCGGAAAAACCAAGGGGTAGTTGGTGACGCCCGTATAATTTGTACCGGCCACCGCCGTGCCGTTGGCCGTGGAGAAATACACCGTGATGTTTCCCGTCCCGTCCGCATTCGGCCCGCTGGTGCCGCCGGTGCGACTGACCGTGATGAGCGCCTGCCCGCCGTTTTCATCCACCTGATAGGCGGGCGAGGAGAATTGCAACAAGCCGGAACCGGTCACCGAACCGCCGTAAATCCGGGCAATATGCGCGTAGGGCTGGTCATCGTATTGGGTAAAGCTGCCGCCGATGACCAACATTTGATTCGCCGGCTGAATGACCACCGCGTCAATGGTGCCATTGGCGCCGTCACCGAAGTTGATGGTTGTATCCACTGCGCCGTCCGGCTGCAACCGCGTGATGCGGTTGCGGGTGACCCCATTGCCCTGGGTAAACTGGCCGGCCAGCACAATGCGATTATCAGCCTGCACCGCAATCGCTTGCACGGTGCTGTTGACGCCAGCGCCAACGTTCGCAACAAAATTCGTATCCAGCGTTCCATCAGTGTTCAAGCGGGCGATGCGGTTCAAGGCACCCCCGTTGACATTGGTAAAGTCACCACCGATGAGAATGCGGCCGTCATTTTGAATTACAATGGCACGAACGGTGTCATTGGCCCCCAGGTTCAAGTCAAAGTTGGTATCCACGGAACCGTCCCCATTCAGCCGCGCGATATGATTGAGGGTAAAATTGTTGACGTTGGTGAAGGCGCCGCCAATGAGCACCTTGCCCGCAAACGGAGAATTGGTCGGATAAACGGCGACGGCAAAGACCGTGGCATTGGGGCCTGAGCCGGCGTTAAATGACGGATCCAGCGTCCCGTCATTATCAGAACCAGCCGTGATGAGGCGCGCAAAGTTGGGGCTGGCGCCGCCGCTGATGGAATTGAACGAGCCGCCGACGTAAAGCGTGTTCCCGCCATTGACAACGGTTTCCGCGAGGGCATAAACCGGGCCGTCGGCCCCGGGCCCGGGATTGAAACTGGTGTCCAGGGAACCATCCGTCATCAGGCGGGCGATATTATTGCGGGCAATCCCGTCGGCGCTGGTGAACGCGCCGCCGATGACAACCCGGCTGTCCATCTGCTGACAGACAATGGCCTGCACGGCGCCGTTGGCGCCGGAATAAAGACCGTTGTTGAGGAAGCCGGCGCTGTCCAGCGAGCCATCGGCATTCAGCCGGGCGATGCCACTATCGGGGGCGCCGTTGACGAAGGTGAAGTTGCCACCCGCGAGGATCTGGCCATTGGTCTGCAAGACGAGCGCCAGGACGTCGCCGTTCATGCCTGCCAGGAAGGTGCCGTCCGGCGAGCCGGGCGGCCAGTTGTAACGTTGGGCATCCAAAATGTTGACCTGGGCATTGGTGGGCGAACCCAAGACGGTGTTGGTTGGGTTCGACAAGATCACATTGAAATAGAAGCTGGCGGGATCCTGCACCAGGTCGTTCGTGATCGACACGTAAAAGCTGGCCGCCGTTTGATTGGTAACAAAGGTGAGTGTTCCGCTGGTGGCCGCGTAGTTGACATTGGATGAGGTATTGCTGCCGTTGCGGGTGGTGAAATTGACGGAAACCGGGCCGGCCGTGCCACCCGTGCGGACGACGGTAATGGTGGCATAGCCACCGGTTTCATCGACGAGATAGCTGGAGGCGCTGAACTGCACCGCGCCGTAGCTGTTGTCGTTGACGATGGTCAGCGTGGCGTTGGTGATGGAATTAGTGGGCGGCGTGCCGACATAGAACAGCGATGGTTTGCTCGCGCCGTTCAGGGTGGGATTGGACAACAAAACGCCAAATTGTTTGTTGGTGCCGACCGTGTCGGTGTTGATGAGCTGAATGTTGACGGTGCGCGGCGAGGCGTCGCCGTTGTTCCATTGCAAGGTATTGGTGGACCCGAAGTAATCCACGTTGTTGGTCGCCGTGCCATTGGTGGTGGCGTACTGGACGGTGAGGGTGCCGGCGCTGCCGGCGACGCGATTGACCACAAAGCTGATGAAGAGCGCGCTTTCACTGCCGGTGTAATTGGTGGCGCTGAGAGTCAAATAACCCTGGAAATTGGGATTGATGAGGCGGAGCACGGCGTTGGAAAATCCAAACCCAAACGTCGCGTTACCGCTCGGTCCGGTGAGGGCGGTCAGATACAGGTTGAGGAGCTTTTCCACAAAATTCGTGGAAATAAGGCCGGTGGGCAGGTTGGTAACCGTGAACGAGTTGGTGACCACGCCTTGCAGGAAAGACACGGTCAAATTGGTGATGCCGTTGTAATCAGTGCCCGCCAGGGCGGTCCCGTTGGTGGTGGAAGCGTTCAGGGTAAGCGTGCCATAAGTGCCGTTGCTCCGAACCAGGCTGATGACGGCGCCGATATTGGTGGCGGTATAAACCGGAGAGACAAAACCCACCACGCCGGCGTTTTCGGTGTCATCAATCAGCGTGAACGGCGCGGCGGAAGGTCCCAGCGCGCTGCCCAGCGGAATATTTTCACCGCCGAGATAAAACTCACTGGCCCCGCTGGGGTTGGCCAGTTGGACCTGGGCGTCGAGGTTGCCCGAGGTCTGGTGGTTGTTGATGACGCTGACCGTGACGGCCGACAGGTTGTTAATGAGCGCGTCCGCCAGGGACAAACTGGCGAAGACATCCTGCAGCAGGCCATTGTTTCTAAACAGGCCATCACTGCGCAGGCGGGTTTGGGTTGACGTGGTGTAACGCCAGGCGATCCAAAACAAGGGCGGCGCGCTGTCGTAGGAAAAATCCCTGCCACTTTGGGCTGTGCCGGGCTGGACGGAAAAGTTGGCTGAAACCGGCCCCAACACGCCGTTGGTCCGCACCAATCCCACGGAAAGGCCGCTCGAACTCTTGTTGGCCGAGAAGCTGGCGGTCTGCAGACCGATGTTGCCCGGCCCCGGCGTTGAACCGCCAATCAGCCGGGCCACGCTGCTGCGGTTGCGAACGCCATCGCGGGTTTTGGGTTCCACCCACAAGTTCGGGTCGCTGAAGCTTTCGTTTATGCCAAGCTCATCGTCCAGGCTGTTGCAAACGTTGGTGTCCGCCTGGCCGCCGCCGACCTGATCGAATGTTCCGCCAATGATCACGTCGCCGTCGCTTTGGACGCCGGAGGCATAGACGGCTGGCGTGCTATCTGGTGGCATGCCATAAGAGCAAATCCGTTTCAAACCGGCAAACTGGTTGTAGGCGGTGTCAAGAAACGTGGTGTCCACCGTGCCGTTGGCATAGAGACGGGTGAAACCGAGACGGTGCGTGCCGTTGAACGACGCGAATTGCCCGCCGACATACATCGTGCCGTCGAGTGGTTGGATTGTGATGTTCCAAACCACGTTGTCGGCGCCCAGGCCCACAAAAAAGTTGGTGATGTCGAGGCTGCCATCGGCATTCAGCCGCGCAATGCGGTTCATGGCGCTGCCGTTGAAAAGGGTGAACGAGCCGCCCACGACCAGCTTGCCGTCAAGCTGCCAGCCGAGGGTGTAGACCGGATTGTTCGCTCCGGCAGTGGGGTGGAAGGCGGTGTCCAGCGAACCATCGCTGTTGAATTGCGCCACGTCGCTATAACTCTGGCCGCTCACGGCAAAAGCGCCGCCGGCAAATATTCCATTGAAGGGAGCAGCTATGGTGACCGTGCCGTTGTAAGCCCATTGGTTGCCGGTCTGGCCCGTGCCTTGATCCATAACGATGGTGATGAAATTGGTGGTCAGGCCATTGGTCGGACCAAAGGGAAGCACAAAACTGTTGGTGCCGAAGACACTGCCGGTATCGAAAATTAAAACCCCGGTGCCACCGGCAACATTTGTATCCCCATAATAGACCTGCATATCGTCGGGCTGAATCAGGTACATGTTATAATTAACCGTCAGCGTACCGGCGGTGGACGTGCCGAGATTGATGGTTTGATTGGTCCCACCAGAGCCGCTGTTTGCGAAATTCAGGGTGATCAAGGGCGGCAAGGCAATGGCATAAACCGGGCCATTGAGGGTGGTGCCCGGATCGAAGGTGGTGTCCAGGGTGCTGTCGGCATTCAACCGGGCGAGGTGATTGCGCGGCTGGCCGTTGACGTTGTTGAAGTCACCGCCAATCAAAACCTGGCCATTGGGCTGCACCGCGACGGCCCACACGGTTCCATTCGCCGTGGGATTGAATCCCGCGTCGAGCGACCCATCGGCATTCACGCGGGCGATGTGGTTGCGCGACGCGCCATTGAAGGAAGTGAAGCCGCCACCGATGACAAACTGATTGCCCGGGCTCGAGGCCAGGGAGTTGATGGGGCCGCTGGCGCCGGAGGCAGGCTCAAAGGACGAATCAAGGGCGCCGTTGGTATCGATGAGCGCGATGGAATTGACGGGTGTGGCATCGGGATAAGTGTAGCCGTTGTAAGACACAAAGTCCCCGGCGATGAGGGTTTCATCATTGGGCAGCACCAGCAGGCTGCTCACCACGCCGGCCACGCCGGGATTGGGATCGTTCTGCGGTAGGGTCTGGGGCACCTGGGTGGGCATCAGCGCCAGACTGCGGTTGAAATCCGCATTGTAAAGCTCATCCACGGAACCGGCCGGCGGATGCTGGTCGTTAAACAGGATGGTCACGGTGGTTTCGGCGACCATGCCGGCAGAGGCGGGCACCGTTTGACTGTTAAAAGATATTTCCTGATAAAGCTCGACTTTAAAATCGCGGTTGAATTTCGTGAGCGTGGTATTGGTGACCGTGAAGGTGATGGGCTGGTAAAATTCGTCCACGCCATTGGCGGGAAAGGTGATGGTGCCTTCGGCGACCATGTTAAAGTCGGGATTCGTTGCCTGAAGTGTCCCATAAACCGGCGGCGTGGGGACGGCATAATCGGAGCCTGGCTGCAGGGGGAACCAATTATTCCACTCGTCGTCGGGATCGGTATCATCGTTAACGAAATTATTGACGCGGTAATACAAGGTAATCGCCGAGTGGTTGGTGGCAGTGGGGGAACGCGCCACATAAATGGTGACGGGCGTCGTATAGCCTAAGGTATTGCTCGGGTCGTTGACGTCTTCCGGAACGCGGAAATTGCACTTTTGAAAATTGACGACGGGGTTGGTCGGAAACTGCGCTATGAACCAATTGGTGCTCAGAGTACTATTGGTCGATGGCGGCATAGGTGCATTGGTGACTACCACCGAAACCCAATCCGGACCATACGGATCGGCGTTCACATTCAAAATCTTCACCAGCGCGAGGCTGAAGCTGGGATCCACCCGGGGTGGAGCGACGACATCGCTACTTTCATTCGGATCAAGTTGGGGATTTGACAACATCACCCCGAAAACCGTGTTATTCGTGGTGCCTCCCGAACCGTTGGCACCGGCATCGATAATCGGGATGAGAATGGTCTTGCTCATCTCGTAATCATCGAAGACCAGTGTGTTGGTTACGCTGACGTAATCCACGCCGGCAACTGCTCCCACATAGGGGATATTTGTTGCACCGTCATATGGACTAATATACGGAGGGAACGGGATGAACGGCAGATCGGTACCATCCACCGTCGTATAATTCACTGTGGCGCGCCCGGTGGAGCCGGCGACGCGGGTGACGGTGACCAGCACGCCCGGCACGTTGTAATTATAGTAGGTGAAAAGCGGCGAATTACCGACAGGAACATAATGCACGCGGTAATCACTTTCCGTTTCGGCCGCCTGGTAAAGCGGCAACCCTGTCCAGCCGTCTATGTCTTCGGTGGCAAAACGGAAGACGCCCGAAGATTTATAGGCCCATTGCAACGAAATCAATCCAGTCAAAGAAGTGCTTTTTGTGTCCACGGCAAAGTAGTAAGTCGTCCCGGTCGTAGCATTGAAACGGAGATGGCTGGGCCCGTGGTAAGGCTGTAAATAGGAAAACGCCGCCTCATTGCCGCGACCGAAATACCAGGCGTAATCGCCGCTGCCAGTTATATTGTAGCCCTCATAACCGTATGTCAAGCTGTTGATGGGGAAAAGGTCGTCATTGGCCGCGATCTGATTGAGCGTGGTCAAACTGGTCCCCGTAAAAACCCCAAGCACCGTGTCGCTCACGCTGCCGATGGTGTCGAGTTCCACCTCGCCGCTCGCTGGCGCCATCCATTGATACCAAAGGGGCTTGTTGGCGGGGAACCCGGCAATGCTTGGGGCATTGCCGTCGAGAACGGCGCTGGTATTATCATTTACCACGGAACCCGAATCCCCGGACAGCGGGTAAGCCGAGGCGAAGTTAAACTGCGCCCTGCCAACATCCGCCGCAAAACAGGCCAAGACCACCAATCCCAGCTTCAGCAAACCGGTGTTGCTCGCGAGATTTCGCAGCTTCCAACTCATAAATTTTTTCCTGGTTTCAGTCACAACATTCTTCACCGGGTCCAGGGTGTCCCCTCCCCGGACCTTCAGCAAACAAATCAAACGGCCGGCGCACCCGCGCCCCGGGCCGCTAAAACGGATACGTCAACCACGGCTGCACCATCACCCGATAGTAGTGCGGCACGTTCGTTACCACGTCAAACACCCAGACGTTGGTGGCGCATGACGGATACGGCTGCGGCGAAACAAAACTGTTCGTGTGGGCCGAGTTCGTAACGGCCACGTTCGCGCTGTAATAATAATTGTTAAAGCTGGTCAACGGCAGCCAGTTTGGTGAAAGCAGATTGGTCCGGTAATAAATGTAATTGGTCGCCAGTGGAATCGTCGTCCATTCCAACCGGACCGACCACGGCGGACGGTTCGTCAGCGTTGGCGTGAAATTGACCTGCGACGAGACAAAAAACGGCATGGGATCACTGCCGTTGGGGGTCCCGTTCCCGTTGGAATCAATGTCCAAACTTTGCGCCAGCGCGGCGTTGAAGGGGCCGTTGGTTGTGCCGTTCGGATAGACGATGTTGGTGGAGCTGAAATAACCCGCATACTGCGGCACCCAGCGCAAGTGGCCGCTGTTTTTTTGGTTCATTTTCTCCGCGACGGACACGCCGTCAATCACCGCCTGCGCATAATAAATCACCATGTTCGGGGAAATGGCGAGCGCCGTGAAATTGCTGCCACTCGCATCACGGTTGGTGGCTTGATCGCGTAATTCCAGATAGTCCACATACATCGCGTTGCTGGTGCCGGTGCCGGTAAATTTGAACGAGCTGTTTGTTCCCAAGCCGTCCAGAAAGAGGCGCCCGATCGCCACATTATTCGTGTAACCCGCAGTGGAGACGCCGTAGTTGGTGGCCGCCCACGTGCTGACCACTTGTTTGTTCGGCCCCGGCGCCGTCATGAAAATGGTGGTGCCCGCCAAATCACTGCGGTTGGCCGGGTTGCCGGGCAGGTTGGGCAGGATGGGCAGATTCAAACCGACCAGACTTCCGCCACCCACAGACCAGGTGTTGCCATTGGTCACACCGGTATCCGTAAGCTGATTCGTCACCTGCAAGGTGAGCGACTGCCCGGCCTGCAACACCAGATTGCTCGCCACCAAATTGCCGGTGGTGATGGACACGTTGCCGCCGGCAATGATGGAACCGTTGGTCAGGGTCGTGATCAGGGATTGCAGGATAAAACTGCCACTGCCGGAGGAGAACGTCCCGTAGTTTTCAAAATCCTGAGCCCAGATGGTGGAGCCGCCCAAATTGGTCACCCCTCCGCGATTGACAAAGGCGCCATACGGCAGCGCGCTGGAGCCAAAATAGGTGAGATTCAGCGTGCTGATGGCGCCGTTGTTGGTCAGCCAGCGCAGATTCGGCAGCGAACCCGGCCATAAGATATTGGGTGATTCCAAATTCAATTCACCGTTGGGCGAGGTCGCCCCATTGCCGGGGGCGTTGGTCGTCAAGGTCAGGCTTTGCGCGTCAATGGACAGCGTGCGCATGACGTTGAACGCGTCGCTGATAATCGTGTTGGTGCCATGCAAAATCAAGTTCTGCACCTGGGCCGCCAGCGTCGGGGTGAGCTGGCTGGCAACAAGCAGGACACGATAATCGTTGGTCACGGCCACCACGTTGGTGCCAACGATGTTGGTGACCATGACCAGCCAGCGAGTGCTCCAGGCCTGAACCGTGCCGCACCAGACTGGAAACGACTGGGGCAGGAGATTGGTGATGGCCAGGTATCCGTTGGTGACGCCCAGGTTGAGGTCGCTGAACGGAGCAGCGATTTGCGCGCCCGTATTGCCGTCAAATTGATGTGGAGACTGCAACGACAAATAATCCGGCTGAATAATTTGGGCGAGCGCCAAATTCAACTCGTTACTGGCGCCGATTTGAATGCGGGAGGGGAGGTTCGTGATGGCGCCGTTCGGGATGCTGTTGGTGCCCGCACTCGTTGCGATCAACTGCGCGCTGACATAGGCAAAGCGATTGGTTTGGAAACCGGGAGTGAACACGTAGAAAAACCCGGGGGCGGTGGGCGCAAGAAAAATTTGCGGCGTGGAGCTCTCGGTGAACGTGAAATTTTCCGGTATGCCGTTGAAAATCGCGTCGTTGGTGGCGACAGACTCGATATAATTGTCGTTGAGATAGAGATAATTGGTGGCCGGATTGCCGGTCGCCAGGTCCACATATCCGCCGCGCCATTCAACGGTGACGTTGCCGCCGCCCAACCCAAGATTGGCGGTGTCGAAGTAAACATAGTAGGAGACGTTGGGGCTGGCATCTTGTATGAAAACCGTCCGGATGATGTTGAGGTTTGTCCCCACCGCGGCGAAATTAAAATAGGGGGTGGTATTCAGCGGCAAGTTGGGGAAACCAAAACCATAGGGCGGCGGCGGCAAGGAGCTCACGGGCAACGAAGGGTACGCAGACGCCGGTCCCAAATCAATGGTTGCATCCCAATCACTGTTCGTGTCGGCCCCGGTCAGCCCGTAAAGCCCGACGGCCTGGGCAAATCCCTGGCCGCCCGCTGATACGAGCGTGCTGCGGCTCAAATCCACATTCTGCCCGGTGAATTGCATTAAACCGACCACGCCCGGCACGTTCACCGTCCCGGGATTCACGATGTTGGTCGCCCAAGCCAAGAATTCAGAGCCGCAATCCACCTCGTTTGCATTGTAGAAACTGCCGGCCATCAATTGCGAGCCGCTGGTGGTCTGTGTCTCAAACCAGAAACCGACGCCG
>Ga0074044_10002343_pt1 | contig 16591 bp, 11 predicted proteins | sample BogForMeECP23OM1_FD_94443 | JGI IMG/M metagenome (GOLD analysis project Ga0074044, IMG submission 94443) | Bog forest soil microbial communities from Calvert Island, British Columbia, Canada - Bog Forest MetaG ECP23OM1 | ecosystem: Environmental > Terrestrial > Soil > Wetlands ...
AGGTCAATCGGTGTGGCGATCAAGACGATATCGCAAGGAGTACGCGAAATAGTTTCTTCCAGTTCGTGTCGTTGGATTGCGCTGTAACCCATGGCGGGCAAAATGTTCGTCAGATGCGGATAGCGCTCATAGGTGCCGCGAATGGATCCCACCGCATAAGGCCGCGGATCCACCAACTCTGCCGCCCCACAGTGCCGCGCCGCCACCACTCCGGCGCCGTAAGGCATCTCTCCGTGCGTAAGTGTCGGACCGTCCTCCACCACCAGCACACGTTGTCCCTTCACAAAATACGGCTCAGAAATGGAAACACGGCAAGCCATCTCAAAAACAACTGCGTTGGGGTTGTGCAACTTTATGTTTTGCCGAACCGTCTCAATGTCCCGCTGCTCGGCAGTGTCCACCTTATTGATCACGATCACATCCGCCCGCCGCAGATTGACTTCACCAGGAAAGTAACCCAGCTCATGCCCCGGACGGTGCGGATCAGCCACCACAATTTCCAAATCGGACACATAAAACGAAGTGTCGTTGTTGCCTCCATCCCACAAAATCACATCCGTTTCTTTCTCCGCCTGGCGAAGAATTTTTTCGTAGTCCACTCCCGCATACACCACCGTCCCTTCGCGAAGATGCGGTTCATACTCCTCCCGCTCCTCGATGGTGCATTGCTGCAGGTCGAGGTCGTCCATAGTGGCAAACCGTTGCACCGCCTGCCTCGCCAGATCCCCATAAGGCATGGGATGCCGAATCACTACCGGCTTTCGCCCGAGCCCGCGCAACCGCTCCGCAACCAGCCGCGAGACCGGACTCTTCCCACATCCAGTTCTCACCGCGCACACAGAAATAACTGGGACCGACGACTTGATCTGCGTGTGCTCAGTTCCCAGCAGCCAGAAGTCTGCGTCCGCCGCCACCGCGCGTGAAGCCAGATGCATCAGGTTCTGGTGGGAAACATCGCTGTAGGAAAACACCACCGCGTCAATCTCATATTCCGCGACCAGCTTTTCCAAATCTTTCTCTTCCAGGATTGGGATGCCCTCCGGATACAAACATCCAGCCAGCTCCGGCGGATAGCGGCGGCCGGCAATGTCAGGAATCTGAGTGGCCGTGAACGCGACTACGTGGTAGTTGGAATTATCACGAAATAAGACGTTAAAGTTATGAAAGTCCCTGCCTGCGGCACCAAGAATCAGGATTCTCTTCATGCACATACCTCCAGCGGAGATGGTTACCTCTTATCTTCTACCTCGGCGCCCGCGGCGGCAGTACCGCTCATCACTGCTTAAGGTGAGTTTTGGCACAACCGGTGCCGCTATGAAGACAGCGAAGGTAATCGATGTATTCGCGTGGGCACAGCCGCCCTCGGCTGTCCGGCGGAGCGAAGCTCCACCAGCGCCGCCTAAATTCTCATGAGTATGGTGTCCGTCCAATCACCCTCTCAGGTGACGTAGATCACGGCAAATTCAAACCACAAGATTCAAAATGAAGTATGGATTACGCGGGACAGCCGCCCTCGGCTGTTCAGCCGAGCCAAGCTCGGCAGCTCGGACGTCGCCATGGCAGCGATAGAAGAAAAACGAGAAACCGGCGCCAGCTTGATATTCCTTGGGCTCGCCGTCTGGGTCGTCGATTTTCTGGTTCTCTTCTTTCTGCCCTCCGGCATTAAGCTCGGACGCCAAGCGACGTTCCTCAACATCATCCTCACCCTCGGCGTACTGGGTCTGGCGCTACTGATCATCGGCTACAGGGCACGAGGCAAGTCCAGCGCAGACTAGGGTTGGTCTGACGAATGTGTTGTGAAGAGCGGCTTCATAGCTACTGAAAAATGCTCGATTCATATCAGGGCATCGCTTCAGCGATGCCGTAACTTCTTCACAATCAGTAGCGCCTTCAGGCGCTGCAGGGCGGAAACGCAAGGGGAGGAAACCATGGCCTACTCATACTTACTTCTAGGAGCCGGACGCCAGGGTATCGCCGCTGCCTACGATCTGGCGCGCTTCGGCGAGGCCTCGCGCCTCACGCTCGCCGACCTCAATCAAGAACGAGCCCAATCTGCCGCCGACAAAGTGAATCACCTCGTTGGCAACTCAATCGCCGATGCCATCGGCCTCGATGTCCGCGATGAAAGCGGGACCCGCCGCACCCTGAAAAATTACAACGTCGCGCTAAGTGCAGTGCCGTACTTCTACAACCTGGCCCTGACCCGGGCAGCCATTGAAACTGGCGTGTCGTTCTGCGATCTCGGTGGGAACACCGAAATCGTTCGCCAGCAGCACGCCCTCGAACCCGAGGCCCAACGCGCCGGCGTGTGCATTGTCCCTGATTGCGGCATGGGCCCCGGCATGGGCAACAACCTCGCCGTCTATGCCATGGAACTGGTCGGCGATCCCGAAGAAGTGTATCTCTACGACGGCGGCCTGCCGCAAAATCCGCAACCCCCGTGGAACTACGCCCTCACCTTCGCCATCGAGGGTCTGACCAACGAATACTACGGAGGCATGACCATCCTGCGCGATGGCCAGCTATTCCACGCCCCTTGCTTCACTGAATTCGAGATAAAAGATGTCCCGCCTGTCGGCCGGCTGGAAGCGTTCTTGATCGCCGGTGGCGCCTCGACCGCACCTTGGAGCTTCCAAGGCAAGCTTCGCACCTACCAACTCAAAGTCTTGCGCTATCCCGGCACCTTCGCGCAACTGAAGGCATTCTCCGATCTCGGCCTGTTCGACCCCGAGCCGGTTCGTGTCAAGGGAAGGGAAGTGATCCCTCGTGAACTCTTCAACGCATTATTCGAACCCCAAGTTCGTGTCGACGACGTAAAGGACGTCTGCATCGTTCGCGCCCACGCCAAGGGAAAGAAAAACGGCCTGCCCACCGAGGCAGTCGTCGAGGTCATCGATTACTACGACGAGAGCACCGGATTCACCGCGATGCAGCGCATGACCGGTTGGCACATCTCAATCGTCGCCGCCATGATCGCCAAGCACAACATCCCAACCGGCGCCATCCCCCTGGAACTCGCCGTACCCGCCAGGGCCTTTGTGCGCGAAGCCAAAAAGCGCGGCTTCAAAATCACAGAACGCATCGCGCCGGCCGAACCAGTCGTCGAAGAAGAATTCGCTGTCATGGGTTAACAATCGCCAATGTAGGCAAGCGCGCCACGTCCGTGCGGGCCAGCTGAAAATCAGACCGATCAAACGCTTCCGCAGAGGTTCAGACCGTTTTCAACATAGCGGATACCAGAACATAATTTGTCCTCCCGAGCGATTCCAGCGCCAAGCTCGTAAGCATACAAGCGTGATGCCGGTCACAGACAAGACCGCCGCATTCTTGTAAAAAGAAGCCGTCTTCATAAACATGTTCCTGGCGGAACATGTCCTCCTGAAAGAGCCGAACCACGGCCAGGGTCCCCGTGTTCGGCTCTTCTATCTAGTGAAGTAACTCCTTGTGTTCCTCGCCCCGCCCCCACGCGCAGTCGTCGTTACCGCCTTAAAGACGCCTACAGCTCCAACCGCCCATTCGCCATCCCATCCCATCCAACCGTGATGCCAGTCATTACGGTGTGTGCTAAAGCGGTCTACCGTTAGCTTGAAGCTCCGAGCTCTGCCTCATCCGCACTCGGGCCCCGCAGACAGAATCGAGGCAACCCGGAAATATCGGGTTCTCCCCCGACTCGAGTCCCACGCTCATCATCGCCCTCCGGGCCGTTGCGAATCCCTTAGGAACGCCCGTAACCATTACGGGGAACAGCCTCCCCCAGACCACGAGAGTGGGCTTTGACTGGCTGAAAGCAGCCAGCTTTACCGTGAACTCCGAAACCCAGGTGATTGCAGTCGTGCCGACTGGCGCAACCACAGGACACATCCAAATCAAAACTAAGGGTGGGTTAGCCGTAAGCGGTGGCGTCTTTACTGTCACGCAGTAGCGGCGCCCAAATACCAAGCCGCCTCTCGGGGCGGCTTTTTTCGGAGTAGGGTTTTAATTAGGCGCTCTTAGCGATCCTTAGGGAGAAATCTAGAAGGCCCGGCCGTTCGCCGTCGAGCGGCGGCAGAGCGAGTGTCCTCACTCTTGACTGGGCCGGGCCCCATCTGCGGTATTCAGTTTTTATTACCTCCCGTAATTATTACTATACCCCTCTGACCCAGTTTGTCGGTGATGTTCATCACGAATGCGCGGTCAATTCACCCTCGATTCTCGGTGCGTAATTCAGCCGCAAACACTCCCCGTCGAAGCCTGTTGACTCATGGTGCACCATCTTTCGCGGTCTCATTAAATAACCTGTCGGCTTAAAGGAAAACAGCCGAGTACGTGAAGATTGTAGGTTGTGACGGGAGGGTGGCCCACCCATTCAAGCGCAACTTTAAATTACATATAAAAGCGGCGTGCCCGATTCTTCCGCGTTCTGTCCGGAACGGTGGGAGGCCAGAATGCACACTCCGGACTGTTCATATCACTTCTTGACGCAGGAATCTCCACAAGCCCATCTCGGCACCCCACCCGAACTGTCAAATCCGCGGCCAACTTTGTCATTGACCGTTCAGCTCAAAATCGGATAACCTGACACAACGTAGATTATCTACAAGATAAGACTTGCTCTTTGACAATCTAACCCCCAAAGTTACGGCTCCAAGACCCAACCCCAAGATGCTGCCTTAGTTCCAAAATGGGACGTCGCCCCCGCCGTAACTCCCATGTTTTCAGGATTTTGCCCGTAACTCCTTTAAACTCAAAGATCTAGCAGGTAGTCGCAAATTAAAGTCTTTGTTTTCTAGATTTTGAATGTAAAGGGGGCAGGGGGGTACGCGCGACTAAACAGTAAATTGCATCCCATTGCGGGAAAACGACCTCTCTCCACGAGTTCACAACTTGCCTTCACCGTAATCCCTTGGCAGCGCTAAAATCGATTACGGGCTCAATTCAAGTGACTCCGGTCACAGCTCTCCGTGAGCAAGCGCACTGCACCACCGTCCCGGACCGCACAGAATGCCGAAATGGGAATCTGTGTCCAGTTCCTGGCAATCCGCGATTGCCCCAAGGGCAGCCGGCAAAAGGAGATCCAACGTGGCAGCAAAATCTCTCACCATTACCGATAATCGCACCGCCAAAAATTACGATCTGCCGATCGAGAATGGCACCATCCGCGCCATGGATTTGCGCAAGATCAAAACCGACGCTGAAGATTTTGGCCTCATGACCTACGATCCGGCGTTCATGAATACGGCGTCCTGCCAGAGCAGCATTACTTATATTGACGGCGATCGCGGCATCCTCCGCTACCGCGGCTATCCCATCGAGGTGCTGGCCGAACATTGCACCTTCCTGGAGGTCGCTTACCTGCTGCTGTTCGGCGAGCTGCCTACTCCCGACGAACTGAAAATCTGGATCAGCGAAATCACTCATCACACCATGCTGCACGAAACCACCAAGAAGCTCATGGAGGGATTTCTCCACGATGCCCATCCCATGGCCATGCTGGTGAGCACGGTCGCAGCCCTGTCCACGGTCTATCCCGAGTCCAGAGAGGTTCACGATCCCGCCAACCGGCTGCTGCAGATCAAACGGCTGATTGGCAAGGTGCCGTCCATCGCGGCCATGTCGTACCGGCACAGTCTCGGCTTTCCCTACGTCTACCCAGACAACGATCTCAGCTATCCAGAAAATTTCATGAACATGTTGTGGAGGATGGTGGAACCGAAGTACGCGGCCAATCCGGTAATCGCCCGCGCCCTCGACATTCTCTTCATTCTCCACGCCGACCACGAGCAGAACTGCAGCACCAACGCCATGCGCGCCGTGGGCAGCGCCCAAACCGATCCCTACCTTTCCACCGCCGCCGCGGCTGCCGCCTTGTCCGGACCGCTGCACGGAGGAGCCAACGAAGCGGTTCTCACTATGCTCGACGAAATCGGCTCCAAAGCGAATGTCCCTGCCTACATCAAGAAGGTCAAAGATGGCCACGGCAAGCTGATGGGCTTCGGCCACCGCGTCTATAAGAACTACGATCCCCGCGCCAAGATCATCAAGTGGACGGCCGAGAAAGTCTTCGCAGTCACCGGCGGAAATCCCAAACTCGACATCGCGCTGGAGTTGGAGCGAATCGCGCTTGAGGATGAATATTTCATCACCCGCAAACTGTATCCCAACGTCGACTTTTACTCGGGAATCATCTATCAGGCCATGGGCTTCAAACCGGAGATGTTTACCGTGCTGTTTGCCATCCCGCGTACCGCTGGCTGGCTGGCACAATGGCAGGAAATGATCACCGATCCCGAGCAGAAGATCGCACGTCCCCGCCAGGTCTACACCGGACACGACGTCCGCGAGTTCGTGCCCGCGGAAAAACGCGCGTCGGTCTTAACCGCGGCGCGTTAGAACCCCGCCGCCGGCAAGGGCTGATAGGACGATGGGCCCGCTGAAACGGGCCCTTCCTTTGTGATCGCGATCACCGCTTCAACAATGGTTTCGACGTATAAACAAAGTAGAAGGGGAAGGAGGTATCCCCATGGAAACCATTGCCCTAAAACAGAGTGTCACCTTCAAGAACATCCTGCTCGCAACCGACTTTTCCGAGGTCTCGAAAAAGGCGGTGCCGTATGCTGTAGCGATCGCGAGCCGATATGCTTCCAAGATTTATTTCGCTCACGTGCTTCCTCCGAAAGCGCGAACGCCTATCCCGATTGAGCCCCTGCCCGCCGAGTTGGATCGTGAGCGAGTGAGCGCCGAAGTTGAGATGGAGATCTTTCTCCAGAACGCGCTCGTGAATGTGCCCCATAATGTACTCCTGGAGAACGGGCCTATCTGGGATGCGCTATCGGAATTGATCCAGCGAGACGAAATCGACCTGCTGGTGCTCGGAACGCACGGACGCGGAGGACTGAAGAAAGTCATCCTTGGTTCTGTTGCGGAAGAACTCTTTCGCCTGGCTCCCTGTCCAGTACTGACCGTCGGACCCGCCGTTCCTGCCGAGCCCGCAGGCGCAAGGGGATTTCGCCGAATCTTGTTCGCCACCGATTTCGGGCCGGCTTCGTTGCACGCGCTGCAATATGCCATCTCCCTCGCTACTGAAAGCAGCGCGAGGCTGATACTCTTACACGTCGTAGCTCCGGTGCCCGTCGTCGAGGTCGGGCCATACTGGTATCCGGGCACAGATTTCGTCGAACAACAGAAAACGGCAAAGGAGCGGTACATCGGTCGACTCGAGGATTTGATTCGGCCTGACGCGAATCTGCCGCTTGCTCCGGAATTCCTTGTCGACTTCGACTTCGCCCCCGACGCGATTGTGAGGACTGCCGTCGTCTGTGACGCAGACTTGATTGTCATGGGCGTCAATCAAGCCGCCTCGGCGCGCGCCTCGGCACATCTACCCTGGGCAACCGCGCATGAGGTTGTCTGCCACGCTCAGTGTCCAGTGCTGACGGTAAGGAGTTGATTCGAGCGTCTGATGGAATTGGCGGAAGATGGAACGTGGGCTAGTGCGAGGGATTTGGTTGTACAACTGTTACCGTAGCAGACGCGGTTTGGCTTGGCGTAGTTGCTAACGTCGCTGTCACAGTGACCGTCGCAGGATCCGGGATTCTGAGAGGAGCAGTGTAGAGCCCCTCATCTGAAATGACCCCACAACTCGACGCCACGCAGCCAGGACCTCCAACGCTCCAGTTCACGGCTGAGTTCATATCACCCGTCACAGCAGCCAGGAATTGTTGCTTTGTTCCACTGACCAGCTGAACTGAGCCGGGCGACACTGTAACTCCGATTTCTCCGGCCAAGTGAATTGTGGTCGTAACACATTGCACCTGATCATCAACATTGTCCGAGTTGTAGTGAAAGGTAAATCGTAGCCCCAGACACTCACCAGCGAATTCGTTGGGCAACGGCGAAAATGGGCTCGAAGCGGTGATACCGGTCCATGCTGCCTGATCGAGTGACGCATCGCACGAGATCGAGACCATTCTCATTCCAGAGATCGTGCCATTCTTGAGAATAGCAAATTCGATGGTGACATCACCCCTCTTCCTGCGGGGTGACGCCGCTGATTCTGGAATAACCCTGTACCAGTTCTGGCGGATATCGCGTAGCACACGCGTCATATAGGGGCCAAAATCCACGCCCCTGGTGTCCGTGAGGACCTCCACTGGTCCGTATGCGGTTGGCTTTCCGCCCAAGCTACAGCCTCCGACAGCCCTGGCTGCGTCGGGCGGTCGCTGGTCCTGTTCGCTGGAGTTCGACGCCGGAGGTCCCTGCTTCTGTTCAGTGGATGACGGGTTGCATTGTGCGAACAGAAAAGCACTGTAAATCAGCCAGGTCACAATTCCGAAGCGCACAGGACCTTTTATACGCCTTTATCTCCATGAAATCCTAATTACGCGGCATTCTACCCCGAGCAAGGGGGTCCACAGAAGTCGGCGCCCACGGATGGGCCATTGCTCCGCAGTAAAGGTGCTGTTCCCTCAATCGCGCATAATCTTTGGCACTGTGAAAACTTGGCGCAGGCGCTAGCGGGTTTAACTGATCCACTTTCCGTCCGCACGCCGATTGACGGAAGAACCAATCCCACCTAATATTACTCGACTTGGACAAACAGCCCGACGCCACTCGGACCATGATAGGCCAGACCATTTCCCACTACCGAATCATTGAGATGCTCGGCGGTGGCGGAATGGGCGTGGTCTACAAGGCTGAAGACACACGACTCCACCGCTTTGTCGCGCTGAAATTTCTTCCTGAAGACGTGTCCAAAGATCCCCAGGCCCTCAGCCGCTTCCAGCGCGAAGCACAGGCAGCTTCTGCCCTGAACCATCCCAATATCTGCACCATCTACGACATCGGCGAGCAGGACGGGAAAGCTTTCATCGCCATGGAGTATCTGGATGGCGTAACCCTCAAGCACAAGATCGAGGGCCGTCCGCTCAAGATTGAACAACTGCTGGACCTCGGTATCCAGATCGCTGACGCGCTCGATGCCGCCCACTCCAGCGGAATTGTGCACCGCGACATCAAGCCGGCGAATGTCTTCGTCTCGCCACGCGGGCAAGCCAAGATCCTGGATTTTGGCCTGGCAAAACTCACCCCGCAGGGCGGCCGGGTCGTCGACGTCTCGGCCGGGGCAACCCGCACTGCCATCAGTGTCGACCAACTCACCACGCCGGGCACGGCGATGGGAACCATCGCCTATATGTCGCCCGAGCAGGCGCGTGGAGAGACGCTCGACCATCGCACCGATCTGTTCTCATTCGGCGTCGTACTCTACGAAATGGCAACGGGCAGGCAGCCATTCTCGGGCACGACATCCGCGGTCGTCTTTGAAGCGATCTTGAACAAAGTACCTACGTCCCCGGTTCAGTTGAACCCGGCATTGCCACCGCAACTGGAAAGCATCCTGAATAAGACGCTGGAAAAAGACCGGGAACTGCGTTGCCAGAGCGCGGCCGAGCTTCGCGCAGATCTGAAGCGCTTAAAGCGAGACGCAGATTCCTCACGCGCCGGGATCAGTGGTGTCGTCGCCACAGCCGCGACCAGCGCCGACAAAGCGAGCAGTGAAAAAGCACCTCCGACTCAAGCCAGCAGCAGGCGTTTTCTACCTGCGTTGATCTGTCTCGGTTTTCTGGTCGCTCTAGCTGTCGGATTAGTAGCGGGCAAGGGCCTCTCTGGATCCTCAGCAGCCAGCGCGCCGCTGTATCACGAGATCACTTTCCGGCGCGGCGAAATCCGCTCGGCCCGATTCGCGCCTGACGGGCAGACAATCCTATACAGCGCCGCCTGGCAAGGCAACCCCAGCGAGATATTTGCCGCGCGCCAGGGCACCGTTGAATCGCGTTCTCTGGGACTCGGCCACGCTGAGCTTCTAGCCGTTTCATCGACCGGCGAGATGGCGCTTTCACTAGGCAGCCGTCCCGTCGGAACCTGGGTGAACATGGGCACACTGGCCAGGGCACCCCTGGCGGGTGGGGCACCCCGTCCGGTCCTCGAGGATGTCGAATGGGCGGATTGGTCCCCCGACGGAAATAACTTAGCCGTCGTCCGCAATGTCGACGGCCGTGACCGGCTGGAATTTCCCATCGGCAAGGTCCTCTACAAGACCAGCGGCGGATGGATCAGTTATCCGCGAGTTTCCCCTAAAGGCGACTATGTGGCCTTCATGGACCATCCCAACCAGGGAGACGACGGCGGCTCGGTGGCCGTGGTTGATCTCTCCGGCAAAAAGAGAAAGCTGACCCGTGACTGGTATGGTACGCAGGGTCTGGCCTGGTCACCTGCGGGCGAAGTTTGGTTCACTGCCAGCGAACTGGGCGTGGATCACTACCTCTCCGCCGTCACTGTTGAAGGCAAAGAACGGTTGGTGACGCGGATTCCCGGCACGCTGTTAGTGTTCGACATCTGGCGTGACGGAAGAGTCCTGCTGGCTCGTGCCGGCCGCCGCCGCGAACTCATGGCTCTGTATGCAGGCGAGGTCAAGGAAAGAGACCTTTCGTGGCTGGATTACTCCTATCCCGCCGACATTTCCGCCGACGGCAAAACCGTTCTCTTTGACGAAGAAGGCGTCGGTGGCGGCGTTCAATATGGAAATGCCAAGGAGCTAACCTACGAGGTTTACATTCGTGACACCGATGGCTCCCCGGCGATTCGGCTCGGCGAAGGTGGTGCCAACGCCCTCTCGCCCGACAAGAAATGGGTGATCGTTCAGACTCCTGGCGCGCCCGAGCAACTCCGTCTTTTACCTACCGGAGCAGGTGAAACTCAGCCGCTTACCAGCGACACTATCAACCACCAGTGGGCCCGCTGGTTCCCGGATGGCAAGCGCCTTGCTTTCTCGGGAAATGAACCCGACCACGGAGTGCGGCTCTACGTGCAGGATGTTTCCGCAGGAAAGCCGAAGGCGATTTCGCCCGAAGGAGTCGACGCAACCGCGTTCGCTGTTTCGCCGGATGGCCAGATGGTCGTCGGCATTGGCCCCGACCAAAAAGGCTACCTCTACCCTGCTGCCGGAGGCGACCCTCGAATCGTGAACGGTATGGACGCGGGAGATATACCGATTAACTGGAATCAGGATAGCCGCTCTATTTACTTTTACCGGACCGGCGAGGTGCCCGCCAAGGTCTACCAGTTGGATTTAGCCACCGGAAAGAAAACGCTCTGGAAGCAGATTGTTCCAGTCGACTCCACCGGCGTCTCAACCATCGGACCGATCATGGTAACCCCAGACGGAAAGACCTACGTCTACGGCTTCCATCGAACCCTCGCAGACCTCTATCTGGTCGAAGGCCTCAAGTAAATTCTCTTTGCGTTTTTTTAAATGGCCAGAATGCAGGCTTGACACAATAAGCCCGCCAGACCAGAATTTACGAACCATAATTTACCAACGCAAGAGATGCGGCTTGCCGCGTCTCCGCTGTGCGATGAAATCGCTCCAGTAACGCGCGTCAAGTGACATAGGAGTTGTGCTGTGCCGGAGAAGAAGGTTTGCTTCGACCATTTCGAGCTGGATTACGGTCGTTTCCAGCTCTTTCGCCGCGGCATCCCGGTTCGGTTGGAGGGCCTGCCGCTGCAATTGCTCATGTTTCTGGTCGAAAAGCGCGGGCAACTGGTCACGCGCGAGCAGATCTCCAGCGAGTTGTGGAGCAAAGATGTGTTCGTCGACGTCGAACAGGGAATCAATACCGCCATCCGCAAGATCCGCCGCGCCCTAGCGGACGATGCCGACCAGCCACAGTACCTGCAGACCGTAGTCGGCCGGGGCTATCGCTTCGTCGCCCCGACCGCCGTAGAAGATGCAAGCAGCCAGCCGGCCGAAGGATTTATCGTTTCCCCCGAAGAGCTGGGACGCGCCATCATGACCGCAGCCGGATTGGATCCGGAAAATCCCCGAGGAACCCCGAAGGTTCCCGCCGAAGACCGAATGAAGTCTGAAAGTTAATCGCTGCAGGCGCAGACGCGGCAAGCCGCGTCTATACAAACATCTTCCCAGCAACAGATGAAGGTCCGCTTCTCTTGCGAGAAGCGTCATGACGGCCGCTGCCGAGTTGCGGATCGCTTCGCGCGCAACTTTCCGGCGGTCCGAACCGTCGACACAGACTTGAGCGCCGCACGATGCCGGCCCACCGCCGCTTGTGGCTGAGACGTGAGCACGATTGCTGTGTTCGGTGCCGCCCACGGGTCATACCAGGTCGGATCGATTTCCTGACCATAGGCCGGGAGCAGTAATGCAGTAACCATCGCGCCATACAGCATCGCAATCATTGCCAGTCCTTTGCCTCTCGTCACACCCTTCGATCGGTTCATTGAATCACCTCTGTAGTGGATTGATTTCGACGCGCAATGGCACGAAATCATGTTTGCGATCTTGCACCCGCTTGCAGGAAGTGTCCATGGAGAGGGTCTGAAGCTGTATGAAGCGATCTGAAGATTGATCTGATCCCTGTCCATAAGGCACCAATTTGAGACAACGCTGGGAGGTGAGTCCAGATCTTTGCCATTGAAACCCGCGAGGGCCTTGGCTCCGAAGAGGCCGCCCTACCCCTTGCGATTTCGTTTGCCTTAGCGGTTTATTTCTGCTAATGTGCGCCCGTTCTGTGGATCGCAATTCAAACGAATGCTTCAGGGGTGATGCTATGGCGTTTTGCACAGTGTGTGGGGCTCAAACACCAGATGGTTCGACGATTTGTCCGGCCTGTAGCCACTCGGGGGCTCCGGCCGCGCGCCCCGTCGCCGCCTCGGTAGGCGGAATGACCGACAATGTGGCTGGCATGCTCGCTTATGTAACTATCATCCCGGCGATACTGTTCCTGGTGATAGAGCCGTATAACAAAAACCGATTCGTACGCTTCCACAGCTTTCAGAACCTCTTCTTGCACGTGGCTGCATTTGTGTGTTGGATCGCTTTGTTTATCATCTCCGCAGTGCTGGCGTTCATCCCCATTTTGGGGCACCTGATCGCCTTCTTGCTGTGGATGGTTCTCTCCGTGGGTCTGCTTATAGTCTGGATCATGCTCCTCATCAAAGCCAATCAAGGGCAAATGTGGAAGCTGCCGGTGATCGGGGACATGGCGGAAAAACAGGCCAACGCCTAACCCAACTCTAAACAATCCGCAGCCTGTCAAATCGGTTGGGAAGGACGATCGCAGCTCCTCTAGCCTCCACCGCTCAGGCGCTCCGTCCGGATTGTCTCTTGACGCTGCCATGGAACCATAGCCCGGCGCGCGTATCTTAGGATCGGCCAAGTTTCCCCAGAGCTGATCCCTGACAATCCTTTGACAAAAGCTTTACAACAGGCTGACACGTGGTGTCTGCGATGTTTAGTAAAGTTCCAGTCCGCAAAGCAATCCCGTGAAATCCAAATCGAGGAATGGTCATGACGGACAAAGTGCAGTGTCGGCGTTTCGTTCCAAGGCTAGGTAAAAGAGCGGCGAGCGCCGCGTATGGGTTTGTAATGATTCTTCTAACCGTGGTCTCGGCAACTTGGCCGGCGCAAGCGCAGACTTTTACCGTGCTGTACCAGTTCAATGGCTCCGATGGGTCGCATCCCATTGCAGGCTTACTGCTGGACGGTTCCGGGAACCTTTATGGCGACACATCCGTCGGCGGCGCCTCAACCTTTGGAACTGTGTTCAAGGTCAACCAGACCGGTGACGAGGTCGTCCTCCTGAGCTTCGATGTGAACGACGGGGCGTTTCCTTCCTCGAGTTTAATCATGGACAAAGACGGGAGTCTTTACAGCACGGCGTTGGAGGGACCCGGCGGCGCAGGAGTGCTCTTCAAACTTAGCTCCAGCGGAAAGGAGACCATCCTGCATAATTTCGAGGGGGGAATCGGCACCAAAGACCCAAAAGTCCCGGAATCCGGACTGGTCATGGACGGCGCGGGCAACCTCTATGGCACCACCATTAGCGGCGGCGACTCCTCCTGTGCCACTCAAGGTACGTCGTATTGTGGAACCGTGTTTAGGCTCGCTAAGAACAGAAAGCTGACCGTTCTGCACAGTTTCACCGGTGGAGCGGACGGGGCTGCGCCCTACGGAAGCTTGCTTATGGACAAGGCTGGCAACCTCTATGGCACAACCTATGTGGGCGGCGATCTCAGCTGCAAGCTCCAGGGTGAGAACGGCTGCGGGGTAGTGTTCAAGCTGGATCCGTCGGGCAAGGAAACCGTGTTGCACACCTTCACCGGAAAGGCGGACGGGGCATTTCCCATCGGCGGAGGAGTTAGTTTGGTCGCGGATGCCGCTGGCAACCTCTATGGCGCGGCTGCCTATGCCGGCGCTTTCGGAGGACAATGCGGTATTTACGGCTGCGGAACCGTGTTCAAGGTGGATAAGAACGGCAAGTTCAGCGTCCTACACACTTTCAGTAAGGATGGCACAGAAGGCGAGACCCCGAACGGAGCGCTGGCCCTCGACCCTGCGGGCAACGTGTATGGTACAACTCAGACCGGCGGCGCTTTCGGCAATTATGGAACCATATTCAAGGTGAGTAAAACAGGGAAGCTCACAGTACTGCACAGCTTCAACGGGGGCTCGGATGGTGCAAACCCCTTCTCAGGGTTGATTCGAGACTCTGCTGGGAACCTCTACGGGACTACTTACCAGCAATTCACTTTCTTCCACCAGGGCGGAACTGTGTTCAAAGTCACACCCTGAACGCAGGGATTGCCCGCAAAGCCGCGAAGCGACCTAAGAATGCTGCCCACAGCGCACCGCTGTGGGCACGCGGTCGTGTTTTACCTCCGCTTCGCACACTTTCGGCTAAGCGCAAATGATTCTTGTGTCAGTTCGAAATCGTAACGATGGATTGTTTTCCCGATGTCTTTGAAAGAACCTCTGCGGATGGCCTCGCGATTTACTTTCATTTCCCGCTCGGTTTCGGGTAGTCTGTCTGATTCTGGCCGGAAGGGGAGACACGCTTGCGAGTTCGGGTGTTCTATCACGACAAATGTTTTGACGGCGCTTCGTCGGCAGCGCTTTTCTCCCGTTTCTACCGTGAACGGATTCGCAGCGACGTCCAGTTCGTTTTCTCCGGCTTGCTGCACCGCGCCGGTTCTTTGTTTGACGAAAAGAACTTTGATGGCGAAGAAAATGCCATTGTGGATTTCAAATATTCCAGTTCGCCCAAAATCACCTGGTGGTTCGATCATCACGAAAGCGCATTTCTATCGCCCGCCGACGCCGCCCACTTCGAGCAGGATCAGAGCAACCGCAAGTTTTACGACCCGGATTTCAAATCCTGTACCAGCTTCATCGCCACCATCGCCGAGCAGCGTTTTGGTTTCAATCCCGCCCCCGTTTCCGACCTGGTTCACTGGACCGACATCATCGACGGTGCAATGTATCCCGACGCCCGCACTGCGGTCGAAATGCGAGCCCCGGCCATGAAGCTCACTATGGTGATCGAATCGAATCAGACGCACGATTTTGTCCCTCGCCTAATCCCGCTGCTGGCGAGCAAGTCTTTAGCCGAGATCATCGAAGAGCCCTTTGTTGCATCTCTCTTGCCGCCGCTTCTAGAACGCCATCAACGATCCATGGCCATCCTCGGCGAACGCATCGAATCGAAAGATGGCACGATTTTCTTCGACGTCACCGACCACGAACTGGAAGGCTATAACAAGTTCGTTCCGTACTATCTGCATCCGGAATCCATCTACAGTGTAGGCCTGAGCAAGAGCAGCTTCCGGGTGAAGGTTTCGGTGGGATCGAATCCCTGGGCGCCGTCGGAGCCGGTCGTAAATCTGGCCAAGATCTGCGAGCGCTACGGCGGCGGCGGACATGCCCGCGTCGGCGCCATTTCTTTCGAAGTCAACCAGCAGGAAGCCGCGCGCAAAGCCGCCCGAGAGATCGTCGAAGAGTTGCGCGCCGCGGTCCGCGCGCAGGGCCAATGACCACAGAAACCAATGTCATTGACTACTGAAACGCAATGTCATTCTGAGCGGAGGGAGCCGCAAAGCGGCGCACGGAGTCGAAGAACCCCGAGCAGCCAGTACTGGGAAGAGGTAGAAAGGTATTCTCACGATGTTGTCCCCGGCGGACGGAGTGAAAGTAGGATTAGGAATAGCGTTGACATCTCACGTGACCTTGTCTGCCACTTCCGATCCCATCCTGCGAACCGAGCATCTAAGCCGCGCGGTCAAGGATAAAGTCCTGGTCGAAGATGCCACCTTCGAAGTGCGATCCGGCGAGGTCCTCGCGATTGTCGGCCCCAGCGGCTCGGGCAAAAGTTCTCTGCTGCGGTTGCTCAACCGCCTCGATGAGCCCACCAGCGGCACGGTCTACGTCGAAGGCACTGATTACCGGCAGATCGCGCCCCGCGAGCTGCGGCGCAAGCTGGGCCTGGTGAACCAGCGTCCCTACCTTTTTCCCGGTACGGTGGAGGAGAATCTGCGATTTGGTCCGCTTCAGCGCGGTGAGACATTGTCGCAGGATTCCATCGAGCAACTGCTGACCCTTGTCGGCCTGGCAGGATATGCCAGCCGCAACGTCGCCAATCTCTCGGGCGGCGAAGCCCAGCGCGTCTCCGTCGCCCGCACGCTGGCCAATTCGCCGCTGGTTCTGCTTCTGGATGAACCGACCTCGGCGCTCGATGAAACATCTAAGCGGGAGGTTGAATCG
>Ga0074044_10002344_pt1 | contig 16582 bp, 9 predicted proteins | sample BogForMeECP23OM1_FD_94443 | JGI IMG/M metagenome (GOLD analysis project Ga0074044, IMG submission 94443) | Bog forest soil microbial communities from Calvert Island, British Columbia, Canada - Bog Forest MetaG ECP23OM1 | ecosystem: Environmental > Terrestrial > Soil > Wetlands ...
AATCAAGCCGCCAAGCGCGGAGCGGCTGAGTACCTCCTCATGATCGATGCCGACGATGTTCCTGCTCGAAACGCGGTGGAAAGAATGCTGGAGGCAGCGCGTCTCTCCGGTGACGACTGCCTAGTCTGTGCGAGTTGCCTTTTCGCCGGTGACGGATTTCCATACGATACGGAGACTGGTGAGCTGGCCGCGCCAGTCTTCGGTTACTACATGCCCTTGGGAGCGAACCTGGCGGCAGGGCTGTTTGAACCGGAAGTGTTCGGCGGACCGATGATTTTAATCCGTCGCAAGACATTTGAAGCACTCGGCGGTTACCGGGAACTGCGCGGCGCGGCGCACGAAGATTGGGAACTCCACGCGCGCTTGGCGCTCGCCGGATACAAGACCGACGTTCTTCCAGAGTACCTCCATTTTTATCGACAGCTTGAGGACGGTTTATCCCGTACTTGCGACGACTTCCTGGCGAAGCGACGGATTATCGAGACCTATGACAAGTACTTCGCGTCTGTAAGACTCCATGGCGCGGCCACTGCGATGTACAGCCTGTACCGGCAATGGCGAAATGTCGAAAGACAAACTCAGGACGGGAGTGCCCTGCCGTCCCGGCTGACTCAACCGGATGACTCTGGTCCTCGTCGATTCGCGAAAGATGATGACGGGTCACTGGTTGTGCGCATCCTGCGCCGTACGTATCGCCGCGCCATTCCGCTCTCTGCACGGCTGCGGTTTCACGAGCGCCTGATGAAACTAGTCGGACGAGATCCGCGCTCTTGAGCTAAGCGCTCAGCTGCAGTTAGGTCAACGGGCTCCTCCGGCAATGGCGATATGGCTGCCGGAACAACACACCAGAGTCGGAGCGCCCGATGATTCAAGTCATTCGCCCTGGCCGGAAGCAACCCGTTCCAAATCCCGCCGTGTCACCAGCGCGATATCGTATTGATCTGCTAGTCCGCCTCGTTATAGGTACTGCAACTAACCATCGTGGTCAGACTAGGGAGGAGATACGTGCAAAGCCGTATTCTCAACGGCTAGAAAGCTCTCGAATGGAGCATCCGAAAATCCCAGTTGCCAATGTCGAGCAGTGGCTGGTCACCCAAGCGCCATTCCTGGTTCAGCATTTCCTCACGCACTGGACGCACCGCTGCGACCCAGGGATATTTGATGATGGCCTGAGGAAGAGATTCGAATCCGGCTGCCTCGAGAATGCTGCGTTCTCTTTCAGTCAACGTGGCGGACCATGTGACCAAAGTTTGGCCACACGTCAACTGAATCGCCGCTTGCAGCAGCTCCGCTTGGGCTTTCTCAGAGGTCGCACCCCAGTCAATCACACCGATGGGTTCCACATCGAGATAAGCTGTTGCCCGTAATACGACATACCCCTGCAACTCGGCGTCATCCCAAAACAGAAAGCGGTAGTTGCTGCGAGGGTTCTGTAGCCGCCATGCATAGTACCCCTCGTCTTGAACATGACGGATGCGTGAATCCTTATCAAGCCTGCTCCTGAGTCGCGTCATCTCTAGGATCCGTGGAACCTTTCCAATCGAGACGTGGTCGCCGAGCTTCCCATTACGCTGATCACCGATGCGGTCAAGAAGGTCGAATTGATTGGGCGGCGATTTCCAGACGGGATTGCACAGCTTCCGATAAACAGACACGGCCAGCCGTGACTTCTTGACGAGTGCACGCAGGTGTGGAAGTGATTTCCGCTGAGTTACCGTGCATCCCACGGGCCGCAGTGAGCCTACGCTCTGCCAGCCCGCTCTGATGCTGCTCATAAGTACTGTCGGACGCGTGCCCATGCTCAAGACGTAGCTGTAACACTTCTCAGCCAAATCCTTCAAGGCCGCCTTTCGGACCAGTGAGACCAGGCCGCGGTTCCTGTGATCAGGGGCGATTACCACGTCGGACGCCAATGGCAACACCAGCGTTTGCCGCGGTGATCCGAACTCCCACTTGGCACCAACAAACGAGTACATGCCGACGACCCGCTCCCCGTGCATGGCCAGATAAATGAGCGGCTCACTTACGTACGGATTGTGCACGTGCTTCCAGTCCAGATAGGCCGCGTTCAGTTCCGTATGGGGGCCCCAGAGGTCCTTCTGGACTTCGAGGACCTGCGCTCTATACTCGGCCCGATACGTAACGACTCGGTACTGTGCTCGCTCCATGATCCCTCATTCACTCGCCTGCGATGCCGATAACCCTCCACAGCTTCCGCGACTTTCGACGTAGCCGCTCCGAACTGTCCCGCGTAGCGCCAACAGGAAAGGCTTCGTTCGCCCTGCCATTGCTTTCGCGCTGTTGTTTGAGAGAGGCTAGATAGTGAAGGGAGTCGGTCCTCAGGGGCGGATATTTGTCCATGAACTCGGAGTACTGACGCAAGAACCCTTCGCACCCTCGAATCCTTTCCGCGAGCGTAGCGGGGCTTTGCAGCCTCGCCATGGGGTGATCGTGAAGCACCACGTGGACACCCGGCACTACGACGGGAACAAAGCTGTCCGACAGAATTCGGAAAAAGAAATCGGTGTCGGACTCTACTCTTAGTTCTGCGTTGAAACTCCCGACCTTCTTGAGACAGCTTGCCTTGACGGTCACACCAAAACCGATGCCGATCGACAGGAATTGTCTAAACAGCGCGCACTCGTTTTCGTATTGCGTCGCAAACTCCCTGACTTCCGTGCGTTGTGTTCCAACTGGCTCCTGGGCATAACGGATGTACTCAACGCTACACCAGCTAAGTCCGGTGCTGGCCGGAGTGTCCTTCAGGCAAGCATAGGAGCTGGAAAGAAATGAACTCCGATATTCGTCGTCGTCGTCGAGAAAGGAGATGTATGTCCCTCTCGCGGCTGCAATGGCGACGTTTCTGGCGCCGGCTACGCCAATGTTGGATGGGTTTCGAATCAACCGAATCCGTGGATCTACAGGATCAGCGAGGACGGGACGGCAGGGAACCGTGGACCCGTCGTCGACGACGATCAGCTCGAAATCCTGGAACGTCTGTCGACAAACACTTGAGATTGCTCGCCGCAACAGCTCCGGTCTGTTATAGGTCGGCAATACAATCGAAAAGACTGGGTCATTGCCTGATGGACGATCGCGCATGACCGAGTGGATGCGAAGTGATGGCGAATTGAATGAATGCGATGTCATGACATCCGTGGACGCATCGACGCTTTAATACTCTGAGTGGCTATTCCTCGGCATACTGAATTATTTCCCGGACATCGACGAGGCGCTTTACCTCCAGAGCACTCCCAGAACTCGCGTTGCTCCGCGGATGACTGAGCGTGAAGAATGCAGCAATCATTTCATCCGCGCGTTTCGCCCACGTATTCTGGGCCGCGAAGGCGAGACGCGTAGCGGTCTGGCCGGGAGTGGAGGGAGTTTGGATGGCCCGTTCAAGCAGGTGAAAGGAATGCTCGTAATCGCGGTACGTTGCGATCAGACCACGCTCGGCCAACGGCCGCAATTCAGCGAGGTCCGGCACCACGACAGGTTTGCCCGCCGCAAGATACTCGTAAATCTTGACGGCATTCATGATCCGCGTCATGGGAAGATCCCGGAACGGCATCGTGCACACGTCGAATTCGGCCAGGTAAGCGGCGAGAGTGGTGAGATCGGCTTGTGGGAATACGTGAATGTTTGCGGTTGACGCCAGGGTTCGCCAACGTTCGCGTGTCGCGGCGCCAGAAAAACCCGGACGGCCGATGTAAACGAACGACCAGCCGGGGAAGCGCCTCGCCGCCTCGTCCACCCAGTCCAAATCCAACCAGTCCGAGAAGGCTCCAAAAAATCCCACGATCGGACGACGCAGATCATTGAGGAGGCCGGCCGGGGCCGCGGAGTGAAATAGGTTGTAGTCCCCGGCGTTGAGAATCTGGATCGTCTTCGCATTATGTCTGCGCAGGTCTTCATAGAGCAGGCGACTGCAGGCGACGAGCAAGTCGCAACGTTGCGCCAATTCATCTTCGAAGTCTCCGCCGTCGTGGCGATTCATGGCGGCAAACGCCTTCACGTCATCCACGCAGTCATAGACGATCGGCCAACCGAAGCGATCCCGAAGGCGGAATACGAGTGGCGCCCACTTCGGGCGGTTAACAAGTTGTATCGCGTTCTGGATGCCGCAAGCAGCGCGGATGTGGGCGACGGCCATCTCCATGGCGGCCAGAACCGCGGCATCCCACTTGAGTTGATAGAGTGTGCCAACGGTGCCAGGCAACTCGACGTAGAACACGCCCGGTTCCAGCTCCGGCGGGAGAGATGCGGGATCGACCGACTCCGGCGGCTTGAGCCTCAAATCCACCCAATAGACGCGATGGCCCCGCAAGGCCAGCTGCCTCGCGAAGTGGTGGGGGCGTTGCACAAGATGGTCCCATGGGACCACGCTGAATAGAAGAACGTCCGGCGGGCCCGGGGGACGGGGAAGCCACCGGATATCGAGTATCGCTTGGGCCAACGCGTCGCGTGCGGATTGAAGCTTCTGGGTATCGGTGCGGGGGATGGGCGGCAAGCCGAGCAGCCGGCGCGTCCGCCGTTCTATCTCATACCGGGTTTGGAGCGGCACCAGCGCGCGATACGTTCCTCGGACGGCGCGCTCGGCAAGCTCCTGAAGCCTCCGCCAGCCTCCGGTTGGCCGCGCCCCGCCGGGCTCCTTTACGATCGGATGCGGTGATGAGTCCGGCATTAGGAGCGGGAACTCGTCTGATGTTCCTGTTTCGACCGCTTCCAGGAATCGAACCCGGTTCTCATGCTGCCAGGGCTGCGCGGCTGGGAAGGTTTGCATCAGGCGCTGGGCTTCCGCCACGCTCAATGAATCCGGTGCGGTACGCTCGGGACCTATACGATGCTCGAAGGTCACCCGCGGCACGTACCGAACCTTCGCCCGTTTGCTCACGCGCAGAACGAACTCCCATTCGGCGAACGCTAGAAACGATTCGTCGAAGCCCACGCCCGGAATGCCTGCGCGGGAGTGCATCCAGCAGGGAAGAGGCGGGTAGTTGTCCAAGCCAAGCTGGCCTGGCGCCGGCCGGTTCGTCGCCACTACTCCACGGCGTTCCCTCCCGTTTCCAGGGTCGATTAGTGGATCCACCACGCTCCAAGCTGCGTAAACAGCTTCCACTTGAGAGTGACGCATCGCTTCGGCGAGGAGCTCGATGTGAAATGGATAGTAGATGTCTCCGGCGGGAAGATAAGCGATCAACTGGCGATTCGCTGCGGCCAGACCCACATTGAGCAGCGCGGCCGGTCGATCACGACCCGCTTCATCAATCACGACGCTCGAGATTTGCAGCCGACCGTCGAACGCTTGCAGGACATTCGATAACTCCGCCCCGGAACGCGAGACTACGATCGTCTCGAACCCGCACACGGTCTGGTTTGCCAAGCTGGTCAACGAATCCCGGAGGCCCGCGGCTCGACCGTCTTTGACGGGAACGATGACGCTCACGCTTGGAAGCGATTGGTTTTCACGGCGATCGGAAGATTCGAGCGACCTGGCCCAGCGGCTGGCGCGGTCGCAATAAAGTGATTGGTTGCGCGCGATCCACGCACCGTGATCCACGGCGTTGGCGCGAAAGGTCGTATGCTCTTGATGATGGAACACGAACACGTTCCGTGCCACCGCCAGCCGGTATCCCGCCAATCGTGCCCGCAAGCAAAAATCGTTATCCTCGCCGGTGCCGACGCCGTAACTTTCTTCCAAGCCAGCCAGCAACTCCCATAATGCGCGCCGGATCATTACGCAGAAAAAACCGAGGCGCTCGGGTTCGGGAATCAGTTCCTTGCGATCGCGGATCCTTGCGGCGTGACGGTGGGCCTGGCGCGGGCCAAACGATTCTGCTTCCGGGTCAACCTGGAGTGGGTTCCCGCCGCCATTGGTCAGCGGACTGACCACGCCTAACCGCGAATCGCTCAGAAGTGCGTCCGTCAAACCATCCAGCCAGCCGTCGGTGACGAGCGTATCGCTGTTCAGCAGAACCAGGGCATGGTGCGTCGCCCGGCGGGCTCCCTCGTTGACGGCTCGCGCGAAACCGAGCGGCTGGTCGAAACGCAGAACGACAAGGCACTGGCGCCGCTCTTGTTCCCGCGCAAGCCACGCCGCGACCTCGGGAGTGGAACCGTTGTCCACCACGATGATTTCGAACGGCACACTGGTCCGCGCTTCATAAACGCTCTCTACGCAAGCCCGCGCGAATTCAAGCGCGTTGTAAACAGGGATGATTATGCTAGCGCCGGTCATCTGGATCAGCGTCTCTTAGCGTGGGTGGCGTGCCCGCCTGCGGAACAGTTCATTGTGGCGAGACTGGCAAGATGTCGGCATGCGGGAACAACAAACCGCAGTCGCGCCGCCCGATTATTCAAGCCATTTCCCTTCGCAGAAAGCGACCCGCCCCAAATCCCGCCACGTCACCAGTGCGATGCCGTATTGTCGAAGCAGCTCTCGGAATGTCGAGCACGTGAAGAAGTCGAAATCGCGCTGTCTCCACGCTGAGCCCCAGCTTTCGCGATCGCTTGAGAACGCCCGCAGTTCTTCGTCATCGTACCCGAGATGAATGAGTAGCTCGGTTATCCCCGGTCGAAGGTTCTTGACAACATCTGTGTAGAAACCAGGCCACTGGTCCGGCGTGACATCGGGGCGAACCTCACTTTCATAATCGACGGCGATAACGTTCGGCCCGAAGCTGTGATGAGTTATGTAGGGCCATTTGGAAAACCAGTCTCTAGATACCGACACCGGCAATCCATACTCACGACCCAGCTGGACGACCATCTCGAAAAGATCCTCGCCACTGCTATACAATATGAGTTGATGTGAGTCGAGGTGAGTAGGCTGCACTCCCATCGCAAGTGCCTTTTCAATCTGGGCTCGCAACTCAACCGCGACTTCCCTTACCTTGACGCGCGTTTTTTCCCAGTCGCGGTGGAAGTAGCCGTCTTGATCAACTAGGCTCCGCACTTTGTCCTTTGAACTGACCGGGCCCCAGCGACAAGATGCTCGTTCGCTCGTGAGCGTGAGATGAAGTCCGAGGTCCGCGTCCGTATGGCTCCTAGCGTAGTCTGCAATTTCAGGAAACCAGGGACAAGGGGCCATCATGCTTCCTGAATTGACCAACCCGGTCTCGAATGCCCTTATTGTCGCGGCGTTGACTGAGTGAGTGATCCCGAGATCATCCGCGTGAACGATCAGAAGCTTCCCATCAGGCGGACAGCCCAGCTTTCCCGCAAGGGATCCGGTCTTGTCAGGCGCAGCTTGAATTCTCATGGCATCGGAGATCCGCTTCAAGTACGCGCCTACCACTCGTGTTTTCCCGTAAGTACCTCTGTTGCGCGACGGCCGAAATCCTTCTGCCACTTGAGTCAAAATGAAGCTTAGGAGGACGGCTGCAAGGAGGAACTTTCAGCGGCTCTACGCTCCCCGTGCAGGATCCGAGCTTCAATCGCTTGTCCCAGCAGATAATTGAATTTCCAGCGCCTCCGAAAAGCTCGTGCAGAATCTCCGGCCAATCTGGCGTACCCAGCGCGAAGGCTTTCTTCGAGTGTCTGCCTGATTAACCACCTCGGAACACCCAGCAAGAACTTGCTATTCACTTGTTCGCGCTGGATCCGAAGGCGATATTGCTCCCTGCCGAGTTTCCGTGCCCGGTGCAAAATCCATCTCCGATTCAACTGCGACTTCCGGACGATATGTTCGGCGACTGCCCGCCGGCAATGCCAGGCTTTGATACCAGCACTGGCGAGTCGCAGAGTCAGTTCCGTTTCCGAGCCCATGGCGTAGTTCCCGCCACGCGGGCCTATTTTGGTATTAAACCGATGGCCCCGCTGGAAAATTTCCGCGCGGATTCCCATGTTGGCCCCAAAGACAAATCCTGGCGCTATGGGACCCTCCGCCCACGACGGATCGGTTGCACCAAAAACCGGCGCCTGGGGGACGTGCTCGAGAATCCAATCCGCCGGCCAAACTTCCCAGTGCGGGACGATAGCGCCCCCGAAGATCGAAAAGGAGGGCTGAGAGTCAGCAGCACGGCGCATTTCTATCAACCAATCTTCTCTCGGCAAAACGTCGTCGTCTGTAAATACAGCCAAGTCGCCTTCCACACGCGATAGTCCCGCATTGAGCGCGACACTTTTGCCTCGATGAGGCTCAACAATGTACGTGAGCGGCAAACGGTCCTTAAACGAACAGATAATCTGTCTTGTTTCATCCGAGCTCCCGTTATCCACCACTACCAATTTCCAACCCCCTGCGGGAGGCTGGAGCCGGCAATGCGCGTTCAACGATTCCTGTAAGGTGTACGCACCGTTATACGTAGCGACCAGGACAGTTAGCACGGGTCGGTCCTCGTTGTCAGCACGTAGGACGGGAGCAATGTCTTTTCGTTGTCGGCAACTCGAGCGAGAAATTCGTTTGACATAGTCTCAGCTCGCGCCCCAAGCTGAAAATCGGGGTAGGTTCGCAAGTTCCCGCCGCCAAGGGCGGAACTCAATTGCTGCAATGAGAGGTAATTTGTTTTTTGACCTGCGCATGGGGAATCTTGTCGAGCCGCTGACGGGCAGACACTGGGATCGGCAGATCATCGCGCGGGAGATCCTTCGACGCGTTGCTCACTATTACGATCGGGGAATGAGGCCGCAGGATCGAATCTTCTTGCTTTATGGCAACCGGCTTGAGTTCTTCGTTGACTTGATGGCGGTCTGGACCCTCGGCGGCTGCGCGATCCCGGTCGATGCACGGTTGACACCCTTTGAAGTTGAAACGTTGGCGCGGGCCGCCAGACCGAAGTTTGCCATCTGTTGCGATTCGTTGGAGAACTCAATGGCCTTGGCACTGGCGGAACTGAAAATCGACGTCCTGTCCACCGAAGCCGTGGGCCATTCAACTTCGTCGGTGCTTCCACTGGGCAACGCGCTTCTGCTGGATTCGGACGCGCTGGTTCTATTCACATCGGGAACCACCGGGCAACCCAAGGGAGTCGTTCACACGCACCGCTCGCTGCGTGCACGCTGGATGGGGCTGCGTCAAAGTCTCGATATGAGTAAATTCAGTCGCACTCTCTGCCTATTACCGACTCACTTCGGTCACGGCCTGATCTGCAACTGCCTGTTCCCATGGCTCTCGGGCCGGGATCTGTTCATCGTCCCCCCGTTCAGGACCGAGCTCGTGATGCAACTCGGCACGCTTCTGGACGAGCATGAGATTACATTCATGTCTTCCGTGCCTACTGTCTGGCGGATGGCCCTGAAAATAGCGAAACCGCCCCGCAAGCAACATCTGGAGCGCGTGTTCTGCGGGTCTGCGCCACTCACGGCATTTCTGTGGAAGGAAATCCAGCGCTGGACGGGCGCAGACGACGTGTGCAACGCCTACGGCATCACGGAGACAGGAAGTTGGGTGGCTGGCACGACAGTGCCTAACCTCGTTCCCGAGGATGGCTTGATCGGTGTCGGCTGGGGCTCGGTGATTAAGATCCTCGCTACATCCAGTCCCGAACATCCGCCGAGCATGGCGAGCGAGTGTGCGCCGGGCGAGTCGGGTTTCGTCTGGCTCAACACGCCCGCGCTGATGAAAGGTTACCTCGGTCGGGACGATCTCACGAACCTGGTCGTGAGTCAGGGTTGGTTCATGACGGGAGACATCGGCTCGCTCGATGAGCGCGGATACCTTTACTTGCGCGGCCGCGAGCGAGAAGAAATCAACAAGGGTGGAACCAAGATCTACCCGGGCGACATCGACGCAGTCGTTGAGCGATTCGAAGGAACGGTGGATGTCTGCACCTTTGCTTTCGAGGAACCTCTCTACGGACAGAACGTCGGGCTGGCCGTGGTTCTCAGAGACGCGTGCGACGAAAACGTCCGCGCATTGTACGACTGGTTGGCGCATCACATCGCCAAGCACCAAATGCCCGCGCGCTGGTATCTCCTAGAGGAAATGCCACGGTCGTCGCGCGGCAAAATCAACCGAAGTCAGGTGGCCCAGAAGTGCGCCGGACTCCAGGCGGTGGAATTGCGTCGGATTGTCGGCACTCAGAAAGCCCCCGAGTGAACCATCCGAAAATCCCAACTGCCGATGTCGAGCAATCGCTGGCTGCCCAGAGTCCATTCCTTTCTTAGCATCTCGTCGCAGACTGGACGGACTACCGCGGCCGCGGGATCCCAAGTTGCGGTCTGCTCAAGCCGTCCGAAACCCGCCGCTTCGAGAATGCGACGTTCTTTTGCGCCCAGCGTGGCGGACCATGTTACCAAAGTCCGGTCAGACGCCAACTGAATCGCGGAGTTTAGCAGATCAAGCCGGACCTGATCAGAGGTAGCCTCCCAATCGACAATGTGGATCGGTTCCTCGGAAAGAAGAGCCGGGGCCTGTAATACGAGGTACCCCTCCATTTTGGTGTTGCTCCAGAAAAGGAAGCGGTACTTGCTGCGGGGGTTGTGGAACCGCCATGCATAGTATCGCTCGTCGCGAACATGACGGATACGCACGTCATTATCAAGTCTGCCTGCGAGTTCCGCCATGTCTCGTGGCCGCGGAGCCGTTGCAATCGCGACGTGGCGGCCAGGCTTTTGATTGCACCGGCTGCTGATCGAGTCAAGAACGTCGAAGTGATTCGGTTGCGATTCGGAAGGCCAAACCGGTTTCTTCCCAGCGAGATTGTGCAGTTTGCGGGAAACGGAAACGGCCAGCGGCATTCTTTCAAGGAACCTATGCACAAGTGATTTAGTCCGCGTTACCCGGCATTCTATCGGTTGAAGTGAGCCCACCTGCCGCCAGCCCATTGTCACCTGGCCCATGAGTGTCACCGGGCGTGCCGTCATGCTTAGCACGTATGTGTAACCCTTCTCGGCCAAATCCCTCAGGGCGGCCTTCATAATGAGTGCCATCAAGCCGCGGTTCCTATGATCAGGGGCGATTACCATGTCGTGCGCGGTTGGCAAGACCACAGTTTGGCGTAGCGGTCCAAACTCCCACTTGGCACCCATAAACCCGCGCATGCCGACGACACGCTCCCCCTGCATCGCCAAGTAAATGAGCGGCTCACCGATGTACGGATTCCGCAGGTATTTCCACTCCAAATAGGCCGCGCTTAGTTCCTGGTTGGAACCCCAAAGATTCTTTTGGACTTCGATGATCTCCGGCGTGTATTCGGGGCGATATGAGACGATTCGGTAGCTGGCTTGCTGCATGACGCGTGTTCACCCCGCCTGGCTCTGCCGATGTCGCGCGATAAACTGCTCGATGCGGGCGATCGTCTCCCATTCCTCGGACAGATCGAATTGCAACAGATCAACGTCCGCGCCCACCTGGCGCTGAATCCATTCCGCCAATTGAAGTGTGGCCAAAGAATCCAGTAGGCCCGACCGCAGCAGAGACGTGTCCGCGCTCCACTCCAAGTCAGTACCGACGTTCAAATCGCGAAACAACGAAATCAGTCGCGTGCGCAAGGAACTTTCGGGCGTGGCTTCCGCTAGCGATTCTTCAGAGTGGAGTCCTACACGTTGCAAGACCGAGCGGATGCCGGCGAATATTCGGTCCTCGACGTCGTCGGAATACTGTCCAGGCTGGCAATAGTAGACCATGCTTTCAACCACCTCATAACCTCCCTCACGAAGAGCGCGCCGCGAAGGGATGTAGCTCATTACGTCATTCGAATATGCCGCCACGACCAGATTGCCTGGGTATTCTTTTTTCACCCTCAGCGAATAACTGGCCATTACCTCTCCTCCGAGAGCCAATATTGTTAAGTCCGGACCTAGACGGATAGCCTGAATCGGATATAAGGTGCAGCGCGCAGGGCTCGACTCATCGTATGACTTCAATATGGCCGCAGCACGGCGGCGACGAGAGGGGTCCGGTTCTCGAAGCTCTTTCTCAAACGTTTCCCGTGTATGTGGCGCAAAGACCAGATCGATATTTTCGAATGCCGCTTGGATGGGAGGTTCCAGTTTCCTCAGACTTGCACCGCGGATGCGATCGACTTCCGCAGCCAGAGCCTTGCCATGGCGCTCCGCCAATTCGAATGAGCCGCGAGGATTGGGATTTTGATCGCCCCCGCATAGCATCAGAAACATGGCGGTGGCCTCGGGATGGCTTTTCTCCAGCTCGATTTGGGCGAAGCCAGCATAATCTCCATTCAATTCATAAGAATCGTCCGGGCATGTCGTGTTGTGGCAGGCGTAGCCGAAGACCACTGCCCTAAGCTGTTGATCCTGAGATCGCACCTCTAGGACGGGCACGTCCAAGTCAACCGCTCCAAGAGGGTTGACGCCGATACGCACGCCCTCAGGGGTCCACTCACGACGGTTCGCTGCGAAATGTGCTTTACCCAGGCCATATGAAAGGAAGGCAGGTTCAAGATTTTTCAGTGCCTCGGCAATCGCGCGGAAAAGATGGGCAGCTAACCCGCGGCCGTACTCCAGGACTTCTCCTTTCTCCCTTTTCCCGAGATCGAACATTGCCCTGAGGTTTGGCCAAACGACCGGACCATTGTGCGTATGCGTCGAATTGAAGAGGATCTGGGAGCGCTCCAGCCCATACTCCTCCTGCAATCGCGCAGAAACAAAATCGGTGATCGCCCGCGGCAGCCCGATAAGGTCGGTTGCGACAATCACGGTGCGTGCGTTCTCATCTTCAATCGCGAGGACTTTCGCCCAGAGGGAGTGGACGACGCTCCGCGACGCATGCTTGCGATGCGGGTAGCCCGACATCCAAATCGGAGCCTGCGGAGTGATTTCGACTCTTGACACGCCGGCGCGGAAACCAACCGAAAGAGCGCGCGACTCATGCAGGTTGGTTATTCCAGACATGGACAATACCTGTGACTAGGCACACCGGAGAGATTGTTGCCCGTTATAGGGTGCAATCAGAACGGTTAGCATAGAGAGTGTTGTCGGCGTCGGGAGCTACCCGGTTTCCGTACGCTCCGGTCTTAGGGCAGATACCCAAAGAGGGGAACTTGGAAATTAGTTCCGCGACACGATGAGTCCACGTATTTTGGGCTGCGGAGGCTTGACGCGCGCCGACCTCGTCCGGAGTCGCACGTTTTTTTGTGACTTGTTCGAGGACTCGGAAGGAATGCTCGTGATCTCGATAGGTTTCGATCAAGCCGCGCTCGGCAAGCGGACGTATTTCGGCGAGGTCGGGAACAACCACCGGCTTGCCCGCCGCCAGATACTCGTAAATCTTGACAGGGTTCATGATCCGCGTCATGGGCAGATCCTGAAAAGGCATGGTGCATACGTCGAACTCCGTTAGGTAGGCGGCGAGCTTCTTAAGGTCAGCTTGCGGAAACACGTGAATGTTCGCAGCGGCTGTCACTTCCTTCCACCGCTTGTGTCCCGCGGGACGAGCGAAACCGTCACGCCCGATGTAGACGAAGGACCAATGCGGAAAGCGCCGGGCCACCTCCTGAATCCAGTCTAAGTCCAGCCAGTCGGAAAATGCGCCAAAGAAACCGACGATCGGACGCGGCAGATGTTCAAGGAGACCGGTGGGGACAGCGGAGCGGAATAAATTGTAATCAGCCGCGTTGGGAATTAGGACTGTGTTCCGATTGAGCCCACATCTGTCCTGATAAAGCAGGCGGCTGCAGGTCACCAGTAACTCGCAATTCTGGGCTAGCTCGTCCTCGAACGTGGCACCGTCGTGTCGGTAAAGAGCCGCGAAGGACTTTTGATCATCCAAACAATCGTAAACGATCGGCCAACCGAAGCGATCCCGGAGGCGGAAGACCAGCGGCGCCCACTTTGGAAAATTGACCAATTGAATCGCGCGCTCGATCCCGCACGCCGCGCGTATCTGGGCGATGGCCATTTCCATCGTGGCCAGAACCTCCGAGTCCCAGTTGAGGTTGTAAAGTTCCCCATTGGTAGCGGGCAACTCGACGTAGAAAATTCCGGGCTCAAGCTCGCGCGGGGGAAATGCGGGGCTAATTTTCTCGGGCGGCTTCAGTTTCACGTCCACCCAGAAAACGCGGTATCCACGCGCGGCAAGCTCCTTTGCGAAGTGATGTGGCCGTTGCGTGAGGTGGTCCCATTCGATGATGTTGAACTGAAGAATGTCCGGCAGACCCGGCCGCCGAGAGGGTCGGTCGTTCTCGAGAATTGCTTTCGCCAAACCCTGGCGCGCTGCCTCGAGTTTCAGCAAGTCGGGGCGCAGGATAGGCGCCAGGCCAAGCATTCGGCGCCCCAGCCGCTCAAGTTCGTGCCGCGCTTGTAACGGAAGAACGGCGCGATAGGCTTCTCGGGCAAGGCGATGGGCCAATTCGCCCGCCAATCGTCTGCGGCGCCTCCGGTCTGGTGCGCGCCGAGCAGTATCGGACTTCGGAGCGGAAGGGCCTCGCGTAGCAGCTGGAGTAACCACGAGGGCCTCCTCCCATCGTCCACTTTCAGCCGCTTCAAGAAATTGGACGCGCCGTTCGTTCTGGGAAGGTTCCTCAACGGGAAAAGCTTTCATCACCCTCTGGAGCTCCTCGACCGGCGAATCCGATGGGAGGCGATCCGAAGCGATGCGGCGCTCGCACGTCACCCTTGGCGCATACAGAATCTTTGCGCGGTGGCTCATGCGCAGCACGAACTCCCAGCCGTGAAAGGCGCGCAAGGATTCGTCAAAACGAGCACCGGAACTCCAACTCCGCGAGTGCATCCAGCATAGAAGCGGCGCCCAGTCTCCCAACACGAGCCGGTCGGGAGTGAGCTGAGACGCGATCGTGGTGCCGCGACTTTTCTGGCCCTCCTCATCGATGACCACGCTCCACATCGAATACGCGAAATCTGACGCCGAGTTGCGCAGGAGACTCGCGAGTAGCTCGAGATGGAACGGATAGTAGATGTCGCCGGCGGGCAGATACGCAATCTGTTCCCCCTTCGCCGCCGCCAGGCCCGCATTGAGCAACTTGGCCGGTTGATTGCGCAGAGTTTCGGCAACCTCCACGACCGAAATTCGCAGTCGGCCTTCGAGGTCCCGTACCGTGCGGGTGAGCTCCGAATCGGAAGCCGAAACCACGATCGTTTCGAATCCGGAAACCGTCTGATTTGCGAGGCTCATTAAGGAATCGCGCAGAGCCGTCGCAGGTCCACCCGTGACAGGAACAATTACGCTCGCGTTGAGCTGCATTTTTTCAGCGCGCCGGTCAAAGGGGTCACGTGACCGGGCCCAGCGGCTGGCGCGATCGCAAAACAGCAGTTGGTTGCGCGCCATCAATCCGTCATGGTCCAGGCGATTGATGTTGAACGTCGCTCGCTCGTAATGGAACACGAACACGTTCCGGGCAACTACCAGCTCGTACCCTGCCAGTCGGGCGCGCAAGCAAAAATCATCATCTTCAAAATTGCCGGCGGCATATCCTTCCTCGAGGCCCGCCAACCGCTCCCACAGATCGCGCCGGATCATTACACAAAAAAAGACAAGCCGCTGCGGTTCGCGAACCGGTTTTCGGCGACCGCGAATGCGAGCGGCGTACCGGCGTGCCTGGTGCGGGTACGACGCAGCCGCGTCTGAGTCGATCTGGATTTCGTTACCGGCGCTGTTGGTTACCGGACTAGCGACACCAATCCGAGAATCGGTCGCCAAGGCGTTCTTCAGGCCGTCCAACCAGCCGTCGGTGACGACGGTGTCGCTATTAAGCAGGACGAGGAACTCGTATCGCGCCTGTCGCGCGCCAACGTTGATTGCTCGTGGAAATCCGAGCGGCTGATCGAAGTGCAGGACGCGAAAGTTTGGCCGCCGTTCCTCTTCCCGCGAGAGCCACGCTCGAACCTCGGGAGATGATCCATTGTCGACAACGATGACTTCGAACGGCACGCCTGTCCGAGCGCGATAAATGCTTTCGACGCATGCCTGCGCGAATTCAAGCGCGTTGTATACGGGAACGATGATACTGGCTGCCATTGGGTTCACACGTCCTCTGGCGGGCCGAAAGCTCTTTCGGCCAATTTCACTTCACCAGGCGGTTCGCTTGCCCATCGCTGAACGCGGCGGTGCGACAAGAAGAGTGCGGGCGGGCCTTGCAGATAGGCGCACCATTCGCGCAACAACATCGGAAGGCGAAAGAGCTTCTGTCCGTGAACCCTTCGCAGCAGCTCGCCGAACAATTGGGTGGCGCGCCAATAGGGAATCCACAGGACCAGGTGCAAAAGGGCCCGCCATTCTCGCTCGCGCTTGAGAGATAGCAGACAAAATGCAACCTCTCCACGACGATACGCCTGCAGCTGCTCGCTTAGCTCCGTCAGGTTCTGGCGATGCGCATGACGCACCTTCGCGCTCGGTTGATACACAATTACGTAGCGGGCCCGTAGAATCCGATAGAAGAGGTAAAGATCCTCCCACGCACCGACGGGACTGCCTGCGCCGAGCCGTTCTTCCATGAGCCCTACTGCTGGATGACGAAAGACACTGGCACGGAACGCCGCGTTCGCCGTAGTTCCGATCTGCCACAATGGCAAACGCCATACCTTCGAGCTCAACCAACCGAAATTAAATTCAGCCGGATCTTTCCCACACCCCAGGCCACCATAGGCTTCGAAGAGTCGTTCCGCCTCGGTTTCGAGTTTCAAGGGCAGGGTCTGACCGGTAACCGAGGCTACTTCCGCCCTC
>Ga0074044_10002345_pt1 | contig 16582 bp, 17 predicted proteins | sample BogForMeECP23OM1_FD_94443 | JGI IMG/M metagenome (GOLD analysis project Ga0074044, IMG submission 94443) | Bog forest soil microbial communities from Calvert Island, British Columbia, Canada - Bog Forest MetaG ECP23OM1 | ecosystem: Environmental > Terrestrial > Soil > Wetlands ...
GTAGCCGAGCATCTGGGTGACAACTCCAAGCAGTTGGCCTTCCTCAGGCATGACCATTTCTCGAAGTTCGCCTTCGCTCAGGACTTTCTTCTTTCCCATGTTTTCCACCGAAGCTAAGCCGCAATAGGTTCGATGAGAAGCGACCGAAGTATTAGAGGTTTCTTACCTCCATCCCATTATCATAATTCAAACAAGAGATTCCGAGGATTTCGAGACATGTGATTATAGTCGAACGATCTGTACGTGTTGGATACCTGCGATTCGAAGTATTGCTGACGGACTAACCAAGCCCGCGCTCACTGCTGCGTCAACTATCTGATTACCAACCAAGTTTGCAATATCGGCGGTTGAGATCGCACGTACTGCTTCTTGAACTGTCGTCGCCACTCCCTTATAGAAATCGGTTTTTATTTCGAGCTTCAGTCTACCGTCTCTGTAAGTTTCCCCTATCAGCCCGGTATCACAGACGGCGACCATAGTATACTTAGCGTCTTTGAAGACCTTGAGATATACTTCGCTCACTTAAGCGCACTTTCTCATACAGGAAGGATCGAGGACCTTGCACCACAGGCCTCACATCGAAGGAAAAGGTATCTTCCTTCCTTCTCGATTTTGGTGTCTGGTCGATTACAAATGGGACAGATAACATATCGTTGGGCGTAAATGTTCAGTAACCTGGTCACAGTGGCCACATCGAATCTCCCCTGAAAGATAGCTCTCGATCCGTCCAGAGACGCAGCGGTTGCCAGCTCTCGGGTTAGAAACTTGAGCAGATGGTGTGGGTCTCGATTAATTCTGTTGCTGATGTCATCAAAATTTTGAATGATAGTTCTCCTTCCCATTCTTATACCGACGACTTTCGGGATTTCGAACCTTTCCCCAGTACCCTGCGTACTGGGCAAGTTCGAATATGCCCTCTCCAGTAGTTTCGTGTATTCTTCGCTCAAAGCTCGCATCCAAGAGTGAATCGTTGAGAGTCATATTTGTTGATTCCCTTTTTCTGAACCAAACCTTAATCAGCCTACAGTCGAATTACCAGATTTCTTGACCCTAATGAGCGGTTGTCATCGAAAGAATGTACGATGAGATCAGAAAGGTAAGGACAACGTAAGGCGTATCATATGGGCAAATGGATCATCAATTCTGCTTGGCCGTACGTTAATTCGGTGCCGCATCTCGGCACTTTCCTACATCTTCTGAGTGCAGACGTATACGCCCGCTACCTACGCCTTAGGGGAGAAGAGGTCATAGCGGTCACAGGATCCGACGAGCATGGCACACCTATTGAGATTGAAGCAATCAAAAGAGGAATTTCACCGAGACAGCTTACGGACGAGATTCACAAGCATATTTGCGAACTCTTAGTCGCATATAATATACGATTCGACAACTATACTCGAACAGAAAGTCCAGTGCACGTAAAATATACGCAGGAACTTCTAAGACAAGTCTACAACAACGGCTTCGTCTACACTCAAAACGTAACCCTGCCATATTGTCAAAAAGACCAACGTTTTCTTCCCGATCGTTTTGTACAGGGAACGTGCCCACACTGCCACTTCGAAGATGCGAGAGGAGATCAATGTGACGCGTGTGGTCGAGTATTGGATCCCCTAGAACTTCTGAACCCCCGATGCGTATTCTGCGGATCGACTCCCGTAGTAAAAACATCGAAACATTGGTTCTTTGATTTACCGAAGTTCCGTAACAAGCTTCAATCAATCGTTCAAAATAACAAGAACCTTCCAGAGAACGCACGTAACTTCTCACTAAGATGGCTTGAGGAAGGCCTGAAGCCACGTGCATTAACGCGCGATAACAAGTGGGGAATACCTGCACCATTCCCCGGTGCCGAAGATAAGACAATTTACGTCTGGTTCGAAGCGGTACTAGGATACGTATCGGCTTCGATCGAGTGGGCCGAACAAAACGGAAAACCTGAAGCATGGAAGGACTTCTGGTTCGATCCATCAACTCGCAATGTCCATTTCATAGGTAAAGACAATATCCCATTTCACACGATAATCTTCCCATCACTACTGTTAGCCAGCAACCAAAACTACGTAATGCCGTGGCAGGTTTCCTCAACAGAATTCATACTCTTCGAAGGACAGAAGTTCTCCAAAAGCAAGAAGATCGGCGTATGGATAGATGACGCGTTGAAAATTGCGCCCGGCGAATATTGGCGTTACGTTTTAATCGCCATTCGGCCGGAAGCGCGCGACGCAAACTTCACCTGGCGAGACTTCGAATCACACGTGAATAGCGAACTCAACGATGTACTCGGCAACTTCATTCATCGAACGCTCACTTTCATCAACAACTCATTCGGCTCTACAATACCCGAAGCCAAAAATCTTGATGAGACGGACGAGAAGATCGTCAATCTCATCACGAATTCACCTGCAAAGACTGCTGCGTTGCTTGACAATTTTGAGCTCCGAAACGGCCTTGCGGCTTTAATCGACATCGCTCGCACCGGCAACCAATACCTCAGCGAAAGAGAACCCTGGCATCTGATAAAAACCGACCGAGAAAAGACAGCGACAACGCTACATCTTGCCAGCCAACTCGTGCGCTCAATCGGAATCATGCTCACCCCATTTTTACCTGAAACTTCTGAACGCATTCAAAAGCAACTCAACCTCACAGAGGTAGAGACACAAAACTGGTGGGATGCAGGAAAGATGACTTTGAAAACAGGCCACACCATTAACAAATCTGAACCACTCTTTCACAAGATCCTAGTAAACAAAACATAGGAGAACCAAAATGCCAACCCTGAAACTAGATCTCCACGTTCACACTACCGGATCATATGACGCGCACACGAAAATCGAAGAACTGCCTGAACTACTACGACGCCGCGGACTCGACGGAGCAGCGATAACAGAGCACGACAACTTCCAACCAACCGCGCAAATTGAAGGAGCAATAATACTACCCGCGGTTGAAATTACGACGCGCGATGGACACGTAATCGGTTTAGGTATTCACGAAATAATTCCTCCTAGCTTATCAGCAGATGAGACGATAAATCAGATACGTGAGCAAGGCGGAGTTGCGGTTGTCCCACATCCATACGACCCAGTGTGCGAATGCGTTAAAATCGGGCGACTTAAAGTGAGACCTGACGCGATCGAGACGGTTAATTCAGACGCAGTCTCGTTTCATATATCGAATTGGTTGGCGAGGAGAGATGCGCTCAAGTTCGAACTGCCCCAAGTTGGAGGCAGTGACTCGCATATCCCACAAACAGTTGGTGATGCTTACACGGTAATTGAGAGCCCGACTACTGATATCGCAGATATTTTGCAAGCAATTAAATCAGGTAAGGTATCTCCAGCGGGAAGAGCCACAACGATACTGAATAAAGTCCGAAAATTGCGTTATAAGTTTGTCAATTAACTGTTTCTTCTAACTGTGTGAGAGGCAGATCTATCGCAATCCCGCCGTCCGGTTCAGACTCCATTTGGTATAAGTCATCGAGTAGATTTTCTAGTCGAAGTTTCCGCTTTAACGCAGGGAACTCGCGTTGACGTTGGAATGGAGTTGACACGTCACAGTACCTCTGCATGGATGAGTAACCGCGAGAGCGTATTACTTATCAATGCATAAACAACGAAAGAAACCCAATGTTCTGAACAACGATTGACAGAATGTCTACTTCCGGCGGATGCTATCCTCCGCCGACTGGAGGGATTATCGCGAATACGTTTCCATCCTGCAATGTCGTAGAAAACCCGTTCAATGCAGAGATTAGCTTGTCTCCTATCAGATACTGAATTGAAGTTCGTGGTTCCCCTGTCTTGGGGTCGATTATGTATTCCTTCAACTCTTGGTGCTTGGAGCTTAAGAAGGCGAGAAGCTCCAATACCGTGCTACCGTCCTTGAGATGCAGAACTTCTTCACGCAAGTTTACGAGTTCACGTATTATGGCGAAATATTGAACGGTTACTTTCAGAGTCTGTTCCCCATTTTCACGGATTAATCTTCCATCTTAGTTGCATAGTTTTAGGCCTATTGGCTCTGGCCTCATCAATCCTAGTCACGCTTGTAGCCGTAGGGCTGTTTCGTAACGTTTCAGGATTGGAATAAGCCTCTTCGCTAATTCGCTTAAACCCATCTATCATCGCGTCTAGCTCGTTCTTGCTAACAGTTTCAGTTGGTTCAGCCATAATTGATTCTTCAACGATAGTGGGGAAGTAGACTGTGGGCGGATGGACACCGAAATCAAGCAACCGCTTCGCCACAAGAAGTGCAGAGACGCCCGTCTCCTTGGATAGTGTAGACGCGGAGAGAACAAATTCATGTTTCCTTGGTACGCCTTCTGCGTAGGGAAGGGAGAACCCTCTGATCTTTCGCAGTTGTTGGGCGAGGTAATTCGAGTTGAGCACGGCGACCTCAGATACACCTTCAAGTCCATCTTTACCGTGCAACAGCATGAACACGTATGCTCGTAGGACAACTGCGATGCTGCCGTAAAATGACCTTACCTTTCCGATCGTTTTGGGTTTGTTATAGTTCAAGAGGTATTTCGTGCCATCATATTCTACCGTCGGTACTGGAAGGTAATCGGCAAGCCGTTTTGTGACACCCACAGGTCCGGATCCTGGTCCTCCACCGCCGTGAGGAGTTGCGAAGGTTTTGTGAAGGTTAATGTGAACTATATCGAAACCCATGTCTCCTGGCTTAGCTTTTCCCATTATCGCGTTCAGGTTTGCTCCATCGTAGTATACTAAGCCTCCCGCGTCGTGCACAATGCCAGCGATCTCCAATATGTCTCGTTCAAAAATGCCTAGAGTGTTTGGGTTCGTGATCATTAGTCCTGCGGTTTGCCGTCCAACCGCGCTCTTTAACGCATCCGTATCCACACATCCGTCCTCTGACGGAACTTCAACAACCTTGTAACCTCCCATTGCTGCACTGGCCGGGTTAGTTCCGTGCGCAGAATCTGGAACAATTACCTCATCTCTGGTTTTGTCGTTCCTGTCGTCATGGTAAGCACGCATTAGCATTACCCCTGTATATTCTCCATGGGCTCCAGCAGCTGGTTGGAGAGTTATCTCATCCATCCCGACAATATTGGCGAGGAATTTTGAAGTGTCATACATGATCTGGAGTACCCCTTGCAGATTCATAGGATTCTGGTATGGGTGAAGTTCCTGGATTTTATGTGAGCTGGCTATCGCGTCACATACTTTGGGATTGTATTTCATCGTGCAGCTGCCAAGCGGATAAATCCCTGTGTCCACGCCGTAGTTTTCCTGGGACAAACGAGTGTAATGCCGTATCACCTCTATTTCCGACACTTCCGGCAGTAACGGAGGCACTCTTCGGCGGAGCTTTCCAGGAATATTTTCTAAGACGGCCTTGCGTTGATCGTCATTCAGAAAATTATGATATCCAATTTTCCCTCGCCTCGAGAATTGAAATATGAGAGGCTCTTCCCATCTTGCTTGAGCGAAATTCAAATTTCCTGATCTCCCGCAATCTTTCGCAACCCGTTCGCTAGCATGTCTATTTCGTTTTGGGAATGAACCTCGGTTACACAATACAGAGCCGTCTGACCTAATTCTGGGAAGTGGGTGCTCAAATCTAACCCTCCCTGAATTCCCATTTTCAGCAGAGCGTTGTTAACTTCAGAGACTTTCTTATCGGTCCTGTTGAAGTCGACAGTGAACTCCATATAATGAAACGCGTCGAATGCCGGTGCGATCACTCCGTTAATTTTTCGCAAGGCCTCGCACGCGTACCGTGTTCGATCGAGTATTGTCGAACTAAGATCGGTGAGTCCATCAGGCCCGAGTAGTGAGAGGTAAATTGATGCAGCCAACGCTAGTAGCGCTTCGTTTGTACAAATATTGGAAGTCGCTTTTGCCCGTCTGATATGTTGTTCGCGAGTTTGTAACGCCATACAGTAAGCGTCCTGTTTTCCGTCTTGAGTCGTAGTTTTGCCTATAATTCGACCAGGCATCTGCCTTAGCAGTCGTTCGTCTTTGCATGCGAAAATTCCGAGTAGAGGGCCTCCGAAATTCATATGGCATCCTAGAGGCTGCCCTTCTCCGATCACTATATCTGCTCCGAAATCTCCCGGCGGCTTGAGCACACCAAGAGAGGTTGGTTCTACTCCAACAATGAATAAAGCGCCAGCCTCATGAGTTAGACGCTCAATCTCTTCACATCTTTCCTCGACGAACCCAAGAAAAGAGGGGTATTCCAAGTAGACTGCGGCCGTGTTCTTCGTAAGTTTCATTTTGAGGTCTGCAACGTCTATAGCCCCAGTCTTGCTTTCCTGCGCAACCTCAACTTGACGAATGTCTGCGGGACTTGAGAATGCTTTCAGAGTTCCCAGCCGTTCGGGGTGAATATAGTGAGGCGTAACGATTTCATTGCGGCCCGTTACTCGACCCGCCATTCTCGCTGCTTCACCAAGAGCAGTTGACCAGTCATACAGCGAACTGTTCGCGTAATCCATCCCGGTCAGTTCGCAAATTAGACTTTGAAATTCGAACATTACTTGAAGTATCCCTTGCGATATTTCAGCTTGATACGGAGTATAAGACGTCAGAAACTCTCCGCGGCTCACAATGGCCTCAACCGCAGCAGGCACGTAATGAGGCCAGATACCTGCACCCAAGAAGGATACAATATCACGAGTTGATGTGTTCTTAGCTAAGATCCCTTCCACATATCTTCTAACTTCAATCTCCGACATCCTAGAAGGAAGATCTAGAACCGCCTTCGACCTAATTGATTCCGGAATATCATTGAAGAGTTGGTCGATCGAATCTAACCCTACGGTCTGCAGCATCTCGCGAAACATTGCCGCGTTACTATTTGGAATGAATGGATGTGGTTTTGACATCTGCTCACGACGCCTCAAGTCTGCATTCAAATCACAGTATTATTCGATTTCGGTGCCAAAGCATGGACCAAACACAATTAAATGTTCACGATCAACTTAACAGGTAATTCAAGTGATCGTTTGATGCCCGCCAATCGAATTCACAAGACGGCAATAGTCGACGAAGAAAGCCTTCTGGCATCAGACACAAGGATTGGTAGCCATACACGGTTGATTGGCGCCGTCAGAACGGAAGCGAATGTGTTCATTGATTGTAACACCGTTATTTATGGACCGGTTACACTGGGATCCGGCACCTACTTAGCACCCAACTGCGTCATTGGCTTCCCTGACTCATCTGAACTTATCAAATTTTCACGAACCAAGAAGCCTCCAACAAGAAAAAGAACGATAATTGGAAAAGACTGCGTCATTCGGTCGGGAACTACAATTTACTCGAACGTTCACATAGCCGATAAAGTCATTTTCGGGCATAACGTCGTCATAAGAGAAGGCGTTACAGTCGGCAAGGGAACTAAGTTGGGAACGAACGTAGTAGTTGATGGTTCATCACGGATCGGGTCGAGCGTATCCATCCAAACCGGGGTGTATATTTGCACGTATTCGACTGTTGAAGACCGAGTATTCCTAGGACCACGATGCGTATTCACTAACGACAAATACGTAATGCAGAAGCCATTCAAACTCGTAGGCCCGACCGTGAAGAAGGGGGCAAGCATCGGCGCTAACGCGCTGCTTTTCCCAGGAGTGACAATTGGTGAGGGAGCAGTAATCGGGTCACAAGCATTGGTGAACTCTGACGTGCCACGCCGGACAATCTTTGCTGGAATACCGGCCAAAAAGCTGAGAACCGTCCCAAAGGAGTGGCATTCGGCGTTACTAGGCAACTGAACCGAGCCTTGGACAGCAGAATGGATAAATATTGAACGCAATATTGACCGGCTCCTCGAATTGAACTACTCATTGAAGCGGAGCCAAGCGCAGATTGAAGATGAAGCTAATATGGCCAATTTTATTTTTGGCCCTCACCATCATCATTGTTGCTCCGCTCAAAATTAACGGACAAACAACATCATCCCCCCTCGTTATCGATATACAGCGCACGATGACAGACGGACCATACGGAGTTATTCACGTAGCCGATCAATTCACAATATTGAACTCCGGAACGAACGCCGCCTCATACCTAGACGTTGGCGTACCGCAACAATTCCGCGGAAATCTCTACTACGTTAGCGCGAAAGACAGCTTGGGCAATACACTTACTATCGATGCTGGAGTGAGCGACGCGCCTGGTTTCTATTGGCTACGCGTTCACTTTGCCCAAAACCTTGCTAGCGGCCACACCTACAAGATCATTGTCTACTCAATATACTACGACTTGATACAAGTGGTTCAAACCGGTCTGCAACTTAACTTCACAGCAGCTCCCATTCTCACACAGGACGCGAGATCAGCGAACGTAACATTCGTCGCACCCGCAGGTTCAACCTTCGTAGTAATTCCGAACACCACATACGTTTCAACCAGGATGGGAGGTTTCCCCGCTTATCAAAACACTTACTCTCCATGGAAAGCCTATTCCCTGGAATTATTCTACGCACCCTTCCGGTCCGTAAATCAGCAACTTCTAGACGTAAATTACGTTGAACGCGACATCATAATCGGAAACGATGGCACTCTCATGGTGCATGACAGCTACTCCGTCTTTAACCCAGGAATAGCCCTCGAAAGCCTTTCAATCACTCTACCCGACGGCGCCTACAACGTAATGGCTTACGACGTCGTTGGAACTCTTTGGGCGACTACACAGGACCCTGGACCACCATACCAAGTAACCGTAACCTCACGAGATCAGAGCATCAAGGGAACTGAAAGCTTCAACTTCACCTTAACCTACAATCTCCCACAATCAGAATACCTGAAACCGTTGGGCTGGTGGGGACGATACAACCTAACATTATCGTTGCTCAACGACAATGAAGACTTCCTGATCGCAAACGCCACCGTCAAAATCATCACACCGAACGGCGTTCAAATCAATAACCTGAACATCCCACCACAATCACCAATTGTACCTCCAATACAACTCAGCTCAGACCAACGTACTCTACAATTAGCAGGCGTAACAAGTCAGAACAATCTAGCATTCTCAGTAATAGTGAATTACATACCATTCCTGTCTGGTCTCGGAACCATCAGCTGGCTCTTCGCGTTGGAGATTGCCATCTTCGGACTGATCGTCCTTGAAAGACGCCGTCGCGGCCCAACACTCGCTGTACCAATCCCTGTCGAGAGACTTCGCGAATTTGTAGGCCTCTACGATGAAAGACTAGCCCTCTCGAGAGAAATTCTTTCGATGGAAGAAGAAGTAAACCGCGGTGGGCTTGTCAAACACGAGTACCGAAGACGAAGGAAAGTAATCGACCTTCGACTCGACGAAGTAAACAAACTACTCATGACCGTCAAAACGGAAATCCGAGGAATAAGCCCACGGCTCGATGAACTAATTCGTAAAATTGACAAATCCGAAGCCGAAGGCGCAGCATCACGTGCAAGTCTCGATCAAGTGAGAGTCCAATACCGCACCGGGAAACTCACCAAAGAAACCTACGAAACTGTCTCGAGAGACATCTCGAAACGTATCGACAAAGCAGAAGAAACCGTAGAGACAGTACTCATCACTCTACGAGAAGAAGCACGCTAAGCTGCCCAGATAATATCTTATAGTTAAACCTAGACATACCTGCCAACGTCTTGGCGCTAAATCCCGATGTCCTCAAGCAACAGTTCAGTGCAAATCACCCAACTCAAAGAGTGGCTGCAAAAGTCATTATCTACTAAAATATCGCAAGCCGAACGAGAACGAGACAAGTTACTCTCTGAAATCTCCAAAGCCTTAACTTCGATCCCTGAATACTCTCGCCAACTGTCACGAAAAGCAGAAGAGGACATGGAATCAAAACACGACAACAGAGCACAATTCAAGTCAGCCAAAGCCCTTGGACGCTTGACCACAATAATTCCAGAAATGTGCGGCTCAGTGACGATCCCATCAACTAAAGACTCCACATCATTGAGAACCCTACAGCGCGAAATCTCAAAACTAGGATCTGACGCATCACGAGTCAGAGCCGAATGGTTGCGATACATTAGACCATTCTACATAATCGACATGATGACTTTCGGCGGAAACATTGACAAACTACGACGACTCGGTGATGAACTTCACACATACCTGCAAGGACGAGGAAGCACACTCCGATCCTTAGAGGAACTTGATGAGAAAATGAAATCTCTCGACAAACTCCAAACAATCAAAGACACCGTAACTGGTCAAAGAGAAGAAGTCGAACGTCGACTCAACGAAGCTCAGCAGAATGAAAAGTCACTCCGAACCGAGATTGAACAAATCAAACATAATCAGAAAATGAAGGAATACATGCAAGTTGACGCTGAACTTCGATCATTAAGAGCCGAACTTCTCCGCGTCGGCTTCAGCAGACTCGGAAGACCGCTCCGCAAACTCGTCTCAATCTCAGAGCGAGGCGATTATCCAGTTCCCATAGATGTCAGAGAAAACCTCAAGGAATACATCCGGAAACCATTCACCACCTTCCTGAACGAAGAAGACGGATATCCACAACTCAAGAAAATTCTCTCGACACTCTCCACAGCGGTTGAAAGCGGCAAAATGGCTTTGAAACAGCGCGAAGCTAAGAAAGTGAACGACAGAAGCCAACAAATAATTTCAGAAAATTCACTCTCCACAATCCACCTAAAAGCCAAAGAAATGAAACGAACCTACGACCAATATCTTGCAGATCAAGAGACCGCCTCACAAGTACTACGCCTGAAAGAAGTGCGACAGAAGGGAAGAGCGAACCACGCACAGCAGGAAGAATTGAAGAACGAGCTACAGAGAGTATCAGAGTCCGAAAGAAAAGCTGCTGAGCAAATCAGCAATCTGGTTCAAGAAATTGAGTCCTTCTCAATCAAGCTTTCAGGCACACAACTGAAAATTCAGACTCCATCAGATTAGGACCCGAATCCGCTGCTTCGAAACCAAACCGCGCAAAAGGCTCCGCCCGAGATCAGATTTCTTAGAAACCCGTATCTGGCTTTTCCCTCCAACGGTCGCTGAGAATAAGTATTCGTCACCGACATACACGTTCGCAACTTCTCCCGTCAAATCGTCCTTGAAGATGATATCGAGATGATTCCCAACCTCCTTGATGTCATAGCGAACCTGTTTCCCATTGCTTGGAGCTAACGGCTCGACATCTAGCTTGACGCCAAGTTTCTCTTCAAGCTTCGTAATCGTCACACCTTTCTTTCCGATTAGAATCGGAACGATCTCATTATCGACCTTGACGACCGCACGGTTCGCAGAAACTAACTTTACCTCAGCGTTTGGATCGAATCGACTGATCTCCTCACGGATCATTTCTTCTGCAAGCCGCTGACTACCGCTCACAGTCGGCGCCGCTGAACTAACCGGGATGATAACGTTCTCTTCACCAAACGTGTAAATCTCATACACCAAGCTACCCGTCTCAAAATCGTGCACTTCAACAACAGGACGTGCCAAATCCGCTTCCACCATACCCGTAGGAACCTTCACGGTCAGGTTCAACGTGAACACGTTCTTGACTTCACCATACTGAATGAAAATAATCGTATCTATCACGTGTGGAATCATCCCAAGTTCAACACGTCCAATGAAGCGTTGAATCGCATTGATCGCTTCACTAGCGTGTACGACGCCAATCATTCCGACACCAGCCAAACGCATATCGGCGAAGATCAGAAAATCCTTAGTCCGCCTTACCTCATCGAACACAGTATAGTCAGGCCTCACGAGGAGCAAAATCTCAGCGGTCTTCTCGAAGTCCCCTTCGAGCGGCCCATACTGAGTAATCTCAGGCCCCACCTGCAAATCCCTAGGAGATTCTAATGTTTTCACGATTTTATTCTGTCGCAAATAGAACTCTGCAAGCGAGGAGGCGAACGTAGTCTTACCTGAGCCCGGAGGACCCGCGATCAATATCCCCTCCGCTCCAGCTGAGAGCCTTTCCATTAATTTACTCGACAACGCATAATCCTGAAGCGTCAGACTAACAACCGGTCGAACGATAGTAACCTCCAACCCATCTGACAACGGTGGACGTGTTATCGCAATTCGAAATCGTCCAAGCTGCAAAACCAATGCACCGGACCGGTTAATTTCAACGAAACCTTCCCTACTCACTCTAGTTGCCTCGGTAAGCTCACGAATGATCTCCTCAATCTCCTCAGCCGTACTGATTTTATCCGAGATCCGAACCAATTCGAACTTCCCAGGTTTTCCTCGTTTCGCGAGAGGCCTAGTCCCCTCCTTTAGATGGACGCTGGACGTATCCGGCGTAAACAGTAGCTCAAAAGCCAGATCCTTTGTTTTCACGACACCCGGAACATGTTTTACCCGAACTCCTCCCGCTTCAGCAACCAACGCTTGCACATAATCAGCAGTAAGAAGAACCCCATTCTGAGACTTCGCAACATCCGTAATCAACGCGTCCAATCTGCCGCTGCGCGCCAGCTTGATGTCATCGAGATCAGGACGCCCGCCCGCGAAGGACATTCGTATTCCTTTACCTCCGCAAAATACGCGTAGCTTCTTGAGTTCAGCGAGACCAACAAAACCCGGCTCTCTACCCTTCGACGCTTGCGCTTGAAGCTCATCGAGCACAGCATATGGAATTACAAGTTCCACATCACCGAACTCACCGCTCTCAACTATCGTCGAAACCTTACCGTCAATTATTATCGAAGTGTCAGGGATCAGGATCTGCGTCAAATTCGAAAGTACCCTTGACGCTACTAACAAGGTCTGAATAAAAACAGTACCAAACCCGAGCATACAATCTTAAGTACGCACGACCGAAGGAAACGTGTATGCTTGAAAAATGCAAGTCGTCATCCCGCATTTATGATGGCCGCGTTCTGAATCTACGGGTCGACCAGGTGCTCTTGGATGACGGAACTCAATCGACCCATGAAGTTGTCGAACACCGTGGCGCGGTCGCAATCGTACCCATGCTCAACAACGACCACGTACTTCTAATTCGCCAATACCGCTACGCGATTGGAAAAGAGCTGCTAGAGATTCCCGCAGGAACACTCGAAATTGGAGAAGACCCGCAGACCGCCGCCAAACGAGAACTTGAAGAAGAAACCGGCTACAGGTCCGAACAAGTGACGAAAATCGTAGAGATATACATGGCGCCAGGATACGCCACCGAAAAAATTCACGTATACCTAGCCACAAACCTCCAGCAATCAAAAACTCAACTAGATGAAGACGAACGAATCGAAACCAAACCAGTGCGATTCTCAGAAGCTTTACAAAAAGTACGTTCCGGAGAAATCTGTGACGCAAAGACAGTATGCGGACTATACCGTGCAGGAGAATTACTCACCAAGCCAACCTAAGAGCACTCAATCCTAAACACGGCAGGCTTACGCGACGAGAGCATTGAACCGATGATCTTCTCCAGTTTGCTAATATCAATTCCACAGTATACCCCCTTCTCGTTACGAAACTTTTCGTGAGCACGACTTAAAATTGAAAGCGCGACGTCATCCTCACCCTTTTGCATATGCACAAGAGCCGCGGCAATGAGAATTAAACCCTGCAACAACTCCTTCTCCAGTCCGATCGCCGTTAACCAAACAGACTCCAACGCCTCATGACTCTCCCAATATCGTTCCTCATTAAACAAATCAAAACCCAACCTCAATGCGGTTCCCTTCTCCATCCTCGGCATCTCAGTATCCAACTGTCTGATTGTCAACGAAGGCCCAATCTTACTTTCAAGAACCGAAATTGCCCGCTTCAAATTTCCAGGCGAATTCAGCAATAAGTCCAATTCCACAGCCGACGAACTTATCCGCAAATTTCCAATGTCTTCACCAAGACCCTTCACCGAATCATAAGTCAATCTACTCAAAGACCTCCTGTCACGCGGCACTGCACCAATACCGTTCTTCAACCGAATCAGATATCTCATCGGCCAACGCTCAACAACAACGAAACGCACAGCACAAGATAACAAGCCTTTCTAAAGCAACAAATATTACTCAGGCCAGCGTGGGACGAAAAGGATGGCCATGTCGGAATCGAACGAATATGTCATCGACGGAGACACAATGAACAAGCTCCTAGAACCCTACAATCTTGAAGCAATCCAACCTACCATCCAACTACACCACCTCCTACCCGGTCAAATATTCGACTTAATCGAGAAGAAATTCCTCAAAACCCTAACAGACGAGATTGACAAAACCAAAGCTCAAACCGTCAAATTCGTCAACCTAGAAGCCATAGCAACCGGTCCGCACAAAGATTACCTATACCCAATCTGTGGAGGACTCACAGAATTGATCAAATCACTGGCCGTCAAGAATGTACAGGTGACCGGAGTCATACAGAACCCATACGTACTCCCCTGGAATATCGTGGCAAAGATCGATAAGACATTCAAAGGCCTCCCCGCTCCCGGTCAAACGGTGCCGCCCTAGAACCAACAGATTTTCTAAAAGGTATCTTGCACATCAAGAGCGTGCGCACCACTCAAGTTCATTAAATGCTCTCCTAACAACTGCATCTAGAGGTTTGTGCAGTGCTAGAGCGAACCCTACAAATCGCAATCCTCGGCGACCACGAAAACGCAGTATCCACCGGTTTGAAAAATTTCCCGGCCCATAAACTCATACTAATTACACCAAGCCAAACCCTGGAGAAGGCAAACAAACTCGCAACTAAACTCCACGACACTCTCAGACTGACAATTGAGATCGTTAAGACAAAAGATGATGCCCTTCCAACAATTCTAGGAGTAATACGGCATGCCATCCAACAAAACGCTGACAATTTTCAAGAAGTATTAATCAACGTAGGATCAGCAAATAGGAACCAAGTAACCGCCGGCATTGCCGCAGCATACCTATACGGCGTTAGAGCATTCGACATAACCGGCGAAGAGCCATTGATCATTCCAGTACTGAAACTTGGTTACCGAGAAATTATTTCTGGAGCCAAACTGGAAATTCTACGTACGCTAGAGAAGATAGGGCAAGTTGACAGCTTGGAAGAACTCGCACGCGCGTCCAATTACGGCAAACCTCTCCTAAGTTATCACATCAGAGGAACAGAACAAACTCGAGGACTGTTAGGGCTGGGACTCGTAGAAGTCGAACATCTCAAACAGGGAAGGCTGCAAGTAAAACTAACAACGCTGGCACGAACACTTCTTTCAACTACCTTCGCTGATTCCGTGTAAGCAGAGTTGGGAAATCTACGCCATACGAGTAACGGTTAATTGTCAGTTCGCAGCTGTCACCCCACAAGTGAGTTAGATGTCAACGGAAGTAGGACAGAATCCACCAGATTTTCAATTACCCGACCAAGATAGGAAACCAAAGTCACTGAAAGATTTCGCAGGTAAGAAGCTTGTACTCGCATTCTTCCCAGGAGCATTCACCAGTGTTTGCACCAAGGAGTTATGTACCTTCAGAGACTCAACTCAAAACTTGAACACACTAAACGCCCAGGTAATTGGAATAGATGTTAACGACCCGTTCACGAACAAGGCGTTCGCCGATGAGAACCGGCTACAATTCCCGCTTCTGAGTGATTACACACGAGGAACCGTAAGAGCTTACAAAATCAACCACGATGACTTCGCTGGCTTGAAGGGGTATACCGCCGCGAAGCGATCAATATTCGTCCTAGATGACAAGGGAACCGTTCGCTACAGATGGGTTTCTGATGATCCCTTGAAAGAACCCAACTACGAAGAAATCAAAGCTGCGCTCACAAAAATCTAGCAGATTCACGATAACTTTATCGAGAATCGTCCAGAAAAAAGATTACAGCGGAAATGGTAAAAAAAAGGAAAAGGAACTACCGCATCTAGTCGATGTGGATTTCCTTTCCTTTAGCTTTCGGTTTCTGCTTTCGCAGAACTATTTCTAAGACGCCGTTATTGTAGGATGCCTTCGGACTGTCCTGATCTACGCTAGTGGGAAGCTGTACCTCTTTGTAGTATTTTTTCGGCGAATCAACTCTGATAGTCAGGGTGTCGTCTGCAACGCTTGTCTTGATGTCGCCCTTCTCAACACCCGGGAGCTCTGCTATGACTCTTACTTGTTCGTTTTCGTTGATGACATCAACTAAGGGCTCGCGTGTCTCCTGCGGTTCTAGCGCTGGTTGATCAAAGCCGAAAACTCCTTGCTTCTTAGATGGTTTGACGTTTCCGAATTCCTGAACCACGGGTTTGCCGTCCGGACCCATTGTCATCGAATAGCCGTATACGAACGGACCGAATTCCTTGACAGTAGAACCGTCAGCCAATTTCCGTTCTCTTGTAGTGTCCTTCGGTATGCCTCTGGCCATTTCCTCGAACATTCGCTCGAACATCTCGTCGAAGTCACTGAACCATTTATCCATCCAACCGCCGAAAAGCGGTCTGCGTCCTCGTTTGAACCAATCGCTTAAGAAATCATCTTCTGACATTTTCTTAGCTCACCTCACAATATTCGTTTGTTACCATTAGTAACAGCCACATATAAATTTTGTTACCAACGGTAACGTCAAGTTCGTGTTTGGTTTTTCTGCCTGTCAAAAACCGTTTGGCGTATTTATTCCGATTGTCTATTTCTTCTCAGAAA
>Ga0074044_10002348_pt1 | contig 16578 bp, 15 predicted proteins | sample BogForMeECP23OM1_FD_94443 | JGI IMG/M metagenome (GOLD analysis project Ga0074044, IMG submission 94443) | Bog forest soil microbial communities from Calvert Island, British Columbia, Canada - Bog Forest MetaG ECP23OM1 | ecosystem: Environmental > Terrestrial > Soil > Wetlands ...
GCCGCGGGAGCGAATCTTCTCGCTCGACATCGAGATGCCGGTGGCGCAGCTGGTGGCGGAGATTGCGCACGAAAGTTTCTCGCGCGTGCCGGTCTATCGCCGCAGCCCGGACAATATCGTCGGAATTCTTCACGCCAAGGATCTCGCCGCGCGCCGCCTGGAGCCATCGCCGCCGCGTGTGGAGCGCCTGGTGCGGCCAGCGTACTTCATCCCGCCGGGCAAGTTGCTCGCCGATTTATTTGACGAGATGCGCCGCGGGCGCTTTCAGATCGCGCTGGTCGTCAACGAGTACGGCCGCCTGCTTGGCCTGGTGACGCTCGAAGACCTGCTCGAGGAATTATTCGGCGAGATTCGCGACGAGTTTGACAGTGAGGTTCCGGAGCTCACCAGGATCTCCGACGACGAATGGGCGGCGTCGGGCGCAATCGCGCTGGGCAAGCTGGCGGACGCGCTCGCTCCGGCGCGGGTTATCGAAGTCTATGGCGGCGGCAAAACGCTGAGCAGCCTCATCCTGCGCCGCCTCGGCCGCGTGCCGCGCGCGGGGGAGAAGCTGAGGCTGGGAGAATTCGAGGCCACCATCGAGCGCGTGCGCGGCGCCGCCGTCGAGCTGGTGAGGCTGCATCGATGACCCTGGTAGGGCTGATCTTCGCGCTGGCCGGATGCGTTGTGGTGCAGGCGTTTTTCGCCGCCTCCGAGATCGCGCTGGTTTCAGCGGACGATCTTAAGGTTCGCGCCGGCAGCGAAGGCGGACACCAGCGCTCGCGAGTGCTCGGCGAATTGCTGGCCAATCGCGATCGTTTGCTGGCGCTCACCCTCACCAGCGCCAACCTCGCCACGGTCATTGCGGCCGTCGTGCTCACCAGCTTCCTGCATCAAATCGCGCCGCACCTGGTTTATCTCGCGCCGTTTATTCTGACGCCGCTTACGCTGGTGCTGGGCGAGTCGATCCCGAAGCTCCTGACGCTGGGAAATCCGCACGCGGTCGCGCTGTTCGCGGCGCCGCCATTGCGTTTCCTCGCGGCCGTGCTCGCGCCGCTGCTCTACGCGGAGACCCTTCTGAGCAGATTGCTTCGCCGGCTTGCGGGTGTGCCGGCCGACGCCCAGAGCGTCTTCCTGAGCCGCGAAGATTTGGCGCGCTTGATGCGGCGCCGGCCGAGCGACGCATCCGAGCAGCCGCACGACGCCATCCTGCCCGCCGAGCAGCTGATGATCAGCCGAATCTTTCGCTTCTCGCAGGCCGACGCGCGCAAGGCGATGGTGCCGCTGGTGGAAGTCGATGCGGTCCCGGAGGACACTTCGCTGGCGGCAGCGATTGAAACTGTTCGCCGCGAAGGATTCAGCCGCATCCCCGTGTTCCAGCGTCGAATCACCGACATCGTTGGCGTCGTTCACGTCTTCGATCTCTTGCAGGCGCCCGACCTCAGCCGCCCGGTGAGCGACGTAATGCGGCCGGTCAGTTATTTTCCCGAATCGATGCCGCTCGACGAGGTGCTGGTGGCGATGCAACGCACCGGGGAGAATCTGGCCGTGATCGTCGATGAGTATGGCGGCTCGGCGGGAATTCTGACGCTGGAAGATCTGATCGAGGAGATCGTCGGCGATATCGAGGACGAGCACGACCTTGGCGAGGAGCTGGCCAAAATAGTCAGTCCGCGGGTGCTGTCGGTGATCGGACGCGCGCCGATCGCGGAACTGAACGAGCGCTTCGGACTCAGGCTTTCTGAGGCGGATGAGTATGCTACCATCGGCGGACTGGTGGTCGAACGGCTCGGGCATATTCCCAAGCCCGGTGAAAAATTGATCGAGGGCGAGCTGACGATCACCGTCACCCGCAGCGACGCGCGGGCAGTGCGCGAACTGATGTTGACCCTTGCGCATCCGATCCGCCCCGAACTCCTCAAGCGGCGATGACCGAAAAGCGAATCCGCCAAATCCTCGATGGTGTCGCCGCCGGCCGCATGACTCCCGGCGCGGCGTTCAAACACATCCGCGAGCTGCCGTTCCAGGATCTTGGCTTTGCCAAGCTCGACAGCCACCGCAGCATCCGGCGCGGGATTCCCGAAGCGATTTTCGGCGAGGGCAAGACCGCGGACCAGCTCGCGGCGATCGGACGGCGCGTGCTCGCGTCCGGAACGAATCTGATAATCACGCGGCTGGCCGCGGACAAGGCGCGCATCGTCAAGCGCAGGATTCGCGCACTGGTGTACCACACGGACGCCCGGATCGGCGCAGTGGTGAAGGAGCGTCGCAAGCCGTCGGGAATCGGCGTCGTGACGGTGCTGAGCGCGGGCACGTCCGATATTCCGGTCGCGGAGGAAGCCGCGCTATGCGCCGAGCTGTTTGGCAATCGCGTGGCGCGCGTCTACGACGTCGGCGTCGCGGGAATTCATCGCCTGACTGCGAACCTCGAAGCGATTCGCGAAGCGAGCGTGCTTATCGTCGTTGCCGGAATGGAAGGCGCGCTGCCTTCCGTCGTCGCGGGCCTGGTCGATAAACCCGTGATCGCCGTGCCGACCAGCGTCGGTTACGGCGCGTCGATGGGCGGGCTGGCCGCGCTGCTGGGAATGCTGAATTCGTGCGCGAGCGGCGTAACTGTCGTCAACATCGACAATGGTTTCGGCGCGGCGCTGGCGGCCACGCTGATCAACCGCGTGGGAATCGAGCGCGACGGCCGCTGATGGCGAAGCGCACCTCAATCACCAGCGGGCGCGCGCGCCGCGCGATCAAGATGGGCGAGCTCGCGTCGCAAGTCGGCTCCAGCTACCTGTGGAACCAGTTGCGGCGCCCGTTTCTCAGCGCACCCGCGCGCGATCGCGAACTGCTGGAAACTCACATCCGCAACGCGCAGCGAATTGTCGAGAGCTCCAAGCAGCTTCGCGGCGCGTTCATGAAGCTCATCCAGATGCTCTCGATTCGCAAGGACCTGCTGCCCGGCGAGGCGCTCGACGTGCTGCGCGCGACGCAATCGAGCGTGCCGCCGATGAGCTACGCGACAATCTCGGAACAGATTCGGATTGAGATCGGCAAGCGGCCCGAGGCGATCTTCAGGAGTTTCGACCAGACCGCGTTTGCCGCCGCGTCCCTCGGACAGGTGCATCGTGCGGTCACGCGCGACGGTATCGACGTCGCGGTGAAGATTCAGTATCCCGGCGTTGAGGATACCGTCGAGCAGGATCTGCAGAATCTCAAGCTGCTGCTGCGGACATTGCAGGCGCTCGGCCACGACGTGATGCGCCAGCAGATCGACACCGGCGCGGTGTACAAGGAACTCGAGCAGCGCCTGCGCGAAGAGCTCGACTACGTGAACGAAGCGCGCAACATCGTGGAATTCGGCCGGCGGCTCGGCGCCGACCGCGAGATCATGATCCCGCGCTACCTCAAGGAGCTCAGTTCGCGGCGCGTGCTGACGATGACCTACCTCGACGGCTATCCGCTGGCGGACGTGATGGGCCCGGAGGTCGATTCCGAGCTGCGCGAATGGGTCGTGCTCAAGATTCACGAGTTCGCGTGGCGGCAGATTCTGGAATTTGGAATGCTGCACACGGATTTTCATCCCGGCAACTACCTGGTTAGCCATCATCCGCGCCTCGGCGTGCTCGACTTCGGCTCGATTCGGCGTTTCTCCGAACCGGTGCGCCAGGCCAACTTGCAGGTGGCGCGCGCCATTCTGAGCGGCGACGACAAAGCGCTGGCGGCGGCGATGGTCAAGCTGGGCTATCTCGATCGCAACCAGGATGCGGCGCCGATGGTCAGAATTATTCACATCCTGTTCGAGCCGATGAGAGTGGATCGCGCCGTCGATCCCATAGAATACGATACCGTCGGCAAGGCGGCCAAGGTCGGCGAGCTTGCGCTGGAGAATCGGCTCTACAAATCTCCCGCTCACAGCGTGTTTCTGATTCGCGCGCTGGTCGGGCTGGAAGGAATCACGCGCGGACTCGCCGTCAAGACCAACTACCGCCGAATCTTCGCGGATTGCGTCGAGCGAATTCCCGGATGACCGCTATTCTCGACGCCCTCGAGCGTCATCGCGACTTTCACTTCAGGCGTGTCGCGACCCGGCGCGTGACCGGCGAAAAGAGCGCACTCAAATTCATCGACGAGGTCGGGTTCTGCACCGGGTTCACGGCCGGGATGGGCGTGCCGTGTCTGCGCGAGGCGATCGCGGGAACGCGCGAACCCACGATGCCGGAGCATATACAGCACGACTATGCGATCGGGATGACGTGGCGAATAAAGGACGCGCTGCCGAATCGCCGCGCCGTTTACTACGGCAAAGTGATCGTGCGACGGCCGAGCTTCATCGCGCGCGAGATGCTGGGTGCGTTCCTCAGGCTGCGCATCGAGCCAGGCGGCTATCGCAAGCTGTACCTGGACGGCGGACTCTCGCATTGCGGCAAACTGGTGATGGACGTTCTCTCCAAACGCGGTGTGGCTGAGACTCGCGTGTTGAAGCTGTCGAGCGGCTACGCGCAACCGTCGCGGCGCGCGGTGTTCGACCGTGCGATGGCGGAGCTCCAAGAGAAATTTCTCGCGCTCAAAGTGGACGAGCGCGCCGATCCGTTCAGTTACGTGTGGGACACGATGGAGCATCGATGGCCCGACGCGCTTGCGCAGGCCCGGACGCTCACGCGGAGGCAGGCGGCGTACGCCGTGGTCGCCAAATATTTCGAGACCGCGGCATTCGGCAATGAGCGCGCGATCGCGCGGCTGCTCGGAATCGATCCGGCGCTGGTCGAAGGCGCGGCGCGCCGGCTCGAGCGCGAAGGCGCGATCGCGCGCGGCGTGAGAATCGACGGACGCCCCGGCGCGATCAGTCTGCTTTCCAGCTTCGCGCCGTAGTGTCCGGCGCTTGTCTCGGCAGACCCGTTGCGGTCTAAGAAAGGTGCGAACAGCGCCCGCGAATACTCGCCAACGATCATTCGGAGGAAAAACCATGCCGCTCGACCCGCAAGCAAAGGCATTGATGGATCAACTCGCCGCCGCACCCGGCCCCAAGCTGCATTCGCTCGAGCCGGCCGACGCACGCCGCCTGACCGCCGGCATGTTCAGAGTGCCGCCGGAGCGAGGCGAAAAAGTCGCCAAGGTCGAGGATCGGAAAATTCCCGGTGCGGCCGGCGAGATTCCGATTCGAGTTTATACTCCCGATGGCGCGGGTCCGTTTCCGGTGCTGGTATTTTTCCACGGCGGCGGATGGGTGATTTGCGGACTCGATACGCACGACGGACCCTGCCGCGCGCTCACCAACAAGGCCCGATGCGTGACGGTGTCGGTCGATTACCGGCTCGCGCCCGAGAATAAATTTCCCGCCGGCGTCGAAGACTGCTTTGCCGCGACCAAGTGGGTCGCCGCACACGCCAAAGAGCTGAACGTCGATGCGAACCGGCTGGCGGTCGGCGGCGATAGCGCGGGCGGAAACCTGTCTGCGGTTATCTCGCAGCTCGCGCGCGACGCGGGCGGCCCGAAGATCGCGTTCCAGCTGCTCATCTATCCCGCGACCGAGGCCGAGCTCGACACTTACTCGCACAAAACTTTCACCGACTACTTTCTGACCAGGGACGACGTGAATTATTTCTGGAAGCATTACTTGCGCAGCGCGGCGGACCGCAAAGATCCGCGCGTCGCGCCGGCGTTGGCCAAAAGCCTCAAGGGACTGCCGCCCGCGCTGATCATCACCGCTGAGTTCGATCCCTTGCGCGACGAGGGCGAGGCCTACGGCGAGAAGCTGCGCGCCGCCGGCGTTCCAGCGACAGTCACGCGCTACGAGGGGATGATCCACGGATTCGTTTCGATGTACGAGGCCCTCGACAAGGGCAAGCTGGCGATCGAGGAATCCGCCGCAGCGCTGCGCAAAGCATTCGCGAAGTAGCGCCGAACGTCACCACTGCTCGTAGTGCACGGCGCGGCGCTCGTAGCCTGCCCCGCGCAGCAGATCGCGCAGTCGAATCACGCCCTTGCCGACGCCACAGATATACAAGTGGCGCGTGCGATCGGCGTCGCCGGCGACCCATCTCGCTTGCGCCAACTCGAACAGTCGATCGTAAATCTGTTCGGCAGGCGCGATAACGGTCTCGTACGAAAAACTCGGCGCGGTCCGCGCGAGCTCGCCGAGTTCGGCGGGGTACAGGATATGCTCGCGATCCGGCGCCGCGTAAATCAGATGGATCTTCGGCACCGAGGACGAGGCCAGCGCCCGCTTCAGCATCGGGCGAATCGGGGCAATCGCCGTGCCCTCCGCAATAAAGCCTGCTTCCGCCTCTGGCGCGCGCTCGACCGTGAAGGCGCCGAACGGCCCGCTGAAATCGATCGTGTCGCCGACCCGCCGCTCGAATAGCCAATGGACGCCGCGTCCGCCCGCGACGCGATTGAAGCAAATCTCGAATGGGCCGCGATCTTCGGGGTCGGACGCCACCGAGTAGGGGCGCGATCGCGTTTCGTCACCGAGCGGAATCGTTATCGAGATGAACTGGCCGGGAACAAATCGCAGGTGCTTGCCGCTCGTGAGCGAGAGAAAAAGCGAGCGCGTGTCCGCCGCGTGATCGAAAATTCTCGCGACGCGCGCATTCAGCGTCGCGCGCTTGCCTGAGCCGGCGGGAGATGGATCGCCCGTCATTCCTCGGCCGCCTCGCTCACTTGGTTGATCGTGTAACGCGGGACCACGACGACGATTTCCGCGTCGGGGTCCTCGATGACGGCCTGGCATCCCAGCCGCGAAGTCGGCGTGAGTCCCGGCGCCTTGTCGAGCAGGTCCTCCTCCTGCTCGCTGGACTCGCCGAGCTTGTTGAAGCCCTGCTTCACGATCACGTGACAGGTCGTGCACGCGCAGTTGCCGCCGCATGCGTGCTCGAGATGAACGCCGTGTCCCAGCATCACGTCGAGAATCGAGCCCGGCTTGCCGTCATGATGAAACGGCGCCTTGGCGGGGTCGAACTCGATTACTTTTTCGGGATCGCCGTTTTCGAATTGGATTCGCAGTTTCGCCATCGGATTCAGGTCGTAATTGAGATTATGCGCTGGGTCGAGGCCGCGAAACCGCCCCTGGCTTATACAGTCATGGGATACTTACCCCGCGCTTGCATCTTCGCCGGATTTTCGCCATCATTGTCAACGTCCGTGGCGCAAGGGAGAAGCTCAATGGCGACGCTGACCAAGCGGCAGAAGCAGCTGATCGACTACTTGAACGAATATATCAGCGAACACGGCTACGCACCCACGCTTGCCGAGGTCGGCCAGTATTTTGGGCTCTCGTCGCTCGCCACCGTGCACAAGCATCTGCACAACCTCGAGCAAAAGGGGTTCATCAAGCGCCAGCACAATCACAGCCGGGCGCTCGAGGTCTCGGCGTCGGAGAAGCACCCGGCGTCCCGGGCGATTCGATTGCTCGGCACCGTGGCGGCGGGCGCGCCGATCGAGGCGGTCGAGAACAACGAAACGATCAGCGTGCCCGACGACTTCATCCGGCGCGACAATACCTTTTGCCTGCGAGTGAAGGGCGACTCGATGATCGAAGACGGCATCCGCGACGGCGACTACATAATCGTCGAAGGCCGCGACAGCGCCGACAACGGCGAGACGGTGGTCGCACTGATCGGCAACGAGGCGACCGTCAAGAAGTTCTACCGTGAATCCGGCGGACAGATTCGGCTACAGCCGGCCAACTCTGCGATGCAACCGATCATGGTCGGCGCGGGCGACCTGGCGATTCGCGGTGTAGTGGTCGGCCTGATGCGTCACTATCGCTGAGCGCGCCGCGATCGCGCGCGCAACTTGGCGCCGCCATTTCGAGGTGCTGATCGGAAGATGCGCGGTCATCCAGGATCCGTTCGAAACGACCATTTGCCTGTTGGACCTGATTTCGGGAAGGCGCCCGCGCGATCTCAATCGGCTCGCTTAGGCGTGGATCGCACGAGGAGCTTCGGCGGCCGCCAGGTACGCTATCGGGACTGTTACTACAAAGGCCGAGCCTTGCTGGGGCGCGGTCTTGACGATAATTTTTGCGCCGAGCGCTTCCACATTGCGCTGAACAACGGCAAGCCCCAGCCCCATCCCGCGATGACTGCGAATGCTCGAGTGCGAAAGCTGAGCACAGGTTTTGAATGCCTGCGCAACCAGGTCGGCTTCGATACCGGGCCCCGTATCACGGACTTCCAGTTCAACTGCGGAGCCGAGCTTGGCCGAGTCGGCCAGGCGAATCGCAATAGTGACGCTGCCCGGCTCGGTAAACTTGATCGCGTTGACCGCCAGGTTGAGCAGAATCGACTTGATCGGCCGGCGTCGCGAGCGAAAGACTGTGGGCGCCGCTTCGAGGTCGAATCTTATTTCCAGGCCCTTGGAATCGTTGGCAGCTTCGAGCGCCGGCGCAAGGTCTCCAATCAGATCGTGCGGCTGGATTTCCTCTTCGTCTGTCGCCTCGGCCATCGCGTCCGCGACTGAAAAGTCCATCACGTTTTCAACCGTCCGCGCCAGGTCGTGTGCGTTGGCGTTCATGCGCTCGATAATCTGCTGGTGGCCAGTGCTTCACTCACTTCCTCGCGCAGGATGTCGAGATAGCCGAGAATCGCCTGCAGCGGCGAGCGAAGTTCATGCGCAAGATTGGCCAGCGCCTCCATGTGTAAGCCCTGCTCCCACCGATCCGCCTGCATCGTCGCGCGGATCCCCTCGCTGACCGCCGACTCGGCGATTGCAACCGGCGCGTGACCATTATTTGACAGACTCGACAACCGCTTCTTTCCGCCTGGCTGGCTTCGCCGCGCCATAAATTTTCGCCGCGAGCGATGCGTGCCAATTGCTATCCACGTTGAAGCAAACGAGCGAGGCGGTGAATCGGAAAATCACCTAGATCGCAGGGGAAATGTGCCTATAAGGGGAGGAAAGAGTACCTGGAGAAAATTCGCCCCGAGCGCGGTGTCCAAACGTGGCCGCCGCGCGTTCTCCCTGACAGGCCCGATGCGGCAATGATCGGAAGAGTCAGCGAATCGCGAACTGCTCAGGAAACTTTGTCGGGCTTTACGCTCTCGGCGGCCTTTGCGTCGTCGGTCTTGGCTACCGTCTTGGCCGCCTCGTCGGGCTCGTTCATCGCGCGTTTGAAATCGCGAATCGCTTTGCCCATCGCGCCGCCGACATCGCCCAGCTTGCTGGGCCCAAAAATAACCAGAATGATCAGCAAAATGATCAGCAGGTGAGTTGGCGCAAAGAGATCCATATTTTTCTCCGGGCCGGCCACCTTCCGGTCAGCCATTGAAAAGTCTATATCCTTGACTACCCGATTGCCACGTCTATTCCCGCCGCTCACGCCGAGCGCGCAGGCTCCTGATGCGCCGGGGCGTCGCCATCGAGGTGGTAGCGTTGGACCTTGCGATAGAGCGTCGAGAGGTGAATCCCAAGCACCTGTGCGGCCTTTACCTTGTCGTTTTCGACCTTGTCCAGCACCCGCTTGATATGCTCGCGCTCGAGCTCCTCCAGCGTCAGCCCCGTGTTCTCGATACTCGCCATTACGGGCGATGTGCTGCGCAGCTTGTCGGGCAAATCGTGCGAATGGATGACGTCGGTCTCGGCCAGGATCGCGGCGCGCTCAACGGCATTCTCAAGCTCGCGGACGTTGCCCGGCCACGCGTAGTTGATTAGCAGGCGCATCGCGCCCTTGGAAAAGCGCATCGCCGTCCGCGACAGCGACTTCTCGTACTTGCGCAGGAAATGGTTGGCGAGCAGCGGAATATCGTCCTGGCGCTCACGCAGGCCGGGCAGATTGATGTTGATGACGTTGATTCGGTAGAGCAGTTCCTCGCGGAAGCGGGCGGCCTTGACTTCGGCTTCGAGGTTGCGATTGGTAGCGCACAGCACGCGCACGTCGAACGCCACCGGATCGTTGGCACCCAGCGGGTAGGCCTCGCGCTCCTGCAGCGCCCGCAGCAGTTTGACCTGCAGCGCGAGCGGCAGCTCGCCAATCTCGTCGAGCAGGATGGTGCCCTTGTCGGCAGCCTTGAGCAGGCCCACCTTGTCCTGCCCGGCGCCGGTGAATGCGCCGCGTTTATAGCCGAACAATTCGCTCTCGAGCAGGTTCTCGGGCAGCGCGCCGCAGTTGATCGGCAGGAAGCGGTTGTTGGCGCGCTCGGAGCTGAAATGAATCGCGCGGGCGACCAGTTCCTTGCCGGTGCCGGACTCGCCGGTGATCAACACGCTCGAGTCGGTGCGCGCGACTTTTTCCATGACGCGGAACACGTTTTCGATCGCGTCGCTTTTGCCGATGATGCTCTCGAAGCGATACTTCTCGCGCAGTTCCTGGCGCAGAAAACGGTTCTCCCTGAACAGCGCCTTGCCCTCGAGCGCGTTGCGCATCACCTTTTTCAGGTGATCGTTGGCAAACGGCTTGGTGATGTAGTCGTAAGCGCCCCGATGCAGCGCCTCGACGGCTGACTCGACGCTGGCGTAAGCGGTGACGATTATGCCCATCACCTCGGGGTCGAGTTCGCGCATCTTGCGCAGCAGATCGAGCCCGCTGCCGCCGCTGGTCAGGTTAAGGTCGAGAATCGCGAGATCGATTTTCTCTTTGCCGAAGATCTGCAGCGCGACTTCGGCCGACGGCGCCTCCATGACTTCGTAGCCCTCGCTGCGCGCGAGCTGAACGATGATCGAGCGCATCAGGGGTTCGTCTTCGACGATCAGCAGGCAGTAAGGCCCGCGTTCCTGCGCGGTCCATGAAGCGTCGTTGTTCATCGAATCCCGGTCTTCAGGATGCCGCCATGGCTGCTTCCTGCTGCGCGGGCACTGCTTCCTCAGCGGCCGCGAGCGTGATCGTGACCGCAGTACCGCGGCCAACCTCGCTGTCAACCCGAATCGTTCCCTGGTTGGACAGGACCATCCGCTGGCAGAGCGACAATCCGAGTCCGACCCCGGCGCCCGCGGGCTTGGTGGTAAAGAATGGGTCGAACACGCGTTCCAGATGCTCGCGCGGGATGCCGATGCCGTTGTCCACCACCTTGATCAGCACCCGGCGCGATTTGTCCGCGCCTTGTCCGGCGCGCTGGTTCTCGGTGATCACCTTGATGACGGCGCCCTCGGCGGGAGACGCGTCGGCGGCGTTGAAGAGCAGATTGAGCAGCACCTGCTGAATTTCGTTGTCGTCGGCGAAGGCGCGGCGCAGGTCGGCGGCCAAAGTGGGTTCAACCCGGATGCCGCTGAAGCGTTTGTTGTAGGTGATGAGCCGCAGGGTCTCGGCGATTAGCCCGTTGACGTCAACCGGCTTGCGTTGCGCGGTGGTGGGCCGCGCGAAATTCACCAGGTCCTTGAGGGTGCTCGAGATGCGCGTGATCTGGGAAAGGATGGTATGCATCGTGGTGCGCCGCTCGGGGTCGTTCTCGCCGGTCAGGATCGATTGAACCAGCGACGAGATCGACGCAAGCGGGTTGTTCACCTCATGCGCCACGCCCGCCGCGAAGGTGCCCGCGGCGGCCAGTCGCTCCGCCTTGATCAGCGAGTCCAGCATCTCGCGCCGCTGCGTGACGTCGCGCAGGATCATCTGAATGAATTGCTTCTTGCCGTAGGTGATGAGCGCGTGTTTGACGTCGAAGAAAAACGGCCCAATCGGGAATTCAGAGGTCTGCGCCGACCCCTGCCGCAGAACTGTCTCCAGGCTCTCGATCACGCCTGCCCGCTGCTCCGGCGGCACGAGGTCCGGGACAGTTTTTCCGATAATCTCCATCTTTTGATGGTCAGGCGAATGGTCGGCTTCCAGTTGATGGAGCCGCAGGGCGGCCGCATTCAGCCCGGTCACGATCCAGGTGTGCGGTTCGACTTCGTACATTGGATCCGGCGCGTGATCGATGGTGTTGCGGTACTTCTCTTCGGATTCGCGCAGCAGCCGTTCGCGCGATTCGATGTAGAACTGCGAGACCATCAGGCGCCGCTCGTCGATTGCCGCGACCATCAGATCGCGCACCCGTTCCATCGCAGGGCCGGTCATCGTGGATTTAACGTGATCGAGAATGATTTGCTTGAGGGCGATATGGATGACGTTGAACTGAGACGGCTTGGCCCGCGCGAGCATCCCCTCCTGGCAATGCCTGCGCAGATAAACGTAGGTGCAAACGTTGTCAGGATCGCGCAGATGGTCAACGAAGCGGATGAGAGAATTGACCATATTATCTTTGCGGCCATTCTCATCGGGCTTCGAGTGACCGTGGATGATAGCGGCGATCGAATCGCCCCACTGATCGACGATGCCGTCGAAGTGCCGCTCGATCAGATCGGCGGCCTCGGCGCGAATCTGGAGGCACTCGGGGGTGCGGCTCCAAATTGTCGGACCCCACAGGCGCGATAGAGATTGCTCGATCTCGGCGAGCTGGTCTCTTATCGCCTGGACTTCTTCGGGGGTCGCCTCAATTGGCGCATCGTTCGTTTCACGGTGTGATTTGGACTTTGACGGTCTGCAGCATCCACAGGCGAGCGATAGTTTCATTTCGGTAAAACCCAGTGGGAGGATTTTTCAGGATTGTCTATTTCAACTGACGTATAACATTCGCAAAATAACCAATCTAGCGTGTGCATTAGGGCAGCATCCTGCCTAATTTTGCACCCTGCTAACCGTCGCGCCGGGCGCCCGAGGCGCAAATCGTACAGCGCCCAACCCAATTGGTTTGCGCGAGCAGGGGTTTTCCCGAAAAAGCCTCATGATCACTGGAGTTTTTCCGGTGGCATGGCTCTGGCAATCAGGTCCTCATCGAGAGGAACGCCTACGTTCATGCAGACCAACTCCGGCCCTTCGCAACACATCACCCCACACGGTAAATTCCTTTCCCGAGCAGGACAGAAGTTCTTTTTCAAAGCGATGCGGCTCGCTGACGTGAGCGGATCGCTCGACTTCGGACAGAAGCTCAAACTCAGAAAGCGGCTCGACGACCTCCGCGGCGCGCACACGACCGGGGTGGTGCTGACCGAGGCGCAGTCGCAACCGTGCCTCGACATCGCGGCACAGTCGGGACTGGTTGCGATGGTCGAGTTGAGAATCACGGCGGAGGAACTGACGAGCCGCCGCGGATGGAAATCCGTCGTTTCACGAATCGCGCATACGGCAAACATTTTCGCAAGGCATCCGGCGCTCGCCGGCTACATTCTCGATTGCGAAATCGGCCAGGACGCGCTGCGGGCGGGCGGACTCGAAAACGCCCGGCGGCGTGTGCGCGGGGTCGTGAAGACGATCAAGGGACGCGCGCCCGAGGCAATGGTCGGAATAAAGGTACGGCCGGAAACGCGGGCGCTTTCGATACTTGAAGAAGATTTTCTCTATGCGGAAATTCCTGCGCTGGAGCCGGTCGAGATTCGCGACTTCGTCGTCGCCCTGCACAACCTCGCGGAAGCGCGGCCGGTGGTGATCGAATTCAGAGATGCATCACCGGGGCAGGACGAAGCGGTAGCAGTGGCGTTTGGCACGGGTGCAGCTGGCGTGGTTGCTCCGCCGGTTCCTGCCCCGGTTTCTCACGACTGGCTCGGCGTGCGCATGATGCGCGCGTCGGATGTGATGCCGTTTGTGACGCTTAATGGAAGCTGTCCGCCGCAGCCCGCGAAGATACCGATGGTGTCGGTGGTGATTTGCGCGTACAACGCCGAGCGCACCATGAGGAAGTGCCTGGAGTCGCTGCGGCGCCTCGACTATCCGAATTTCGAGGTGGTCATCGTCGATGACGGCTCGCGGGATCGCACCGCTGACATCTCGCTGGACTTTCCGGAGTTCCGGCTGATTCGCCAGCCCAACAGGGGACTGAGCGTCGCGCGCAACGTCGGGATGCAAGCGGCGCGCGGCGAAATCATCGCGTACACCGATTCGGACTGCGTCGTCGATCCCCATTGGCTGACGCTGATGGTCCGCGCGATGGTCGAAAACCACTTCGACGGATGCGGCGGGCCGAACTACGCGCCGCACGAGGACGGCTGGATCGAAGCCAGTTGCGCCGCGTCGCCGGGGGCGCCGTGCCACGTACTGGTAGCTGAGGATCGCGCGGAGCATCTGGCGGGCTGCAACATGATGTTCTCGAAGGCGGCGCTGGCAAAGATTGGCGGATTCGATCCGCAGTTCACGGCCGCAGGCGACGACGTTGATATCTGCTGGCGACTTTTGGACGCGGGCTGCAAGCTCGGGTTCTCGCCGGCGGCCTTCGTCTGGCACTTCCGGCGCAACACGGTCAAGGCTTACTACGGACAGCAGCGCGGCTACGGACGCGCCGAGGCGATGCTGTACCCGAAATATCCCGAGCGCTACAACCTGCTCGGCCAAATCGCGTGGCGCGGCACGATTCCCGGGATGGCGCGGACCCTCCCGGGCGGAGGCCGCAAACGCGTGCTATGGAAGACCGCATCGGCAGGTGCGCAGACGCTGTTCGATCCCGGACTGACGCTGGCCAGATGTATCCCGCTGACGTTGGAGTGGACCGCGCTCTCGGCGGTTGCGCTGCTTGCGTCGATCGTACTTGGCGTGCCGCTGATTCCGGCGGCGGCGATGCTGGCGCTCGGGCCGATTTGGGCGCTGTACTATGCGTGGCATGCGCCGCTCGAAAAATCTCACGAGAGTTTCACCGCGCGACTTCTGATCGCGTATCTCGCTTACACGGGTCCGATGGTGCGAACCATGACGCGCTACAAGACGCGGGCGAAAGCCCTGACCGGACTCGCGGGGGCGGACGGCGTGCGCCAACGCCCGACGGTCAACTGGCTAAGACGCACGGTCCGGCTGGATTATTGGAACGACGAAAGCATCGCGCGCGACCGCCTGATCGACAAGATGCTGAAGCTGTTCGCGCGCAGCGGGCATGGCGCGATCGTCGATGCAGGATGGAACGACTACGACCTGGAAGTGCGGCCGAATCCGTGGACGCGAATCGAGCTCAAGACCGCCGACGAAGAGCACGAGGCGGGCAAGGTCACCAATCACGTACTGGCGCGCATAAAGTTCACTCGAATCACCACACTGGCTCTGGCGGCGGGTGCGGTGAGCGCGGCGGCGGTGGCGGTCGCGGGACTGCCTGAAATCGCGCTCGGCCTGGGAGCGCTCACGATGGCCGGCGCGGTGTGCATGGCCTCCGAGATGGTCGAGGCAGGACGCCTCGCGCATCGCGCGACCGAGGAATGCGCGACCGAGCTGAATCTGGCGCCGCTCGGCGTGCTGATACGCCAGCCTTCGACGGTGGAAGTCGCGGCAGCCGTGCGCAAACCGGCGCGGGCGCAGTTGGCATCGCAAGAACGCATCGCCGAGTAGTCGGTACTAGTTGAACGGGTGGACCGATTGCCGGTCTTGGTGTCGTGGAATCGGAGTTCAGGGCGTGAGAGGAGCAGTCAAGGCGACTTAGCGCGCTCGCCGCGCCGATACTCCTGATGCCCTACCACAGTGTTGATTTGAGCGATAGTGAGCGTCGCGCTTTTTGACCAATTCGCGGAGCGCGCCTAGTGCGCGTTGGTATTCCATCGCTTCGCTGAAATTAATCACCCTTGCACGCAGAATCATCGCTGGAAGTTACCGGACTGCTTCGCATAGATCACAAAGCGGATCGTTCGAGATGGTTGTCCCCTAATAGAGCCATTTGTTAATCCTCACTTGCCGTTTGCCGCGCCGTGTGAAATATTATGATGTATGCACAAGCGGTCAAGCAAGCGAATCAAGTACAGTGCGGACATAAGCGCGATGGCGTCGCGCATTGTCCAGTCTATTGCCGATATCGACATTGGTAAGAAAAATCCCGCCGCAGTCGCGTTAGGGCGTCTTGGAGGTCAGCGAGGCGGTCGGGCAAGAGCGGAGAAATTATCCGCCGAACAAAGGCACGATATTGCGAAAAAGGCTGCGCTGGCGCGTTGGCAACGGAGGACATAGAGACGACTGAATGGCTGTTCGAGTCCTCAGCGCAAATGATTTGGTTGAACAGACGCTTCAGGGTCATCTCCTCGAAATTGAGAAGAAGCTGAACGGTGATGGTATAGCGTTCGTTGGGCCAATCACACTCGGCATCGATGATGCTCTACGCGACGCCGTGGAAGCGATCGACAACAAAAAGGACAAGCTGATCTTTATCTTGGAAACTGATGGCGGTTATGCCGAAACGGCAAGGCGAATCGCCGATATGCTTCGACACCATTATAAAACAGTTGATTTTGTCGTACCAGGTTATGCGCTCTCTGCAGGGACAATCTTGGTCATGTCAGGTGATGCAATTTATATGGACTATTTCTCGATACTCGGTCCGATTGATCCGCAGGTTGAATCGTCAGCCGGCAAACCTATTCCAGCTTCGGGTTATCTAATTCGCTATGAAGAGCTTCTGAACAAAGCTAACAATGGACAGGCGACAACAGCAGAAATGGAACTGCTCCTGAGCTTCGATCAAGGCGAACTCTATTCCTACGATCAGGCACGCGATTTATCCATCGCGCTTCTGGAAGAATGGTTGGTCAAATATAAATTCAAAGATTGGAATCGGCAATGTCCATTTCGCTGTTGGAATTGAGTAGCGGCTGCATAGTCAGTTAGGCGGCATTCTGTGTCGTGTCAAGTTTTCCTTCAGCACGATCGAGTTGGGCATCGTGGGCGCGCAGGGCAGC
>Ga0074044_10002349_pt1 | contig 16575 bp, 10 predicted proteins | sample BogForMeECP23OM1_FD_94443 | JGI IMG/M metagenome (GOLD analysis project Ga0074044, IMG submission 94443) | Bog forest soil microbial communities from Calvert Island, British Columbia, Canada - Bog Forest MetaG ECP23OM1 | ecosystem: Environmental > Terrestrial > Soil > Wetlands ...
TCACCGTGGCGCTGGCCTGGGTGGCGGACACGACGAGCGCGAGCAGACTCTCAATCAGTTGCTGGTCGAAATGGACGGCTTCGAGTCGAACGAAGGCGTCATTCTGATGGCCGCAACCAACCGTCCTGACGTGCTTGATCCGGCCCTGCTGCGGCCTGGCCGTTTCGATCGCCGTGTGGTTGTGCATCGGCCGGATGTGCGGGGACGCGAAGAGATTCTACGGGTGCATACGCGCAAGATTCCTTTGGCCGATGATGTTGATCTTTCTGTACTGGCACGAGGCACACCGGGCTTTTCAGGAGCCGACTTGGCCAACATGGTGAATGAAGCTGCCCTGAGCGCGGCGCGGCAAAACCGCAAAGCGGTGCTCATGTATGACTTCGAACTGGCCAAGGACAAAGTGCTGATGGGCGTGGAACGCAAGTCGCTCATCCTTACAGAGGAAGAAAAGAAGGTCACGGCGTATCACGAGGCAGGGCACGCATTGGTCGCATCGAAGCTGCCCAATTCAGATCCGCTGCATAAAGTCACGATCATCCCGCGCGGCATGGCTCTCGGTGTGACCATGCAGTTACCGATCGACGACAAGCACAATTACACCAAGGAATATCTGGAGACGGAAATCGCCATCATGATGGGTGGCCGAATCGCCGAGGAGATGTTCCTCAGCCAGATGAGCACGGGCGCAGGCAACGACATCGAGCGGGCGACGGAACTGGCGCGCAAAATGGTTTGCGAGTTTGGCATGAGCGATCTGGGTCCACTGACCTTCGGCAAGAAGGAAGAACAGATTTTCCTGGGCCGCGAGATCGCCCAACACCGCGACTACAGCGAGGCTACGGCGGTCAAGATCGACGACGAAGTTCGCCGCATAGTGGGCCAAGGCTATAACACAGCGAAGGGCGTCCTCGCCGGAGACAACGGCGCGCTGGTCAGAATCGCGCTGGCACTGCTGGAACGTGAAGTGCTCGACGCGAACGAGATCAAGATGATCATCGAAGGCAAGGAACTGCCCAAGATGACGCCCCCGCCTAAGTCCGACGATGGCGTGCAACAGGTGCTGAAGCCGGAGCCGGGACGGCCGGGGCTTGCCAAGGGTGGGGAGAGTCCCGCCAGGGCGTGAAAAATACCTTAACAATTTTACGATCAGGGCAGCTTTAGAGCTGTCCTTTTTCTTTGTGCCGCGCCGGTTCGCTTACGCGTTCACTAAGTGCATCATGTGTTCGGGATAGCGGGCCCCGGCAATCGCATCACGCGGGAACACTTCGTCGATGCGGGCCAGGTCCTCCGCACTTAGCTGCACGTTCAGTGCGGCCACGTTTTCTTCGAGATATTTGCGGCGCTTGGTGCCAGGAATCGGCACGATGTCATTGCCCTGCGACAGGACCCAGGCCAGGGCTAACTGTGAGGGCCCGCAGGCTTTTTCTTTTGCGATTTCCTCTACCCGGTGTACCAGGGCAAGATTTTTCTGGAAGTTCTCGCCTTGAAAACGCGGCCAAAGGCGGCGGGAATCGTCGGCGGGAAGGTCCTCGAATTTTGCGAATCTTCCGGTCAGGAAGCCGCGCCCGAGCGGGCTGTAGGCGACGAAGCCGATTCCCAGTTCGCGGCAGGTGGGCAGGATTTCGTCTTCGGGATCGCGCGACCAGAGCGAGTATTCGGTCTGTAGGGCGGCTATGGGATGAACCTTCACGGCACGGCGAAGAGTCTGCGGACTGGCTTCCGAAAGACCCAGGTGGCGGACTTTGCCTTCCTTGATCAATTGCGCCATCGCGCCCACGGTCTCTTCAATTGGGGTATTCGGATCGACGCGGTGTTGGTAGTAGAGGTCGATCGTTTCCACGCCCAAGCGCCTTAGGCTGCTTTCGCAGGATTTGCGCACATAGTCGGTCTTGCCGTTTACGCCACGGAGGGTGGGATTGGTTGGGTCGCGAACGATGCCGAACTTGGTTGCCAGCACGACCTGGTCGCGGCGTCCGCGGATGGCTTTGCCGACGAGCTCTTCGTTGGTGAACGGTCCATACATGTCGGCGGTATCAAGCAAAGTGATGCCGAGTTCCAGGGCGCGGTGAATTGTGGCCGCGGATTCGTTGTCATCGCGTCCGCTGTAGAACTCTGACATGCCCATGCAACCCAGGCCCATGGCGGAAACCGTGAGACCGTCGCGTCCAAGCTGGCGAGTTTTCATGCTGCCTCCTGGCAGGAAAATAGAGCGTGAAGAGAAAAGTCTATCTGATTTGCTAGTTCATAGATGCGCGAACATCGATGCGCGAACCTAGTTGCGCGAATCAGGGGGCAGGCAGCAAGCAATTAAGACTTGATCGAGTTGGGGCAGGCGCTGATCCGGTCCATCCTTCCATGGTCTTATCGATCTCGATTTCGGTGCATTGTTGTTGACTGGTTTGAACGGCGTCCTGCGCGGTCAAGCTGGGAATCGCCCCGCTCGGATGCCAGTCCCCGCGGCGGACCGATCACATTCAAACTATAACCTTCGCCATGGTGTCGTAGAGCTATTTACTTTTTAGTAACCTGGGGTACCCCCCTCCCCCCTCGATCTTTTTGTTCAGGCCCATGACATCCTTTACAGGGAGTCCCAAGACAAACAGACGGCTTGAGTGTGCCACCCGCCCGTGAACCGCACTGAGAAACCAGTGCCATACTCAGCAACAGAGGGGCTCTCACGCTGCATCCCCGCTACGCTGGCACCGGTTCGTCACTCGTTCGATGATCCGCGCCAACCCTTCCGGAAGTTCGCTCTTCATCACGTATTCATCCACCAACCACAGGATTCGTTCTGGCATCTCGTAGTACGCGGAAAGCAGGATGATCGGCAGGTTGGGAAACCGTTGCTTGACATGGCAGGCTATGGCTTCCGCGTCCATACCCTCGTGTTTGTACTCCAGTAGGACCGCGGCCACCGACGTTTCCGCCAACATCTTCATCGCGGTGTAGCCGCTCGACGCGATCTTGACGCAGTAACCATCAGATTCTAGAGTCGCTTTGCGAAGCTCCAATACCTGTGGACGGTCGTCGATGCACAACACAGTGAGGGGGTCCATGACCACACCTCCTTTGGATGGTCACAGGGTTAGTCGTAAAGAATGGCATTTAGAAGTGAACTGTTAACTTGCAATCCACTCTTGCCCTTATAGTCGACGAAACCTAAGGTCCTGAACCTGTTCATGAAAAAGCTGACTCGCGAGCGGGTTGTGCCTACCATCTCGGCGAGGGTCTCCTGACTGATCTCGGGGATTACAGTCTTGCCCTCCTCTTCCTTGCCGAAGTTAGCCAGCAATAGCAACAACCGGGCCAGTCTTTTTTCACTGGAATTGAAAAGTTGGTCAACCAAATCCTCTTCGTAGCGGATGTTCCGCGTCAGCAAATATGCCGCGAAAATATCGGCCATCGCCTGTTCCTCATGAAGCACGTTCAGCATGGTGTTCTTTTCGATTCGCATTACGGAGCAATCGGTCATTGCGGTTGCGGAGCACATGCGGAGACGCCGCCCTGAAAGGCAACCTTCCCCGAGGAAATCGCCCTCTTTCAGAATGCCGATTGTGGCTTCCTTCCCGCTCCTCGACACAACGGTGAGTTTCACCTTTCCTTTCTGTATATAAAAAACAGCATCGGAGGAGTCACCCTGAGCAAAGATGGTCTGCTTTTTGGGAAAAGCTGAGATTTTCCTACCGCCGCCGCCGTTGGTGATCGAAAGGAATGTCTCAGGATCGAATTGCCTGCGTTTCTTTGCCGCTGCCACGCGTATCATGATTGGCCCCCTCTCAAGGGTTCCGAAGCATGAATAGATGAGCAGGGCCTTGCCGACGAGCCCAGGAAAAGCTGCCGAGCCTCGTCACGGCTCTCTACCACTTATCCCGAGGAGCGTCGACACGTCCGCCATATTAATTTTACCCGCCGTGCTCGGCGGATTGCCGTGATCAGCGTCGCCGTCTGATGTGATAGTTGACGCAATCTGGCCATCGCACTCAGAACCCCCGATTTGCCCCCACGGAAGGCCGACTCGCATCGCTGTTGTAATGGGGAAAGGGGCGGAGGGAGCATTTTGCCGTCGGTATGCATAGACCCTTTCGCAGTTTGACCACTTTTTCTCACGGCCTGTAAGATCAAAGGTCAGCTTTCAGCACTCAGCGGTCAGCACTCAGCCCCAAGAATTTCTCTTGCATCCTGCAATTGAAGCCGTATTGGCTGATTGCTGAATGCTGATTGCTGAGAGCTGAGTTTAATCATGGCCCACGATCTTCCCAAAGCGTACGAGCCGGGCGCGATTGAAACGCGTTGGGCCGAGTACTGGGTTAAGGAAAAACTGTTTTCTGTCCCCACCCCTCCGCCGGGCGAGACGCGTCCGGTATTCACGCTGCTGTTGCCGCCTCCGAACGTTACCGGGCGGCTGCACATGGGGCACATGCTCAACCACACGCAAATGGACATCATTGTGCGCTGGCATCGCATGCGCGGTTTCCTGACTTTATGGCTTCCCGGGACCGACCACGCGGGTATTGCGACGCAGATGATGGTGGAACGCCAGCTTGCGACCGAGGGCAAGAAGCGGCGCGATATGGGACGCGAGGCGTTTATTGAGCGCGTCTGGGAATGGAAGCGGCACTATGGCGGCGCCATTCTCGACCAGATGAAGCGCCTCGGGGACTCGGTGGATTGGGACCGCGAGTATTTCACCATGGACGAGAATCTTTCGCGGGCGGTGCGCGAAGTTTTCGTCCGCTTACACGAAGAGGGATTGATTTATCGCGGAAAGTACATCGTCAACTGGTGTCCGCGCTGCGGGACTGCGATTTCCGACCTCGAAGTCAAACACGAGGATGTTGCGGGCAAGCTGTACGAAATTCGCTATCCGGTAATTGGCACGAGTGAGTTCATCACCGTGGCAACCACGCGGCCGGAGACGATGCTGGGCGATATGGCTGTCGCCGTGAACGAAAAAGATGAGCGCTATACGCATCTGCACGACAAGAAAGTTTTGTTGCCGCTGATGAATCGTGAAATTCCGATCATCACCGACGATCTGGCCCAGCCTGAGTTCGGGACCGGGGCGGTGAAAGTGACTCCGGCGCACGATCCCAATGACTTTGAGGCTGGGCTTCGACACAATCTTCCGCAGATTGAGGTGATCGACGAGCATGCGCGCATGAGCCAGAACGCGGGGCCGTATGCTGGCTTGGACCGATACGAAGCCCGAAAGCGGGTCCTCGAAGACTTGCGGCAGCAGGGTTTTCTGGTTGGTGAGAAGGATTACACCATCTCGATTGGAAAGTGCGATCGCTGCGGGACGGTGATTGAGCCGCGGCTTTCGACGCAGTGGTTTATCAAGATTGCGCCGCTGGCGCGGCGGGCGACCGAGGTTGTGGAGAACGGCGAAATCACGATTGTTCCGGAAAACTACAAGCAGATTTATCTGAACTGGATGCATAACATCCATGACTGGTGCATCTCGCGGCAACTTTGGTGGGGGCATCGGATTCCGGCGTGGCATTGCTCGTGTGGAGAAATCATTGTGGCTCGTGAGGCTCCTGCAAAGTGCACGAAATGCGGCGGGGCGGAACTTAAGCAGGATACTGACGTGCTGGACACTTGGTTCTCCTCCGGACTGTTGCCGTTTACGACGCTGGGCTGGCCGGAGAAGACGCGCGACCAGGAGGTTTTCTATCCCACCACGCTGTTGATCACTGCGTACGAGATTCTGTTTTTCTGGGTCGCCCGCATGATTATGTTTGGCTGCCATTTCATGCAGGGGCATCAGCAGGATCCGAAGCTGAAGCAGGCCAGCGGCTGGGGCGACAAGAAGGACGACAGCGTGCCCTTCCGCCAGGTTTATATTCACGCCTTGGTACGGGACGCCGAGCGGCAGAAGATGTCGAAGACCAAGGGCAACGTGGTTGATCCGCTCGATGTCATCGAGCGTTTTGGGACTGATGCCACGCGCTTCACGCTGGCGGCCATGGCGGCGCCGGGGACGGACATCGCATTCAACGAAAGCCGAACTGAAGGTTATCGCAACTTTGCGAACAAGATCTGGAATGCGGCGCGGTTTATGTTCATGAATATTGATCGTGTGGAGCCGGGTCTGCGACCCGGGACCGGGTTGGAAACCCGGTCCCACGCCAGCCAGTGCGGTGTTGCCGGATTTGACGCTGTGACTCTCGAAGACCGATGGATTCTGTCGCGCTTTAATCGCGTCACCAAAGGCGTGAATGAGGCGCTGGAGACTTACCGCTTCCACGAAGCCGCCAATCAGATTTATGACTTCTTCTGGGGCGAGTTTTGTGACTGGTACATCGAGCTGATCAAGCCGCGGCTGTTGGATGGAGCCAACCAGCAATCTGCCCGTATCGCGTGCGTTAATTTGCTGGGTATTTTTGAAGCTGCCTTGCGGCTATTGCATCCGGTGATGCCGTTTATCACGGAAGAAATCTGGCACGCGATTTACGATGCGAATCCGCCGTTGCAGTCGATAGCTCTGGCTCCGTATCCGCAAGTCGACGACCAGCAATTGGACTTGGTGGCCGAGACCGAGATGGCAATTCTGCAAGATCTCATCGTCAGCGTGCGTAATCTGCGGGCAGAATTGAAGGTCGAACAAAAACAACGCGTGCCAATCCAGCTCTTTGTCCAAGAGCCGGACATTCGCAGCCTGATTCAACAGAATCAAGGCTCGGTGGAGCGACTGGCCAATGTCGAGAAGATCGAGTTTGTTGAGAACTCACTGGCGAAGTTGTCCGGAGCGCGTCATACGGCACGTTTCGACGTGCATGTGATTTACGAGCGAAAAATCGACGTCGCCGCGGAGCGGGAGCGGCTGAAGAAAGAACTGGAGCAGATCGAAAAAGAGATTGCAAATGGCCAGAGGCAGTTGGGTAATGAGCAGTTTCTGGCCAAGGCTCCGGCAAAGGTCGTGGAGGGAATTCGAAAACGTGCGCAAGAACTGGGAATTCTGCGCGAGAAAGTAAAGAGTAAGCTGGATGAGTTGAACTAACGGACTGGCGGGCGAGGGCGCCCTCCCCACACGTCCATCTGCGAAAGATCATGGATTGGAATAGCCGGCGGATTACCGCGGTCATCGAGAACGCGCTGCTGGAGGACCGGGCCACGCGCGATGCGACCAGCTACGCCTGCATCGATCCGAACCAGCGCGCTTCGGCGACGATTCTCGCTAAACAGGACTGCATTCTCGCGGGCATCGGCTGCGTTTCGCGCATTCTGGACTGTTACGCGGCTCTCGACGGCGCGGTTACATCGCATTACGAGGTCACGACTCATCCGGAGATATTCGACGGGATTCGCCTGCACAAGGGGCAATCGATTGCCGTCATCCGCCACAATGCCCGCGTAATTCTTTCCTGTGAGCGCGTGATTCTGAATTTCATGCAGCGGTTGAGCGGGATTGCCACGCTGACGCGGCAGTTCGTGGATGCCGTTTCAGGCACCAAGGCGCGAATCCTGGACACACGCAAGACCGCACCCGGGCTGCGTATGCTGGATAAGTACGCGGTGCGTTGCGGAGGCGCGCAGAACCATCGCCTCGATCTGTCGGACGGTGTTCTGATCAAGAACAATCATATTGCTCTCGCAGGAGGCATCGTGCCGGCGCTGGAACGCGCTCACAAGAACCGGCGCGGCGAGCAGATCATCGAGATCGAGGTCCGTTCCCTGGAAGAGTTGGAGCAGGCTCTGGAACACGGCGGAGAAGCCATCCTGCTGGACAATATGTCGGTCGAAGATGTGAAGCGCGCAGTCGAGCGCTGCTCGCATGCGGGACGCCGAATTCCCTTAGAGGTCTCGGGCGGAATCACGCTGGAGAACGTTCGTGCCTATGCTGAAACCGGAGTGACTTTTATCTCGGTCGGGGTGATCACCCACTCGGCGAAGGCAGTGGATATGAGCATGCGCTTAGCCCCGGTCTAACTTCGGTGGTCCGCTCCGCCATTCTAGCTTGCAACTCTCGTGCGAGCCTCAGGCCACACTGGCTTCCTCTGCCCTGAAACGAATCTCAGCTCCAAATCACCATCGAGAGGTTGCACTTTCTACTAACCGATGTGAGTTCGCAGGCGTTAGAGTATGCGAAACGGAGGCCCTCCCCATGACTCACCAGATCCGGCATAGAGCCGTTGCTTTTGTGCTTGCACTGCTTTTTGCGAATAGCTCTTCTGGAAGCGGTAGCGGATTGCACGCGGCCGCTCACGTTTCAACTACAGCCAACGCGGCTTCTGCTGTTCGCCCGGCAACGTCGGTGAACGTCACAGTCGACGTCCTCAGCGATCGTCATTCGATCAGCCCCTACGTCTACGGCGGAAGCTATCCTAAGGATGCCCCCACGATTACTGACAGCGGTCTGAACGTCGTGCGCTGGGGCGGCAATGCGACCTCTCGCTACAATTGGCAGACTTTCACCTACAATGCGGCCGCCGATTGGTACTTTGAGGATTTTGGCTACACAGAAATCGGCGATGTCGATTCGGTGAAATACATCGAGGATGTGAAAGCAGCGGGAAGTAATCCGCTCATGACCATGGTGATGCTGCCCTGGGTGGCGAAGACTTCAGGTTGGAGCTTTTCCGTCGCCAAGTACGGTCCGCAATGCGGGGCGGATCCTTATAACTCCGACGCTGGGGATGGTGTGCAGACAGATTGCCAGACGGACATCACGGGAAATGATCCAACGGATGCCAACGTCGAACTGAAAGACTCGCCGCAAAACGGAGATCCTCCGGGCACGGTCTATCGCGACCAGTGGGCGGCCGCGCTGGCCACGGCATTTGGCGCTGCGCCACATTTCTACAACATGGACAACGAGATCGATATCTGGGGCAGTACGCATCGCGATGTCCATCCCAATCCTTCCGCCTACGACGAAATGCGCGATACCTATCTTGCGGAGGCTGGGGCTTTGAAAGGCTGGGATCCGAATGCGATCCGCTTCGGCCCGGTGAGTTGCTGCTGGTGGTTTTACTGGAATGGGGCAAACAATAACGATAAAGGCGCGCACGCCGGGGTGGATTTTCTGCCCTGGTGGCTGAATGAAGTTTATTGGCAGGATCAGATATCCGGCGCGAGTTCGGTGGATGTATTCGATATCCATGCTTACCCCGACGGACCGGACACATCCGGCTATACCCAAGCGCAGAAGCAGGCGCTCTCCTTGCGCATTTATCGGGATTACTGGGATCCCACATACGTGAGCGAGTCGAGTACGATCAACCAGCAGTGGGCCACCTTTATACAGCCCAAGAAGCGGATTCCATTTCGCATCCCGCGTATGCGTGCGCTGCTCAACATGATCTACCCAGGCACTCCGTTGAGCTTCACCGAGTGGAGCGCCGCATTTGCCGGGGAATCGGATTTCTCCACCGCGCTGGCCGACGCCGACGCTTACGGCATCCTGGGACGCGAACGGATGTATCTGGCTTCGCGCTGGACCGCGCCCGATCCGGCTAATCCCAACTATCAGGCATTGAAGTTATTCCGCAACTACGACGGGCAGCACCACACATTTGCGACGACCTCGGTCTCTGCGACGAATGATGGCAATCCCAACTTATTCAGCAGTTATGCGGCGCTGGATTCAACGGGTACGATCTTGACCCTGATGGTGATCAACAAAAGTCCGGGAACCTCAGTTCAAACGCAATTTGCGGTGAATGGATTCACTCCGAAGCAGGTGACCACTTACACGCTTTCTCCTAAGTCGCCGACAAAAATTGTGGCGTCCTCCCAGAAGCCTTGGACTTCCAGCAGGAAGTTCGCGCCTTACACGGCTACGCTGTTGGTGGTTACGGGTTCCATGTCTGAAACGCCAAGCGCGGACTGGGATCTGAATCCAGACACGATCATGGTCCCGGCCCGCGGAACAACTACGCTGCAACCCAAGATCGTTTCCGGCTCAGGAACCGTGACTCTCGGCACTCCGCACTCCGATAGCGGAATCACGCTTGTGGTCACCCAACCAAACGTCACTCCCAGCCAGGACGGAAGCATCACGGTAACAGCGGGAACTGTTCCGGGCTTTTATCACTTTGTTGTTCCGAGCACCGACAACTTAGGCGTCGCCCAAAACCAGAGCGGGTGGATCGTTGTGGGCAATGCGCCGGCAACGTTCACTAAAGCCGGAGATCATCAGAAAGGAGCGCCGGGCAGCCAACTGAATCTGTCGGTCACACTTCATCCCGGCAGGTCTGGAGGAAGCGCCGCCGGCGGCACGGTTCTGTTCACAACGGACGGTGGCACTCTGTCGAACCGCCTGGTCACCACTGACTCTTCGGGCAACGCCCCCGTGGTGCTCACGTTGCCTTCGAACGCCGGCGTTGTCCATGTCACGGCCGAAGGCCAGTTTGGACTTGGTCACCCAGTAGCTCGCTTTACCGAAACTGTGGAATGAAGACTCGAGGCCGCGATTGCCGTTTCGCGGGCTATCCCTCATAATTCCCGGATCAAGCGATCGCGGACAAATCGCAGTTCACGTACCAGAGTGGCCGTGCAACACACGCTCGCGCGACAAACGGACGCGCGACTGGGGCGCACTGTGCGTCTTCTCATTGCCCACGCCACGGTTGTCGTTAGCGGAACGAAAATCGCGGACGAGATCGGCACGAGCCGTTCTGAAGTTTGGCGTCTGGTTCAGCAACTGAGAAAGCTTGGGGTTGACATTGCGGGACATCCATCAACCGGATATAGTCTGAAGTCCATGCCCGATCTGCTGCTGCCGGATATGCTCGCCCCGCAATTACACGGCACCATTTTCGCCAAGCACCTTCATCATTACTACAAGATTGGATCAACCAATTCGGCTGCCATGGAAGCCGCAAGCGCCGGCGCTCCTGAGGGCAGCGTTTTTCTGGCCGAGGAGCAGACTGCCGGACGTGGCCGGGGAGCCAATCAATGGCATTCCGCCCGCTCGTCGGGAATCTATTGTTCGGTGCTTTTGCGTCCGGCGCTGCCGCCGTCCGATGTACTCGTAATCACGCTTGCTGCCGGGCTGGCCGTACTCTCCGCGGTGCAGGAGATCGACTCGCGAGTAGCTGCCGATTTGAAGTGGCCCAACGACGTTTTGATTGAGGGAAAGAAATTCTGCGGCATCCTGACCGAGATGCATGCTGAGATCACGCGCGTGCGGTACGTCGTGATCGGCATCGGACTCAACGTAAATCAGTCGAGCTTTCCCGCGGATTTGCAAACCGTAGCCACGTCATTGCGTTTGGCCACTGGTACCGAGTGGTCACGCGTAGAACTGTGCACGGCTTTGCTAAAATCGCTTGACCGGGAATATCGCGCTTTGCTCGAGAATGCGCAAGCTACCTCTTCGATCCTGCGTCGCTTTCAGGAACGATCATCTTCGGTTCGAGGACGGCAAGTCGAGGTTGAAGAAAACGCCGGTCTCGAGGGGGTGACCGATGGGCTTGATGAGCGCGGATTTCTGCGGGTTCGGACCGCGCAGGGCGTGCGTACCGTGCTCAGTGGGACGGTCAGGCTTCGCTGAAACAAGAAATGTGCGGCGGGTCGTCGACCCGCCCTCTTAAGGTACTGCGACTAACTGCCGCCGCATAAACCGCGGCGGCTTGGACGGGTCAAAGACCCGTCCCCACACGAGCGTTCCCACATGAGCGACTTTTATGCTTCTGGTTCTCGATGTCGGCAACACTAATACGGTGCTCGGTGTCTTCGCCCGGGTAGCGAAAATCGCTCCGTCCGCGAGCCGCGGCGCCGAAGCTGAATCGCAGCGTTATGAATTGCTGGTAGCAAATTGGCGAGTTGCGACCATCGCCACCCAAACGGTGGACGAATACGGGGTGCTCTTCCGTAATCTGTTCGCCATGGACAACCTCGAAGCCAAAGGTATTCACGGCATCGTGATCTCATCCGTCGTGCCGCCGCTCGACTCTACCTTGGCCCAAGTGTGTGAGCGATATTTCAACACGAAACCACTGTTCATCGAGCCCGGCATAAAGACGGGCATGCCTGTCCACTACGACAACCCTGCGGAAGTGGGCGCTGACCGCATTGTGAATTCGGTTGCGGCGTTCGAGAAATATGGTGGGCCATGCATAATCGTGGATTTCGGAACCGCGACCACGTTCGATTGCGTGTCAGCCAAAGGAGAATACATGGGCGGCGTGATCAGCCCTGGCATAGGGATCTCAGCCGACGCCCTGTTCGAGCGCACGGCGCGGCTGACTCGTGTGGATATTCGAAAGCCCGCTCACGTCATTGGCAGCAATACCGTGGGCAGTCTGCAATCGGGACTCTACTACGGCTATCTGGGCCTGGTCGATGGCGTCCTGGAGTTGCTGGTTGAGGAATTAGGCAGCGAAACCAAGGTAGTCGCGACCGGTGGCCTGGCATCTCTGTTTGGGACGGGATCGAAACATATCAAGCAGGTGGATGAATTTTTGACCTTGGAAGGCCTGCGCATTATCTGGGAGCGCAACGTGACCACGAAACCTGCTCGGGAAGCTGTGGCGGCGGCGAAGGCTGCTTCCGGAAGCAAGCCTCGTTCCCGCTAAACCCGTCGTGGAAAACTACTTCAACTATTTCACCGAAATCGAAGAACATTTTCAGCGGCGCCGTGGACGCATTCATCTGTCTCCGCTCGATTGGGCGCTGATCGAAACCTGGAAAGATGCGAGCATTCCCCTCGAGGCAGTCTTGCGCGGCATCGATGCAGCGTTTGATAAGTACGAACAGCGCCCCTCGAAATCACAGAAGGTCAATAGCTTGGCTTATTGCGCACAGGCCGTGCTGGTGGCGGCGGAAGAGATGAAAGAGGCGGCCGTGGGCGCGGCGAGCCCGGATTCACAGAGCGCTCGCCCAGCCGGGTTTCAAACATCCGAAATTACTGCTTATCTCCGGCTCAATGCCGGACAACTCGAAGCCGCGAAGCTTCCCGAAGCGGAAGGGATTTCTGCGAAGCCGTTGGCTAAAGAAACCGCAAACACACTGCGCGAAATTGCCACCGATGTGGAGACCACGAAAACTCCGCCGCGACTGGAAGATATTGAACGACGGCTGACAGTGGCGGAAGAGAAACTGTTTGCAGTTTTGCTGGCCGCCACACCGGATGAGCAGATCGTCGCTGTGCGGGCTGAGGCCGACCGGGAACTGGCCCCGTACCGGCGCAAAATGCCGTCAGCACAAATCGAGCAATTGCAGAAGCAGTACGTGCACAAGCGTTTGCTGGAAAAATACGGGCTGCCCAGGCTGAGTCTTTTCTATATGTGAAGCGCCCCTCACGATTCCTCCAGGCAGCTTTGTCGATAGCTTAGAATTCTCGTTTGCAGCTCACCATTGAAAAATTGGTTTATGGCGGAGACGGCCTCGCCCGTTTGCCTGCCGACGAGCACGGTCCTGGCAAAGCTGTTTTCGTACCGTTTGTGCTGGAAGGCGAAAGGATCGAGGCTTCGCTGCTCGAACAGAAGCGAGGCTTTGCGCGAGGCCATGCCCAGACGATTCTGCAAGCTTCCTCCCACAGAATAGAGCCGCACTGTCCTTACTTCCGTAGCTGTGGCGGCTGTCACTACCAGCACGCCCGCTACGAGCATCAACTGGAGATCAAGGCCTCGATCCTGAAAGAAACTCTTCGCCGCATTGCCAAGCTGGAGCTGGAAACGACGATCACGATTCATCCTTCGTCGCCCTGGAACTACCGCAACCGCGCCCGCGTTAGAGTTTGCACTGCGCCGGAGTTCGCGCTCGGCTATTACAAATTCGGCTCTCACGAACTGCTTCCAATTGAGGAGTGTCCGGTAAGTTCGCCGCTGATCAATCGCGCCATCGCCGCCTTCTGGAAAATGGGGCGGGAACGTGCCATACCCGAGGAAATTCAAGAGATTGAGTTTTTCGCCAGCGCCGATGATAGTCAACTCCTGATCGAGGTCTTCTGCGAACCCCAAACTCCGAGCGCTCCGGTTCGAGAATGGGCCGACGCGGCCCGTGGCACCTTGCCAGAAATCACAGGCATCGTGGTCTATAAGACTGGTTCATCCAGTCCGACCAGGCTAGCCGAACCAAGACAAGCCGCGGTGTCCGGAGCTGGCGAAATCTACTATCGGACCGGCGCCGCCTCCTACCGCGTCAGCGCCGGCTCTTTTTTTCAAGTTAACCGGTATTTAATCAATGAGCTAGTGACGATCGTGGCTGAGACAGGCTCTGGCAGCACGGCCCTCGATCTCTACGCCGGGGTGGGACTTTTTTCCACCGTTCTATCCCAAAGATTTGCACAGGTAATCGCGGTTGAATCGTCACAGACTTCTCACACCGATTTGCTGCACAATTCCCCATCAAACGTGAAGGCGGTTCGGGCGGCTGCCGCTGATTTCTTGCGGAGCGGCAAGGATAAGCTACGGCCCGACCTCGTGGTGGTGGACCCGCCACGGAGCGGTCTGGGGGAAACTGTGGTCCAGAGCCTCGTCGGATTGGGAGCGCACCGGATGACCTACATCTCCTGCGATCCGGCGACCGTCTCTCGTGACCTGGCTGGCCTGCTGAGCGCCGGATATCGCATCGAGCAGGTGCACCTGGTCGATCTGTTCCCCCAGACTTATCATCTGGAGAGCGTGTTCCTTCTCGCACGGTAAGGCAGTCGCAACCAAGCAATAGGCGTCGAGTGGTACTCCACTCTGAAAGTCACTGAGGCCCAATATCCCGGCATTCTCGCCACCCCTTGAGTCCTTATTGCGGGCGAGTCCGTGAAACCGGCGACGACTGCGCCTCCAACCACCCCTCAAAAGCCGCTCTCACGACAACCCATGCTCTGGGCTGCCTTGGCATATGCCGGCGGAATTGTGACCGGCTTCTACGTCTGGCGGCCGCCGCTGTGGTGGCTGGCGGCAGCGATTATCTTCTCCGCGTCAGGAGCTTATTTTCTCCGCCGCCGGGCTCGGGCTGCTTTTGCGCTTGGGCTGTCGGCTCTGTTCGTGACGGCAGCACTCACGATGCAATTGCGTGTTCCTGAAAATCATGAGACGAATGTTCTGGCATTCGCCGACGGCCGCGATCTGATCGTCACCGCCCACGTGATCGAAGAAGGAAATCTGCGAGAGAAAATTCCTGGCGATTCCCAACAGAGGTTGGACCTTGAAACCGAGCAGGTCGCGACGAGAAACGGGAAGGGAGACGAGATCTTTACCATTCACTCCGGCGTTCGCGTCAGTTTCTACGGTCATGAGGCAAAGAACGAGGAAGGAAAGAATGAATCCGAAGAACCTGCGGCCGCGACCACGCGCCTGTTCCGCTACGGCGAGCGCTTGCGCTTTCCCGTGAAACTCTATCCGCCGCGCAATTTCCGCAATCCAGGTGCGTTCGACTACACGGGATATCTGGCGGAGGACGGAATTCTCGCACTCGGATCAACCAAGGCAGAGACAGTCGAATTGTTGCCGGGGTTTGCCGGGAACCGTGCCGAACTTTGGCGGACCCGCCTGCGCAGAAGCCTGATCGAAAGAATCCATCTCCTATGGAAGCCCGACGAATCCCCACTGCTCGATGCCATGCTTATTGGTGAGAATTCGTTTCTCGGACGCGAAACCCTCACCGACTTCCAGCGCACCGGAACGTACCACGTGCTGGTAATCTCTGGCCTGAAAGTCGCCGTCCTCGCGCTGGTAATGTTCTGGCTGCTGCGCCGGATGCGGGTGAGCGATCTTTTCGCTAGCGCGATCACTATTCTGCTCACGGTCGGGTATGCCCTGCTTACCGACGTCGGCGCGCCGGTTTGGCGGGCTACGCTGATGCTCGCGCTCTACCTCGGCGCAAGACTGATTTACCGGCGGAAATCAATTCTCAACACCATCGGAGCGGCAGCCCTGGCTCTGCTCCTGGTCGATCCCGCGGCCCTGCTGGGAGCCAGCTTTCAACTCAGCTTCCTCTGCGTGCTGGTCATCGCTGGAATCGGAACTCCCTTGCTGGAGCGGACAACGCAACCGCTGTCTCGCGCTTTAAGGAGTCTGGATGCGACCGGTTACGACGCGGCACTCTCTGCTCCGTTGGCGCAATTCCGGCTCGATCTAAGAATGATCGCCAGCAGGCTACAACGCTTTTTCGGAAAGCGCATTCCGCTGATCGTGCTCTCCGGCGGTGCGCGGGTGCTGCTTCTCGGCTGCGAGTTCCTTGTAATTTCCACGGTGCTCCAGGCGGGATTCGCATTGCCCATGGCTTACTATTTCCATCGCGCAACCTTGGTCTCGTTACCGGCAAATGTGTTAGCCGTGCCTCTCACAGAGATCATCATGATCGCTGCCATCGTGGCTGTGAGCGCAAGTTATATCTCGCTCGCCCTGGCGAGGGTTCCGGCAATGATTGCTGCGGTGGCCCTGCACGCAATGAATGGCTCAGTGCGATGGCTGGGTGCTCTGCGGATCGCCGACACCCGCGTGCCTACGCCGCAACTCCCTGTGATTCTGTTGGGCGCGGGAGCGTTGGTGCTGGCTATGGTTCTGAGTCGCCAGCGCAGATGGCTGGTAGTAACGGGATGGGCGGTGTTAGCCCTCAGCGCTTTCTGGATCTGCGCTATTCCGCCGCATCCGCGGCTCCGGAACGGGGTACTCGAATTAACCGCCA
>Ga0074044_10002350_pt1 | contig 16574 bp, 14 predicted proteins | sample BogForMeECP23OM1_FD_94443 | JGI IMG/M metagenome (GOLD analysis project Ga0074044, IMG submission 94443) | Bog forest soil microbial communities from Calvert Island, British Columbia, Canada - Bog Forest MetaG ECP23OM1 | ecosystem: Environmental > Terrestrial > Soil > Wetlands ...
CTTAGTACGACCCCCCGCTCCGGGCCCCGTGTCTCCCGGCTCCCGTGCACCGATGCGTTCCCCGAAGTCGGCCCGAGGACCGGCGGCCTCCGTTCCCCTCGCGGACCTTCCGCTCGATGCCGACCTCCGACGCGTGCTGGAGGCGGACGGGATCACGTCGCTCTACCCACCCCAGGTGGCCGCCCTCGGGCCGGTCCTGGCCGGAGAAAGCCTCCTCCTGGCCTGCCCCACCGCGAGCGGGAAGTCCCTGGTGGCGTACCTTGCCCTACTCCGCGCGACCCGAGCGCATCGGACGGGTCTCTACCTCGTTCCGCTCCGGGCGCTCGCGCAGGAGAAGGCAGAGGAGTTGGAGCGGTTCGCCGAGCTCGGGCTGAAGGTGGGCCTCTCCACCGGCGACTTCGACCTCACCTCCGAGAAACTCGATACCTTGGATGTCCTCGTCGCGACCAGCGAGAAGGCGGACGGCCTCCTGCGACGCGGCAGTCCTTGGCTCGACCGACTGGGCGTGGTCGTGGCGGACGAGGTCCATTTACTGCGGGACCCAGAGCGCGGTCCGACTCTCGAGGTCAGTCTGACCCGCCTCCGCCGAAAGTATCCGGACCTCCAGGTCGTCGCGCTCTCGGCGACGGTCGGGAACTCTGTCGAGGTGGCGGAATGGCTGGGTGCGCGTCATGTGGCGAGCGACTTCCGACCGGTCCCGCTGAAGCTCGGGGTGTACTCGGACGGACACATCACGTTCACCGACCTCTCGACACGGGAGATCGGTCCTCCCGGGGAAGCGGTTCCCCGGCTGGTGCGTTCGGTGATCGAGGACGGAGGACAGGCCCTCGTGTTCGTCAACAGCCGGCGGGCCAGCGAGCAGGTCGCCGAGTCGCTCGTCCCAATCGTCCGCCCGCTCCTATCGGCGCACGAGCGAGAGCGCGCGCGCTTTTGGACGGAGGCGCTCGGTCAGGCCTCCGACGAGGATACCCAAGGGATGCGACGCCTGCACGGATTGCTCCCCAGCGGAGTGGGATTCCACAATGCCTCCCTCACCAACCCCGAGCGGCGCGTGGTCGAGCAGGCGTTCCGGGAGCGGACGGTGAAGGTGCTCGTCGCGACCCCGACCCTGGCCGCCGGCATTAACTTGCCGGCCCGCCGGGTGATCGTTCGGGACACGAGTCGGTACGAGGGCCGGCTCGGGATGCAGATGCCGATCCCGGCGGGCGAGATCCACCAGATGCTCGGCCGGGCCGGACGACCTCGGTTCGATACCTCAGGGGAGGCCCTCCTGCTCGCCCGTTCCGTCGAGGACGAAGAGCGACTGCTCGAGGACTACTTGTCCGCCCCGCCGGAGGACGTCGTGAGCCGGCTCGCCGCCGAGCCCGCGCTCCGGATGCACGTGCTGGCGCTGGTCGCGAGCGGTGCGGTTCGGAGCCCGACCGAGCTCACGTCGTTCTTCGCCGCCACGTTCTACGGTCGGACCCTGCCCCTGGTGGAGCTCGAGACCAAAGTTCGGAACGTCCGTCGATTTCTGGAGGAGAACGAGCTGCTCTCTCCCGGCCTCCAACTCGAGGCGACTCGGTTCGGACGCTTGACCAGCGAACTGTACCTGGACCCGCTGACGGCGGTCGTCCTCCGCCAAGTACTCGAACGGGCCCCGCTCGGCGTCAAACCGTTCGCCCTCCTGGCCGCGATCGCGTCGACGCCGGACCTCCCGCCGCTCTACCTGCGTCGGGGAGAGGAGGCCGACCTGATGGGCCGGTTCACCGACGAGGTCGAGGAGATGTTGGTCAAGCCCGACGAACCCCCGTTGCACTTGGACCTCGACGGAACCCTCGCGGCACTCAAGACCGCCTCGGTCCTCGAGGATTGGATCGACGAAGTCCCGATTGTCGAACTGAGCGAACGATGGGCCATCGGGGCCGGGGACCTCCGCTCCAAGGTCGAGGATGCGGAATGGCTCCTGTTCGGAGCGGGTCGGCTCGCGAGCGTGTTCCAGAGGAGATTGGGTCGCGCGCTCGATGACCTGGCGACCCGAGTCCGATACGGTGCTCGGGAGGAGTTGCTCGACCTCGTCCGGCTGCGCGGCATCGGCCGAGTGCGGGCCCGGATGCTCTTCAAGGCCGGGTTTGCCGACCGCGAAGCGATCCGTCGGGCCCCGGTGGACCGGATCTCCTCCGCCCTGAAGTCGCCCATCCTGGCCCGGATGGTTCTCAGCCAGCTGGGCCGGAAGGAGGAAGGACCCCCGACCCCGGAAACCGCCCCTCCTGTGCCAGTCCCGGTGTCTCCGTCCAGGGGGCGGAAACCCACGACCCGTCGGCTCGACGAGTATCCGACCGAAGAACCGAAGTGACCCATTCATCCACCGGCAGCAGCAGGCGGACGATCGATCGGGTTCCCCCCATCCCACCCGGACGGATCTCCCGTCGAACGTAGCCGGCCTGTTCGAGCCGGACGATCCGTCGCCAGAGGGTGGTGGCCGGCAATGGTCGGGACCCTTCCGCGGCTGCGAGCTCGGCCTCCCAACGACGGACCTCCCCCACGCGTGCTTCCTGACCCCGCAACGCCGACTCGATCGCCCGGACGACATGGGGTTCGACCGCGACGGGACACGCGCGTAGGTTGAGGGGGAGACGCTCGCGGCCCGACAGCCGGCTTCCCAACAATTCTCGGCGGAGCTGATCGAGGGCGAGCGAGGCGCTCGCTCCGTCTTCCACCGCCCGCGTGACGACACGGGCCACAAGCTCGGGCGGGACGGGGCGACCCAACGCGCGTTCCGCCCGGTCGCGCACGAGCGACGCGAGCACGCGGTCCGAATACGGTCTGAGCGCGACCGGACGACCGAAGGGATACTTCCCTTCCAACGAGATTTCGGCGGCCCGGACTCCTTCGGGGGTCCCGGCCAGGACCGTCCACGTGGGAGGAATTCCGTTCTCCCCTTCCGGAAGGAACCGGTCCGGGTCCCCCAGCGCCCGAAGGACCGGCCCGAGGTCAGGCCCGCCCACCCCGAGGTCATCTAGGACGAGGACGGTCGGTCGACCTTCGCGCCGGAGCCTCCGCAGGAATCCGGCGAGGATCTCCACGACCGAGAACCCCTGTCCATCAAACCCCTCGTCCAGGTGGCGAAGGAGAGCGCTCGCGACCCCGTGCGTGCCTCGAAGACGCAAGGTGCGGGCGACCAGGATTCTCGGCGCCCCGATCTGGGGCGTGGACCGGAGGAGGTCGGCGACCGCGCGGGCCGCACGTCGAGCGACCGTGCTCGTGCCGCTGCCCCTTGCGCCGCTGACCGCTGCGATCCAAGGTGGGGGGGCTCGAGGGGCCGGCGCATCCAACCGGCGGACCAGCTCGACGACCTCCGCCTCGCGGCCCATCGCGATCGGCGGCAACCAATCTCGCGCGAGAACTTCCGGGTGCGGGGTTTCGAACATCGATCCTCCGAGCGCGTGCGGCTATAAGAATACTGATGTAACCCAATAATACCGAGTGAACGGTGCGCTTGGTGCACGGCCCAGATCGGAGCGACATCGGGAGGCAGAGGGGGACGACGGGGGCCCGGATCACGGCCCGCGGGCCGTTCCTTAAATCCGCCCACGGCTCGGCGGACCCCGGTACCGCCGATGGCATACCGCGTCACTCTCATCCCGGGCGACGGGATTGGACCCGAGGTCACCGCCGCCGCTCGTCGGGTGGCCGAGTCGACCGGGGTTTCGTTCGAATGGGAGGTGGTGGACGCGGGGGAGGCGTCGATCAAGGCGAGCGGGACCCCGCTGCCGGACGCGGTCCTCGACTCGATCCGAGAGAACAAGGTCGCGCTCAAGGGCCCGATCACCACCCCCATCGGGGGTGGTTTCCGTTCCGTGAATGTCGCGCTTCGCCAACAGCTCGACCTGTACGCCTCGGTCCGTCCCTCCCGTGCGATCGCCGGCGAGGGAACGCGATTCCCCGAGACCGACTTGATCGTGGTCCGCGAAGCAACCGAAGGTCTCTACTCCGGCGTGGAGCACTGGGTTGACCGCGACCATTCGGCCGCGGAGACGGTGAACATCATCACGCGCAAAGCCTCCGACCGGATCTGTCGCTTCGCGTTCGAACTGGCCCGCCGGGAACACCGCAAGAAAGTCACCGCGGTCCACAAGGCGAACATCATGAAGACCACGGGCGCCCTCTTCCAGACCGCGTTCCGCGAGATGGCCCTCTCGTACCCCGACCTTCCGGCCGACGAACGGCTCATCGACAACATGTGCATGCAGCTCGTGAAGAAGCCGGGGGAGTACGACGTCCTCGTGACGACCAACCTCTTCGGCGACATCCTCTCGGACCTCTGCGCGGGTCTCGCCGGAGGGCTCGGAGTGGCCCCGGGGGCGCTCTACGGAGACCAACTCGCCGTGTTCGAGCCCGTCCACGGCTCGGCCCCCAAGTATGCCGGGCAGGACCGGGCCGACCCGGTCGCGGAGATCCTCTGTGTCGAGCTGATGCTGCGTCACCTCGGCGAGCAGGAGGCGGCCGACCGGGTCTTCCGCGCCGTGTGGGAAACCATCGCGGAGAAGAAGTTCGTCACGTACGACCTCGCGCTCCCCGGATACACCAGCCGGCCCGTTTCGCCGTCCACCTGTTCGGCCATGGCCCAGGAGATCGCCCGGAAAGTCCCCCTCGTCGACCCACGGGCCCCGCTTCCCCGAGTCGGTGCGACGGCGTCCGTCTCCGGCGACACGAGCCTTGAGACCTAAGCCCTCGGGCCGCGGTGCGCGCGCGGGCTCTTCTCCCCGAGGACCTTCACGACCACCCGTTTGAACCTCTGCCCGTCGAGCTCGGCGCCGTCGGCCGTCTCACGTGGACCGAGGCACTGGTTCCGGTTCGAGATCGGTTCGACGGCCCGACGGCCGATCTGGCGGTCCTCTCGATCCGCGTCCCTGACGGTCTCCCGGGGGGGTGGTGTTCGAATTCATCGGGAGGGGCGGGTCGCTCCGTACGGACCGAGACGCCATTCGTGAGGGCCGGTTCGTATCGTTCACGGTCGCTGCCGCCGTGGGGTGCACGGATCAGACGACGTCCAGCCTCGGTGACTTCGCACCATCGTGCGGAGGTGCTCGGTGATGGTGAGAAACAATGGCGGTGTCCTCGTGTCGAAGACACGGAACTCGGATTGGTGTGCTTCGTCGCTGCGCGCCGGAGGTAGGTTTAAGGACGCGCGGTGCGCCTTTTACGGGGGAGGGTCCGTGTCGAGTCCCCGCGCCGTACGCATTCCGAGGTCGCGAACGGCCCCCCGGAGCGCCTCCGGATCGGGCGCGCTCGTCGACCATCGACCGAACGGTGCGGGCACGCAGCGGGCCTTCCGGTTCGCTCTGCTGTACCTCTTCGTGTTGCTCATCCTCGACCTCGTGCTCGTCACGCTCGACCTCACCTCCTCGGAGGCCAGTAGTCCGGGTCTTCAAGGTGACCTGCACCTGTTCCTCGCGATCGCCGTTCTCTTGGCGGTCGGGAGCGTCGTGTTCGCCCTGTCGCCCGCGCCCCGGTTCGTCGACCTTCGGCCGACCGAAGTGGTGGTCGTCGGACGATGGGGCACCCGGGTCACGTTCCCCCCGGTGGATCGACTGGACTCGCGCCTCCTCCGCCACTACCCAGCCGGCTGGTTGTCGTCCCACCCCGTCGACCTCGTCTCCGTCGCGGACGCGGTCGGCCGTCGCCACACCTACCAAATCGAATCGGGGCTTCTCGCCCCGATGTCCGGTACGCCCGACCCGTAAGAACGGGGCCGCTCAATCGAGCAGGTCTTCGAGCTCGCCGGCGACGAGCGTCAACAGTTGGTCCAGCGCCCGGTTCTTGAGCTCAGTGATGTGACCGGAGTCGGTCTCCATCCGGGCCAAGAACTCGTCCCCGTCCCGGACGAAGGAGAGGGAGAGGAGATGGCGGCGACCGTCGACCCGGCGGGGCTCGGGGAGGGCCGGTGCGGGCTCGGCGGGCGCGGCGCCTTTCTTCGGAGGGGCTGGCTTCGCGGGGGGCTTCCCCTTCTTGGGGGTCGGCTTCGGCGTCGGTTTAGCGGCGATCTTCGGGGCCGCCTTCTTGGCCGGTCGGGAGGATTTGGCCGGTGCGGGCTTCGGCCGCCGGGCCTTGGTCTTCGAGGGGCGCTTAGAGGGCATGAGGGTCGCCTTGGCTCGGGCGGACCAAGCCCCCCTATTTATCGATATGTCCGCGGACTCCGGCGCGCGCGTCCGCGTGCCGCGGTACCCGCACGTCTTTACGCGGTGGACGGCTCTTCCTCCCCGGCATGCGCTCCCCCGAACGGTCCGGGATAGTGGACCTCGCGGCGCGGCCAACTCTCACCCCCTCGACCGTTGCGCTGCTCGCTGGTCTCTCGCTCCTCCTGGTGTTCCTCGCCCTGGAACCGTACCTCTCCTATGCGTTGTTCGGGTCGGACTCCGGCGAATACTACCGACTCACCACCACGCTGCTGGCCACGGGCCACCTCCCGACCGGCGGCGGCTACTTGGGGTGGGGGACGGCCTATCCGGACTTTCCGGGGATGTTCCTCGTGGCCGGCGGAGCCTCGGGGGCGCTGGGGATCAGCGCCTACTCGGCGCTCACGATCCTCATCCCGGTCGTGGCGGTACTCTCCGTCCTCCCGCTCTTCCTCCTCTTCCGTCGTCTGTACCCCAACGACACCGTGGCGCTCCTGGGCGCGGCGATCGCCTCGATCGCGATGCCGCGCCTCTTCTCGATCGCGCATCCCGCCCCACTCGCTCTGGGGGACTTCCTCTGCGTCGCCGCCCTGTGGATGTTCGTCGAAGGCCGTCTGGACCGCCGATGGTACGTCCCGCTCGCGCTCACGAGTGGGGCACTGATCGTGACCCACCACCTCTCGTCCTACTTCTTCGTCATCAGCGCGCTCGGAGGGCTGGTCCTCCTCGAGCTCTGGCGACCGGGGCTGTGGGGCCGCCGATTCCCCACGCGGGAACTCACGTTCGTGGCCTTGTTCGTTACGGGGACGTTCGCCTACTGGTTCTACGGGACCACGTCGTTCGTCTCGAAGGTGATCCTGTACAGCCTGCCGTTCCCGACCTATGTCGGGTTCGCGGCGTTCGAGGTCGGTGCCCTTGGTGCGGTGACGGTCGCGGCAGGACTCATCCACTGGCGGCGCACACGTTCCGAACGGCCGAAGGACTGGGTGCGGCTCCCCTCGGACAAGAGCCTCGTCCGGGACGCAGCCGTGATCGTCACGATCGTGTTCGGCCTCGTGGGCCTCCTGCTATTCGTGCCCATCCCGGGGACGGGGCAGACGACCACGCCGGCGGCCGTCCTCTGGTTCACGCCCCTCCTCGCCCTCGGACTGTTCGGGGCAGGGGCCCGCCGGACGCCCGCGCTTGCCCGGCTGGGCTCCTTTCCCCTCGCCTGGCTCGGGGCGCTCGGCCTCTCAGCCGCGACGATGCTCGCCCTCGCGGCAATCGCCGGTTCGAACCCGAAGTACGCGGCGGCCGCGAACCTGGCGGCGACCATCTCGCCCTCCCGTCACGTCGAGTACCTGTTCCTTCCCCTCGGCATCCTGCTCGCGATCGGGATCGCCCGAGCGGTTACGCGGCTCGGGGACGCGCGAGGACGTCGGATGATGTTCGCGGCCACGCTCGGGGTGGTCATCCTGTTGGGGGCCAATGCCGCGATTGTCTACCCACCGTCGAACGACCTCGGAGGGTTTCAGGAGGGACTGACGCACGGGGACGCGGCACTCTGGATGTGGGTGGGGATGGCGGCTCCGTCTACGTGGACCGTGGCGAGCGACCATCGCCTGAGCTCGATGATCTTCGGCTTCGACGGGAATCCGGCGACGTGGGTTACGACTCCCGCCCTCTTCAACGGCGATGATCCTAGGGCGGCCGCGGCCGAATTACGGAGCGTCGGGACCCCGAACCCGGCGGACCCACATCCGATCGACCTCGTCGCCGTCGACTCGGTCATGTACTCCGGGGTGGCCCTCGATCCGGCCCAGTCGGCCGCACCCCTCAGCCTCGCGGCGATCGATTGGTTCGACGGGGCGCCCTTCATCCCACTCTATGAGGACGGACAGAACGTGGTCTACCTGGTCGACGCTCCGGAGATACCGGCCGCACTGTAGGCGGTCTGGGAACCGTCGCGGTGCCAATTCCACAGGAAGCCGGGCCGGGTCTTCTCGAGTTCGGAGAGCACCCGGGCCGCCCAACCGAGCTTGGCCTCCTTGCGCCGACGGAGCGCGGGGTCACGCTCGTCCGTCCGCTCGAAATCAAAGCCCCAGAGCAGCACCCGGACCGCCCCCGCGGCCTCGGCCAGGAACGCGGCCCGGTCCCCGTCGGTAAATCCCCCGTCATCGAGGAGTCCGTCCTGCGGCGGGCCGGCCCAGGAACCGACGAGTTCCCCGGGAAACTGGGGGACCCATTCCTCGAGGAGGTCGCGGTTGTCCCCGTGGGCATGCACCACCACGAGGGAACCCCGTCCGTTGGCCGTCACCTCCGAGGGCACCGGCCCGTCCAGGTCAGTCGCGATCACATCGGGAACCACTCCAGCCTCGAGGCAGGTCGCGGTCGCCCCATCGGCCGCGGCGACGGCGACCCCCGCGGGCGAGAACGGGAGACGCCACAGCGGCGGTGGACCCGCTCGGGGGGCGAGACCGACGACCACGACCTCACGACCCCCCAGTCGGGCGGTCACCCGTTCGTGGGGTCGGGAACGGGTCGCCGGGGACAGCAGCGTGCGAAGCTGCGCGGCCGCCGCCTCCTCTCGGGCCCACGAGAACCCGAACTCCCGTCGGATCTGTTCGTAGATAGGCGCCCAGCGGGAGTACTCCAACAGCAGCGACACCGCCGACTAGTGCTTTATAATGCGGGCCCTGCTCCCACGCCCGAGTACTCCCCTTGATGCGACCACTCGCCCAGGAAATCCTCTCCCATCTCCCGGGAGACAACAAACGCGGCTCCGAACCGATTCCACCCCCGACGAACGACGACGCCGAGCTCGAGGCAGTGCTCGCCTCCCTCAAGACCAACATCAAGGTCGTTGGATGCGGGGGGGGCGGATGCAACACCATCAACCGGCTTGCGGAAGAGGGGCTCGCCGGCTCCGACATGATCGCCTGCAACACCGACGCCCAGCACCTCCTCGCGATCCACGCCCCCAAGAAGATCCTCCTCGGCCGGAGGCTGACCCGGGGTCTCGGAGCGGGCGCCCTGCCCCAAGTAGGGGAGGCCGCCGCCCACGAAGCCGAGGACGAGCTCAAGAAGGCGCTCGCGGGATCGGATATGGTCTTCATCACGCTCGGTCTGGGCGGAGGCACCGGCACCGGCTCGGCGTCCGTCGTCGCGCAGGTCGCGAAGGACGCGAACGGTGGTCAGCCCCTGACGATCGCAGTCTGCACCCTTCCGTTCGCCTCCGAGGGACTGGTCCGCACCGAGAACGCGATGTGGGGCCTCGAAAAGTTGCGCTCGGTCATCGACACGGTGATCACCATCCCCAACGACCGGCTCTTGGAGCTCGTCCCGCGACTCCCCATCCAGACCGCCTTCAAAGTGGCGGACTCGGTCTTGGCGCGTGCGATCCGGGGGATCACGGAGATCATCACCCGCCCCGGCCTCGTCAACCTGGATTTCAACGACCTTCGGACGATCATGAAGGGCGGCGGCGTCGCCCTCATCGGGATCGGCGAGTCGGAGTCCGACAACCGGGCCGAGGACGCGGTCATGGAGGCCATCCACTCCCCGCTGCTGAGGGTCGACATCTCCGGCGCCTCTGGGGCCCTCATCAACGTCACCGGCGGTCCCGACATGACCGTCAGCGAGGCCCAGAAAGCCGCCGAGGTCGTCCAGAAGGCGATCAGCCCGACCGCCCGGATCATCTGGGGAGCGGCCGTCGACCCCACGATGCAGAGCACGATCCGGGTCATGCTGGTAGTGACCGGAGTTAAATCCCCCCAGATTTTCGGTGGAGGGCAAGCGACGGCCGCCGGACCGGGACGCAAGCCCGGAACGGAGATCGACGTCGTGCGCTAGGTACCATATGGCATTCCTTGACCGCGCTCGCCGCGCCCAGGAGGAGTTCGACGGCCGGCTCCGCACTTTCGGGCACGGCAAGTATGGACGCATCTTGCGGATGGCGCGTCGCCCGACCTCGGAGGAGTACGTGAAGGTCCTCGAGGTGACCTGGCTCGGCGCGGTCATCATCGGTTCCACCGGGTTCGTCCTCTACATCTTCTTCACGCAGATCGGCCCCTGGTTCTGGGCGAACGTCCTGACGAGCCTCTAGGAACGGCGTCGACATGTCCGGCAACGAGGATGAGATCGGGTTGCTCTCGGGCACTCCCACGGCTCCGACGACTCCGAAGCCGGTCCCCGGCCCGTCCCATTCCGCGATGGTCCCCGACGCGCCGGCCCACGTGCCGACCCCCAAGCTCGACAGTCGCATGTTCCTCTCCTTGCAGGCCGCCGACGATACGGCGCGCAACCTGACGGCCGGCACGATCACCACCCTCTCCGCCGTCCTCACGAGCCGGGCACCGGGGTCGGCCACGGCCAAGCTCACGATCGAGGTCGGCTACACCTCCACCTATCCGGGCGAAGGAGCCGAGTGGCCCGTCCGTTGGACCCCGCCGGGAAAGCGCACGATGCTCGAACTGTTCCCGCGCAAGGAATCCCACAACATCCAACTCAATCCGGGGGCCGGCGTCCCCCTCTCGTTCGAGGTCACTGCGCCGGTCGGCGTCCGATACGGAGACCGCGTCGAGGTCCGCCTCGCCGCCGAGCTCGAGGACGACGGGAATCCGGTTAAGCTCACGCTCGCGTGCGTCGCCCGCCAGGCCGTCCTCGCGATCAAGACCTCCCGCGGATACGAACGGGAGGTTGCGGACACTCTCCTCGCCCGGGCGGAGGAGAAACCCGACGTCGTGTTCTCGCTCTTGGTCCCGAGCTCCCTCCGGGGGTACGTCTTCGCCGAGGGGATGAGCTTCGAGGGGGTCCGCGAGATGCTGAAGGGCATCCGCAAGGCGCGCGGCCTGGTCGAGGGCGAGACCACGCTCAAGGAGGTCGAGCCCCTCCTCGTCCCGAAGATCACCGTCGAGGGCTTTGTCGAGGGAGCGATCGTCGAGCTCATCTCGGGGCCGTTCAAGGGTGAAAAGGCCCGCGTCAAGAAGATCGACCAGGCCAAGGAAGAGATCACCGTGGAACTCATCGAGGCGGTCGTGCCGATCCCGGTGACCGTCCGAGGAGATCACGTCCGTATGTTGGAACGGGGAGGTTCGAAGGGTGGCGGTTGAAGTCAGTGTCCTCGTCGAGGGTGGCAAGGCCGCGGCCGGGGCGACGCTCGGAAGCGCGCTGGGCCCGCTCGGGGTCAACGTCGGTCAGGTCGTGACCAAGATCAACGAGGAGACCAAGCAGTTCGCCGGGATGCGAGTGCCGGTCATCATCCGGGTCGACCCGAACACCCGGTCGTTCACGCTCCTCGTCGGCCGCCCGCCCGTCGCTGCCCTCCTCCTCAAGGAGGCCAAGAAGGAGAAGGGCTCGGGCAAGCCGAAGACCGAGACGATCGGGGACGTATCGCTCGCGGCCGTCCAACGGATCGCGGAAGCGAAAGGCGAGGACCTTCACGGCCGGTCGGCGGAGGAGCAGGCAAACCAGGTAATCGGCACCTGCGTTTCGCTCGGGCTCACGGTCGACGGGCAGGACCCCCGGGCGCTCCTCAAGGAGCGCGTCGCCGCTCGGGGCGCTCGATGATGGGTGGCCCGGGCGGGCCCCCGCCGGACCTCGCGAACGCCGAGATCGTCGACTACACGACGATCGAGGGCGACGGCAAGGTCCGTCTCAAGTTGAAGGACGGTTCGATCGTCGAGATCCGTCTCGAGATCATGAACATCCTCCGCGCGGGGAACGACCCGAACACCGGTTTGCCCGCCTACATCGTCCAATCCGCTCCGCTCGTCCGCCTGGTCGAATGCCCCAAGGAACTGCGCAAGGCCCCGCTCCGGCCGAGCGGCCGGCAGGACCCGAAGGCGATCACCGGCTTCGGCTGAGCCGGTCTCGAGGTCGCCGCCCCGCCGGGCGCAACGTCTATACTCCCCGACCGGGTCGCTCGTCCGTGGTCGACGTCCACGAGAGCCCGGCGACCCCACCCTTCGATGGGCAAGGCGACGAGCGGATCGGGTACTACCTGGCCGGCGGGTCCCTCGTCGTCCTCGGCTGGGTCCTGGGCGTCGTCGTGAACCTCCTGCTGCACGCGGCCGCGCGATCGGGTCCGTTCGAATTGTGGACGGTACATTTTGGACCGACGATGGGACCGTACGCGTGGGCCGTGTTCGCCCTCGGACTCGCGACGGGCGCCATGGGCGCCGGACTGTTCTGGGTGGCGCGGACCTCCCCGCGGGGTCCGTTCGTCCTTCCGGGCGCGGACTACTGAACTCGGCCGGTCACGCCGGCCGGTCGCGTGACGCGCCGGGACGGCGGACTCCGCGCTTCCACGGGGTTCTTGGTCTGCCGCTGGGCGGCCGCACAGTCCGAGCACACGCGCTCGTCCGCGTCGAGGCACCCCCGACAGAACGTTCTACCGCAGACCGTACATCCCAGGGTCGCTGGAATTCCACACCGCGCGCACTGCCCAACAAACAAGGTGAGTCCCTCCCGTTGAGACCCGTACTATCGAAGAACTCCGCTCGCCTTAAGGCCTTCGACGAACCCGCCGGCGTACGGAAGCCGCGTGACGTAATCGGCCGCCGCCCGTGCCCGCGGACTGCCGGACGGAAAGCTGACCCCGAAGCCACTCGCGCGCAGCATCCGCACGTCATTGTCGCCGTCTCCGAGCGCCACGGCGTCGGAAAGTTCCCAGCCGAGCGGCGCGAACGCCTGCGCGAGGCCGGCCGCCTTGCCGGCCCCGCGTTCCATGAGGTGGATCGCGTACCCGGTCGACTCGACCGTCACCGGCTCCCCGGCGAGCACGCGCCGGACGGAGGCGACCGAAACGTTGGGCTCGAGGGCCACCTCGCACTCCCTCCAACGGTCCGTGAACAGCCGTCGCACGGGCAGGCCGGCGTGTCGAAGTTTCCGGAACGCCCGGAGCGCCAGGGCTCGGTCCGCCAGCCGCCGGACCCGGTCCCGACCGTTCGGCCCCGTCCACCAGACGAGCCCCCCATTCTCCGCCACGATCGGGCCGGAGAGACCGAGCGAACGATGGAGGGCGAGCGCGATCGGGAGAACATTTCCGGTGGCGAGCACCACAGGGATTCCCTTCTCCTCGAGCGTCCGGACGGACCGGACCGCGTCGGGGTCGAGTCGACGAGCGACGTCGGTCATCGTCCCATCGACGTCCGTGACCACCAGTCGAAACGCGCCCGCGGGAGTGGAGGGCGACCGGCGTGGCGAGACCCGCGCACGTGCCACGGAAACTCCCCGCCTACGCCGACGGTTCCGCGCGCAGTCGCGCGATCGATCGCCGCAGGGCGTCGGCGATCTCTTGGCCGTCCCGACGTCCCCGTACCTCGCGCATCACGTCGCCCATCAGCGGGGAGAAGGCCGCCTCGCCCCGGTCGCGCACCAGGATCGCGTTCGCGCGCACGAGCCGATCGGCCACCGCATCGAGGTCGTCGACCCGAGGCCCGGAGAGTCCGACCTCGGCGAGCGCCGCGTCGAGCGTGGGTGCGCCGGCGAGCAGCGCCCTCACGACCCCCGGGATCCCTTCCTTGGAAAATCGTCCGCCTTCCGCGGCCGCCAGCAATGCGTCCATCGTTTCGAGCGGTAGGATCTCCGTGGATCCCGGAGGCAATCCGCCTCCGGCGCCGGGAAGGTCCTGCGTCAAGAGGCGGGCCACCAGCCCGGCCCCTCGCCCGCGTTGGACCAGACTCTCGAGGGTTTCCACGTCCCCCGACGCCACGAGCTGTCGGACGATCTCCTCCGGTAGTTGGTACGACCGGACGATTCGGGCGCGAAGCTCGGCCGGCCGCTCAGGAAGGTCGGCCCGCAATTCGGCGAGATGCTCGGGGGTGATGGGCACCGGTGGAACGTCCGTCTCGGGGTACATGCGATCGCGGCCCGGCAACGGGCGCGAGTATCGGGTCCGGCCATCCGGCAGCGGGTCCCGCGTCTCCCCCGGTATTCCCTCGAGAGCGACCCCCGCTCGCGCCGCGACGCGGCGGAGGGCCCCCTCCGCCCGGTCCCGCGAGCCGTCGACGACCAAGACGAACGCATCGTGGTCCCGAAGTCCCAGGACGGCTCGGACCCGCGCGACGTCTTCCGTTTCGAGACCGTGGCCGGGGAGCTCGTCCGAGTGGAGCAGCCCTCCCAAGCCGACCGAGCGCGCTTGGTCCGCCAGTTCCCGGCCCAGTCGTTCCTCCGACCCCGGACTCGATCGCAACTGATTCGCGAACCCGGGAAGGGCAAGCGCCCACACGAAATTCCCCTGTCGCTTCGCACCCGAGGCAGGCCCAGTGCGGACCGACTCCAAAGACTCCGTGACATCCTGCGCGGGCCCCGTGGGGGCGGACGCGTGCTGCCCGATCAGCCGGTCCCGGACCGACAGCAAGGTCTCCTGACGGCCGACCTCTCGGTCGGTGTACTCTTCAATCTTGCGCAGGTCCTGGACCCCTTTGATTTCGATCCGCGCGCCTCCTTCGATCGAGACATTGAGGTCCTCCCGGATCGTCCCGATCCCCCGGCGGACCCGGCCGGTGGCCCGCAGGAGCGCCCCAAGCTCTTCGGCGACCTCGCGGGCCTCTTGGCCCCCCGTGATATCGGGCGCGGTGGCGATCTCGATGAGGGGGATGCCCAGCCGGTCGAGCCGGTACGTGACGCCGTCCTTCGAGTTGGAGATCCGCCGGGCGGCGTCCTCCTCGAGGCAGATCGTCTCGATGGCGTGACGACGGCCCCCCACATCGAGGTGGCCCCCCGTCGCGATCAGCGCCGTCCGCTGGAACCCCGACGTGTTCGAGCCGTCCACGACCATCTTTCGCATCACCTCGACTTCGTCCACGGGTCGGGACTCGAGCAGAAGGGCCAGCTGAAGGGCCGTGTCGAGCGCCGCCGGGTTCAGCGGCCGAGGTGGCTCCTCGTCCATCTCGACCAGACAGTTGTTGGGAGTGGACTCGTAGGAGTAGAGCAGCGCCCGAGCGGCCTGTAAGGCGGCGGCCGGATCCACCGCTCGATTCTCCCCACCGGATGCCCGGAGCCGACGTGAGAACGCGCCGGTGACGTCTTCCGAGAGTTCGGTCGGGCAGGCACAGAACAGTTTGCCGGTCGCCAGTTGCTGATGAACCTCGAGACCCACTTTCACGGAGGCGTGCTCCCGGAATGACGATCGAGGAACTCGTCGGCGCGGGGCGTCCGCAGGAGGGACGTCACCTCCTCGGCCCCCTTCCCATGGCCCAGGGCCCAGACGAGTTTCGCGTAGGCGGTCTCGGGCAGGAGGTCGTCGAGGTACACGACCCCGGCTTGGAGGAGCTCGCGTCCCGTCGAATAGACGAACGGGTCTGCTCGACCGGCCAGACACTGGGTCGTCATCGCGACGACGACGCCGCGTGCGAGGGCTTCTCGGATCCACGGAAGGTGGACGAGGCTCACGTGCCCGAGCCCGGTTCCCGCGAGGACGATCCCACGGAGTCCCCGCGCAAAGGCGGCGGCCCCTTCGGGGGCCAGGCCGGGGTAGAACCAGAGCAAACCTGCGTGCGTGTCGAGGGGGAGGTCGCAGCGGGGCGGCCCCTCAGCTGCGGGGCGAACGGTCCCGTGGATCGTCACGCGGCCGTCCTCGACCGTGGCGATCGGGGGCCCGTTCCGGCTTTCGAAGGCGTCCCGTCGACTGGAATGCATTTTTCGGACCCAATTGCCCCGGTGCACCGCGAACTTCGAATCGGAGAGTCCCGCATGCATCACAACGACGACCTCGCCGATGCGGCCATCTCGAGCGACCTGGACGGCGGCATCCAGGTTCGAGGGCCCGTCCGAAGAGGGTCGGTCGGGGGACCGTTGCGCTCCGACTACGACCACGGGACCGGGGAGGTTGACGAGCAGGAAACTCAGGGCGGCCGCGGTGAACGCGAGGGTGTCCGTACCGTGTGCGACGACCACCCCGCGGGCGCCGGCCCGGAACGATTCGACCACTTTCTCTCCGAGCTCGGCCCAGTCCTCCGGGCGGAACTCCTCGCTCAACCGGTCGAATACAGGGACGATGCGGACCGGCCCGTTCCGCTGGAGCTCGGGATAGAACGCGAGGATCTCCGCTTCGCCTTTGACCGGCCGCACCCCGCCCGTCTCGTAGTCCACGCGGGATGCGATCGTGCCCCCGGTCGTCAAGAGGGCCACCCACGCCCCCTCGGGAGGGCGAGGCTCGGCGAGTTTCGCCAAAGCGGGCGTCGCGAGCACCGGCTCCTCGAGAGTTCGGAACGTGAATTTCGGACCGACCCGGAGTCCGAGGTTGTACCCACTGGTGAGCTTCAGTTGGAGGATCCGGTCCCCACTGAATCCGTGGCGAGGCACGACGGTGCCGCGCCAGGTGGAACCCGCCGGGTCCATCACCTCCACGCGTCGGCCCATCGGAAGCGCGGCAAGTTGGGGCCAGGGATCGGTCTCGGACGCGTCCGTCATTTCGCGAGCGTCCCCCTTCGC